>JACXTT010005640.1_pt1 | contig 18113 bp, 13 predicted proteins | sample 9270951 | NCBI WGS metagenome assembly JACXTT01 (sample SAMN15532306, study PRJNA645909) | rock metagenome | isolation source: weathered quartz diorite | place: Puerto Rico | collected 2017-06-21 | reverse complement strand
AAAGACCACAACCAGGGCAAGTGCGGGGTTGATGGGGTCCAGCAGAAACTGCTGACCTGGGAAGGCGTACCACCGGCCGCCGCCAGTAGCGGTCAATGCGCACACGCGCGCCAACGCGGCCCAGCGGGCGCTGGCGAATAGTCCGGCCAGGCCCACGGCCAGCGTGCCCAGCAACAGCACCAGCGCCTCCAACGCCAGCGCCCAGGGCGGGCGCTGCAGGTAGTGGCCCAAGGCCATTTGCTCCAAGGCCAGGCCGTGGGCCAGCACACCGGGCAGTGTCTGGCCCCAGGGGTCCAAGCGCAGGTCCATCAGCCCTGCTGCGCTGCTGCCCACCAGCACAATATGGCCACGCAACAGCTCCGGTGCAACCTGGTGCTGTAGAACCTGCGCCGCCGACACAAAGCGTGCAGGCTGCGGTGCGGTGTAGTGCAGCCAGAGTTCGCCCTGGGCGTTGGTGGGCACGGTCAGTGCACCCACGCGCACCTCTTCAACCCCCAGTGGGCCGTTGCGCACAATGTAGTTGCGCGCCCCCTGCGCCACGCGCATGGCCTCGGCACTGAGGCCGGGCACTTGCGCTGCGCCCCACTGCAGCAGCAGCGGTACGCGGCGCACCACGCCGTCGGGGTCGGGGCTGGCATTCAACGCCCCCACGCCGCTGGCCTGTGCCAGCAGCCCGGGCAAGGGCCACAGCGCACTCGCAAAGCGCTGCAGACCCGTGTTCGGCGCCAGTAGCCCGGTGTTGACAAAGCGGTAGGGCAGTGCGGGGGGCGGGGCCGTTGCGGGGCCCCGCTCCAGCAAGTTACTGCCCAACACCACGGGTCGCTGGACCAGGCTGTGCGCCAAAACCGCATCCGGGTCGGGCAGTTGTTTGCGCAGCGCATCCAGCCGCGCGTCTGGCCACAGTTGCGCCATGGCGGCGGGCGCCATGCGGTCCGGCTCGGTCAGCAGCACATCGAAGGCAATGACCGCGGCACCGGCCTCGTGCAGGCGGTCAACCAGTTCGGCCAGGCGCTGGCGCGACCAGGGCCATTGACCAATGTGCCGCAGCGAGGCTTCGTCAATATCGACAATGCGCACGGCAGCCGGTGTGTAGGCGCGCGGCTGCCAGCGCTGGAACTGGTCAAACTGTGCCAGGCGCAGGTTTTGCAGGCTCAGGGGTTCCCACAGCCACAGGGTGGCCGCACCCAGCATCGCGCATGCCACCAGGGCCACGGCAGCGAACGAGAAATTGACATTTGATTTGCTGGCAGGCCACCGTAAACCTAAAAATCTCTTTAACATGCCGGTATTGGGGAGGTGAGTATCTGGCTGCAAGACGCGATCGGCTATTTTGCAGCAAGTGGTCGTGCAGTCGTTGGTAGGAGTAGTCCGGCATGGCATATTCGACGGTCAACCGATTCATCACGTTGTTCCATGATGCGTTTGGCGCCATGGGCTTGCCCGTTGGCATGGCGGAAGCAGAGCGGCTGGGCATCCTGGTGCACCGCGCCATGGAATCCAATACGCGCACCTACCACACGGCCGGCCATGTATTTGGCATGTGCGAAGACATGAATCCGCGCCAGGTCCTGGCAGCGCTATTCCACGACCTGGTGTACTACCAGTTGGACGGCGGTTTCCCGCTGCACACCCGGGACCTGCTATGCGACGTGGCCCATGTGGAGGGGGACACGCTGGTGCTGCAAGATACCGCCCACAGCGATACCGCCTTGGCCCTGTGTGCACAGCTGTTTGGATTCAAGGCAGGTCAGGTGTTGCCGCTGTACTGCGGCATGAATGAATTCCTGAGTGCCGCTGTGGCCGCGCGGCTGCTGCAGCCGCATCTGGCCTGGGGCGATCTGGTGGCAGTGCTGGCCTGCATAGAGGCCACCATTCCATTTCGCAAGCCTGGCGCCGATGGGCGCACTGCGCTGGAGAATCTGGCCCTGCGCGTTGAAACGCTCTACCGTGCCCAGCACCCCGGTGTGGCTGAGGCGCAGGTGGTGGACTATGTCAACACCGTGGTCTGGGATGCGGTCAAGATTACCAACCGGGATGTCAGCAGTTTTTCCGTCAGCGACCCTGGGCTGTTCCTGTCCAGCACCTGGCTGTTGATCGAAGAGTCCAACGCACCGCTGAAAGTCGCGGGCATGTACACATTGCAGGAGTACCGCCATGGCCTGACGCGCATGGACGGTTTTCTGCGCGGGCTTGATCCACAGAACGTCTTTCAGCAGTTCAAGGACCAGCCGTCGGCCAGCGATATGCAGGCCTTGCGCGCGGCAGCCAGCCGCAACATTGCGTTTGCTTGCGACTTTCTGGGTGCCAAGATCACCGCGATTGCCATTGTCGAAGCGCTTGCCCTGTGCACGGGTACGGACGGGCCGATCTCCATGTTCCTGGGCGATATTCGCGGCGTGTACGGCCGGCCGGGCCGCGTTGATGATTTTCTGCCCGAGGCCCCAGCGGCTGTGGGAGACACCGACCCCCAATTGCTGCATGTATTTGAAAAAGGGCGCACGCTGGAGTCCAGCAACGATTTGACGACCTCGCCGATCACCGCATTCATCTACCGGTCGATCGGTCATGCTGGCGTTGTGGCTGCGTTGGGCCAGGCGCGCAGCATGTTCAGCGGCTCACTGACACCGCTTGCTTTCTTGCACACACTGAACCGCGATATGTTGCGCGCCATCATTGGTGCCAGCACGGCGATTGCGCTGTCGCGCAAGGACGCCCTGCTGACCTTGGATGCCAGTCTGACCGCTCCTTAACCGTGGCTGCGACTAGCGCACCATGCTGACGGGGCTTACGCGTGGCAGCAGGAACAGCACGTCCCAGTTGGCGCCGAGCCGGCCGGCCATGCGCCCACTTTCCATTCCCGCAACCTGGTACTCGTAGCCGTATTGCGGCAGGTCCACCGGCACGGTTGCAAGCACGCCCAATACGCCAGGCGTGTTCGCAATCAGCCTGGACTCCAGGCTGCCTGGGGCCGGCGTGGCGACGCTTTGCGGCTGCAAGGTGGCGAAGTCCAGAATGGCGCCGCCCGCGCTGCTGAACTGCACGACCTTGTAGCGCGCGCCCCAGTGCCGGGCCATGACTTCGCCGGCCTGCAGCTGGGTTTGCGTGCGCTGAAAGCCACGCGCAACGTGCACCGTGTGGGCCCAGACCACGGCCTTCTTGCCGGCAAATTGGTGATCGGCCAACCAGATGGCGTTGTTGCCCATCTGGTTGTCGCGCTGGTAGTCACGTCCTTCGCTCCAATAGGAGCGGGCCTGCGATTCCAGGCTGGCGACCACCTGGCACCACCAGGCGTCCGAATCCATCTGGGCCGATGTATCGTGGCACAGGGCTTGGCGCAGTGTGGCTGCATGGCGGTAGAACGCCAACTGCTCAGTCGCATCGGGCGCTGTGCGCTGCATGGCCACCAGGCCTTGCGCGCGGCTGGCGAACAGCGACCACTGCGGGTCCTGTGCCAGCGTGGCATGCGATTGCTGCAAATGTGTGCGCAGGCGGGGCAGCATGTCCTGTTGGCTGAGGGCGCCGGAGTGTTGGCTGTCAATGCCAGCCAACAGCAGCGGTGTGCCACGGGCTCGTTGCTGGTCCAGGTACTGCAACAGCTGGCGGCCTTCGGCGGACTTGGAGTACATGAAAAAGATGTTTCCGGGAGCCAGTGCATCCAGGCTTTCGCCATGTGCCATCTGGTCGGCCAGACGCCCTGCGTCGTAAAAGCCGCTTTCCAGAAGCAGCAAGTCAAAGCCTTGCTTTTCGTGCAGGTAGCGCAGCAGCCGCAGCTTGAGCAAAAACTCTTCGTGTGCGCCATGCGTTTGCTCTCCCAGCGCCACGACGCGCGCGTCCTTCAGCGCCTGCGCAAAGGGGGCAAGGTCGCTGAAGCCTTCCAGCGCCGGGTCGATGGTGTCCAGGCGCCATACCTGGGTCGCACTGCCGCCCAACTCGCTCACCACCGGGACGGGCGCTGCGGATCCCGTGCCCCCCGCAGTTTGAGTCAGCGCCGGCTGCGCACCCAGCAAGGCCGCCAAAACGCCAGCGAAGACAGCACGTGCATATAAATTGGTATTTTTTAGGTACGATATCATGGTGAATAAATTCGAATTCAGTGCGAAATTGGTAAAATTAATAGTACCAACAAAATACCAATAAAGGCGAGCAGGAAACGGTCATTCACCAAGGTGACGCACGGAATAAGCGCATTGGCGCTACCCTCGTGGCATGACGCAAATCGACCATCGACCTGCCTACACCCCCCAAATCCGCCTGTACCAGAACTGGCTGCAGGCGCAACGCGGACTGTCTTTTGACAGCTACGATGCACTGTGGCGCTGGTCGGTGAGCGATCTGCAAGGCTTCTGGCAAAGCATCTGGGACTACTTTGATCTGCGCTCGCCAACGCCGCACAGCGCGGTGCTGCAAAGCCGCTCCATGCCCGGTGCCCAATGGTTTCCAGGGGCACAGGTCAACTATGTGCAGCAGGTCTTTCGCCACGTGCAGCCGGCGCATTCCGCCGGCCTTGCTGCCATCATCAGCCACAACGAAGCCAGCCTGGCCCGCCACGCTCCGCGCGAATTGAGTTGGCCTCAGCTGCGCCAGCAAGTGGCGTCTCTGGCCTTGCATCTGCAAGCCCAGGGTGTGCAGCCGGGTGATAGGGTTGCGGCCTATTTGCCCAATACGCCAGAGACTGCCATTGCGTTCCTGGCCTGTGTCAGCATTGGTGCCATCTGGAGCCTGTGCGCACCCGACATGGGAACGAATGCGGTGCTGGATCGCTTCAAGCAGATCAGTCCCAAGGTATTGATAGCCTGCGACGGTGTTGTCTATGGCGGCCGTGCACTGGACCGCCGCAGTGTGGTCGCCGAGCTGTGTGCCGCTTTGCCTTCGGTGCAGCATCTGGTATGGGTCGACAACCTGGGCCTGGCGCGGCCAGACCTCGCGTCGGGCCTGGCCAGTGTGCCATTCGCACGTGCAGCGGCTGTGGATGATGCGCAGACAGCAGCGTTTGAGCCGCTGTGGCTGCCCTTTGACCACCCGCTATGGATTGTCTACTCGAGTGGCACTACCGGCTTGCCCAAGCCCATCGTGCACAGCCATGGCGGCACGGTCGTGGTTGCCATGGCCCTCAAATGTTTGCAAAACGACATTGGTTGCAGCTACCACGCCAATTCATTCGGCGAGCGCTACCACTGGTACAGCTCGACCGGCTGGGTGATGTGGAACGCGCAGGTGGCTGGCCTGCTGGGGGGCACGACCTGCTGTATTTTTGATGGCAATCCGGGCGGCAGCACTGTGGATGCCAGCGGCCAGAAAATTGCGCCGGACTGGAGCACCCTGTGGCGCTTTGCAGCCGACCTGGGTGTCACCTTCTTTGGCGCCGGTGCCGCATTTTTTACCAACTGCATGAAGACCGGCGTGGACCTGCGCAGCTGCGGTGACCTGGCAAAGGTGCGAGCCCTGGGTACCACCGGCTCACCACTGAGCGCCGAGGTCCAGGCCTGGGGTACGGCGCAATTCGCCGCAGTGAGCGAACGTGGAGGCCCTATCTGGTGGTGCAATATATCGGGCGGCACCGACTTTGCGGGGGCATTCATTGGCGGCAACCGCGAATTGCCGCAAACACCCGGTGCCATGCAGTGCCGCGCGCTGGGCTGCGCGGTCGAGGCGTGGAATGAGCAGGGCCAGGCCGTTGTTGATGAAGTGGGGGAACTGGTGTGCACACAGCCCATTCCCAGCATGCCCTTGTATTTTTGGGGCGACACGGGCAATGCCCGCTACCTGTCAAGCTACTTCGACACCTATCCCAACGTCTGGCGCCATGGCGACTGGCTGAAGGTGGGGTCGGACGGCAGTTGCATCATTTATGGCCGCTCGGACGCCACCATCAACCGCCATGGCCTGCGCATGGGCACCAGTGAGTTGTACAGCGCGGTCGAGGCCCTGCCCGAAGTGTTGGATTCCATGGTGGTGGACCTGGAATACCTGGGGCGCGACAGCTATATGCCGCTGTTTGTCGTGTTGCGCGACGGCCTGGTCCTGGATGACGCGGTACGCGGCAGGGTGGTCGATGCCATCAAGACGGCCCTGAGCCCGCGCTTTGTGCCCAATGAAATCTTCCAGGTGGCCGAGATACCGCGCACGCTGTCGGGCAAGAAGCAGGAGCTGCCCATCAAGAAGCTGCTGCTGGGCCAGCCCTTGGACAAGGTGCTGAACAAAGAGACCATGGCCAACCCGGGCTGCCTGCCGTGGTATGTAGAGCTGGCCCACAGGCGTGCCCAGGCGGCAATTAGCAGCTAACATCCACTTCACATTCGGGCATGGTCGATGCAGCTGGCATGGGCATGCGTTGTATGGGCACGGTTCATCCAAGGAGTATGTCTTTGCGCACTAAACATGTTCATTTTTTCGCCGCTGCATTGGCAGCCCTGTTCGCGGTAGGGGCGACGGTCGCCACAGCGGCTGCCGACCCTGGCACGGCAGACATCAATCTGACCTCCTACGCCAACGGCGCCTGGATTGTGAAGAAACCGGCCGAGTATGACGGGTCGTGGTCTGCCTTCTGGCTGCTCGACGAGCGCAGCCAAACCGGTTGGGCAACGCCCAAGGGCGTGGTGACACCGCAAGAGCTGCTGGTGGTTCTGCCCGAACAATCGGTGATCAAGAACATTGAATTTGACTCTGCAATGGCAGACGGCGATGGCGAAGGCAGCCGCACCGCAAAGGACGTTGTTGTAGAAGTCTCCAACCAAGGTCCCAGTGCCGGCTTTGAGACCATCGCCAGCGTTTCGCTGAAGCCCAAAAAAGACAAGCAACGGTTTGCGGTCAGCAAGCAGGTCCCGGCACGCTGGGTTCGGCTGACCATCAAGAACAACCATGGCTCGCCGGACTACATCGAACTGTTTGACTTCCGGGCCTATGGCGAGCAAAAGACCAAGACACCAGCGCCCAATCTGTCGGGAACCTATGCCACCAATTTTGAGGGGTTTCATTTGCAGCAGGACGGTGCTGCTGTGACAGGCTGTTATGAACATGCGGGCGGCCTGGTCACCAACGGCGGGGTGGAAGGTCGTGTTACACGTTTCACCTGGGTGCAAAACGAGCTGCGTGGCCCTGCCATTCTGACCTTTTCGCCCGACGGCAAGGAACTGCTGGGCCTGTGGTGGAGCGAAGGCCAGACCGATGCCAGCGGTGGCATCTGGACCGGCAAGAAGACCAGTGACAGCGTGGGCACCTGCCCGCACTGGAAAGGGAACCAGACGGCGTCCTCACAAATGGCCAAAGACCTGGCGCAGGCCGGTCGCGCCCGGATCTACGGCATTACCTTTGACACCGATTCGGACGTCATCAAGCCCGAGTCCAAGGCGGCGCTGGACAATATCGTCAAGCTGACCAAGGAGAAGCCGGATTGGAAATTCAGCATTGAAGGGCATACGGACTCCACCGCCACGGCGGCGCACAACCAGACGCTGTCGGAAAAACGGGCTGCAGCGGTCAAGGCCTTTCTGACCACGGCCGGAGTGGCGGCACCTCGCCTGTCAACCAAAGGCTTGGGCGCCACGGTGCCGGTTGCCGACAATGCAACCTCGATTGGGCGGGCGCAGAACCGCCGGGTTGAGCTGGTCAAGGAATAGCCGGCGGCTGCGGCACGCCCCGCAAGGTGGTGCGCCGCAGCATCAACTGTATCGAGTTGTTTCAATTGCGCCGATGTGGCGCGTTTTGATACACATCTGTGGCGCAAAACGGCACAAAACAAGCGATTCTCGGGGTACATCTGCACCAAGCCCGGAGTCCGTCCATGATCACACAGTTCGATGCCCTTCACGCGACAGCCGATAGCGACTGTTCTGCGTGGACGGTCGTCCCCATGGAGCAGTTGGTGCAAGAGGTCTATGTCGCGTCCCAACCCGATGCCCAGCAGCATATGTTGGCCAAGCTGGTCGCAAAGGTCTTTGAAACGGCGCCGGCTGCCATGCGCATGCATATGCTGGAGCAATTGATGCGGCCGGTAGGCGTTTTGCCATTGATAGCGGTTGCCAATGGCGTGTTCGCCAGAATGCGCTTTCACAGTGGCTGGCCTGCCAACCATCTCCGCGTGGAGGATGTGCAGTCCGTCGGACCTGCCGATGTGATGGCGCTGGTAGAGCATGTGCTGCATACGCAGGCCGATAGCCTGGACGGCCTGCTCAGTGAACTGCTCGACACACCTGACATTGCAGGCACCGGTGCCGCTGCCGTGCTGGTCGCCATTTTGTTGAAAAGGGCCCATGATCGCCGGGTCGCCCTGAAGCAGGCCAAGCGATTCACGGGCCAGTACGCCACGCTCTGACAGTGCTCTTTTGACTTCAGCGGCGCCAGGCGTGCTCGCGTGCCTGGCGTTCCGCCGCACCATCCAAGGCAGTTCCAGCAATGCGCTGATCCACGGCGTCCAGCACAGCCGGGGGCAGGGCGGTTGCAGCTTGTCGCACCTCGGAAGCAGCGGTGACCGAGTCGACTGCCGTCATGCTTGCGAGCACCCATTGACCATGGTTTTGGCAGGCCAGGCCTGCCATGGAGGCGGTGCTGAATGTGCGGCAGTAGTTGCCGCTTTTGTCCACGAAGCTGAGCTGCACGGCAACCGCTGCACCCGGTTGCGGTTCGCTGGCCAGTTGCTGTGACAAGGCCTTGTCAATACTGCCGTCTGCCACCAGTTGACCTTGCGACAGCGCCATGCCGCGGTCTGCACTATGGCCGGCCCATTGCAGGGACAGCACAGCGCCCAGCAGCAGGCTGGCGGCCATGCCGCCCCATTGCGCCCAGGTCGGCATGGCACGGCGAGCTTGGCGCTGCGCCCGTGCATCGGCCAGGTCTATGACCGCAGCCTTGGCCGGTGCGGCCGCCGCTGCCACGGGTTTGAGCAATTGGGTCAGCCGGTCGGGCACGGGTTCGTCCAACACGGCATCAAAGGCTGCCACCAGCTGCAGGCGCTGCCGGCGCAGGGCTGCCACGCGCAGGCGCAGCGTCTCGCTAGATGCCATGGCCTCCTCCACATCGGCCTGCTGCTGCGCAGTCAGCTCGCCGTCGGCATAGGCCATCAAGGTTTCGTCATTCGGGTTCATGCATAGCCTCCTATCGCGGGTCCACCCAGTATGGCTTGCAGGGCGTCGCGCGCCCGCGCCAACCGGCTGGTCAAAGTGCCAACCGGTAACTCCAGTACATCTGCGGCTTCCTGCTAGGACAAGCCTTCCACCAAGACCAGACCCACCACAACACGCTGGTCTTCGCCCAGCTGCGAGACCGCCTTGCGCACCGCAATGGCATCAATCTGCGCGTCCGTCGTGGAGATGCCGACGTTTTCGCCGGCTTCTTCGTCTACAAAGGTTTGCTTGCGCCGTTCGCGGGCGCGGGTTTCATCTATCCAGGCGTTTTGCATGATTCGAAACATCCAACTATCCAATCGTGTGCCGGTCTGCCATTGGTCGGTGCGTGTCAAGGCGCGCTCAATGGCGGTCTGTACCAGATCATCGGCATCCTCCCGACGGTGGGCCAAAGCGCGCCCGAACCGCCGCAATCGCGGCAGCAGGGCGGCTATTGCGTCCTGAAGGGTGTCGTGTGATTCATTCATCTCTAAGGGGTACAACGCATGGCACAGGGATTTTCTTCCATGGATCGTTCGTTATCATGGCATGTACACCATGTTTTACTGTTTTGGGGTCCTTAGCCGGGCGTTGCGCATGACCGTTGCCATGGGCATGGCCATCGGGCTATGTCACGTCCAACCGGTTTGGGCCCAATTGGGCCTGCCGCATGTGACCGCACCGACGGTGCAGCCAACCGTGCCACCGACCGTGCCAACGACGGTGCCCCCGAAGCTGCTGCCCAACTTGCAGCCTGCGCCGCAGGTGTTGCCCGGCCAGCAGTTTCCCAATATTACGCTGCCGGTGCAATCTCCACGCCCGCCGCCAGCACCCAGCATGCTGCAACTGCCATCCGTTACGCCGGTACAACAGACCCTTGGGGTTGCAGCGCCCATCACACTCCCGACTCTTCCCTCTGGCCAGCAGGCCAGCCCGTTGACCACGGTGACCGACGTGACGACGTCGCTCAGCGATGCCACAGTGTCCGTAGCCACCGTGGCGCAGCAAGGCAACAGCACTGTGCCATCGGTCCGCGCTGCGGCAGCCCGCGCCCTGCTGCGCAAGCATGCCGATGTGCTGGAGGCGGACCCCCGTGGTGACGTGGTGCGCCGCCAAGAGCTGCTGTGGGTGTCTCCGCAGGCCCCACATCTGGATGCGGCCTTGACCCTGGGTTTTGTCGTGCTGCGGGAGCAGACATTGGAGACGCTGGGTCTGCGCCAGGTGGTATTGCATCCGCCAAAAGGCTGGTCCACTGCGCAGGCACTGGATGCTCTGCGCGCCTTGGACCCGCAGGTTGTGGCCGACTTCAACCACATTTACCAGCAGGGTGGTCGCACCCGCGGCAAGACATCGGCAGTGGCACAAAAGACAAACAGCGCAGTGCGCGTGGGTTTGGTAGACGGTGGACTCGATACCCAACACCCCGCACTGCGCGAGGCCGATGTGCACCGCTGGGGTTGTGGTGGCCGCCCATTTCCCAGCCAGCACGGCACGGCCGTGGCATCGTTGTTGGTGGGCCGGGGCGCGACGCTGAACCCGGTGGCGCCGGGCGCCGTCTTGTACGCGGCCGATATCTACTGTGGCCAGGCCGCCGGTGGTGCGGCCGAAGAGGTTGCGTCGGCCCTGGAGTGGCTGGCCCGCGAAAAGTTGGCGGTGATCAATATCAGTCTGGTGGGGCCACCAAACCGTTTGCTGGAACAGGTCGTGCAAAGCATGGTCAGGAGTGGGCATTTGTTGGTGGCGGCGGTGGGCAATGATGGCCCCGCTGCGCCGCCGCTGTACCCTGCGGCCTATCCAGGCGTGGTCGGTGTTACTGCCGTCAACCGCCATCGCCAGGCCCTGCCCGAGGCAGCGCAGGGGCCGCAGGTGATGTTTGCGGCCCTTGGGGCTGATGTAGCGGTGGCCGAGCCCGGTGCCCGCTATGGGCGCGCGCGCGGTACCTCGTTTGCTGCGCCCGTGGTTGCAGGCCTGCTGGCGCAGGCGTTGGACGCGCCAGACCAGATCGCCGCGCAGGCCGCATTGGCCCAGTTGGCAGAGCGCGCGGTGGACTTGGGTGCGCCCGGACGTGACCCGGTGTTTGGGCTCGGCCTGGTGGGCCCCATGGCCGACGCAGAGCCTGGCAGCGCCAAGCGGCATTGAACCCCAGCGCCGGGTCCCGGTTGCAATTGTTTACAAACCGCGCGGATGGAAAGCTTGATGGGCTTCGTTGTCCAGTCTGTAGGGGCCGGAATGGCTGGTCCCTCCACTTGATAAAGGACTTCCATCATGTTCAAACGTCAAACTCTTGTGCGTACCACGTTGGCCTGCGCTGTTGTATCGGCCATGGCGCTGTCATTGCCAGCCCACGCTGGCTTGCTGGGCGGCGTGGGCGCAGGCGGCGGCATTGCCACAGGACTGAGCAACAATCTCACCAGCCGCGTGGGCAGCTCGTTTGGTACCGGCAACCTGAACAGTACCACGGCCATCTCCAACCAGACAGCAGCGCAGTTGTCGGGCCGCGGGCAGGTGCAAGCCGCCGTTCCGGTGCGCGCCACCGCTGAGCCTGTCATTGCGCAAACCCTGACGCAAACCGGACAATTGAGCAGCTCTGCCAGCGGTAGCGTGGCAGGCCAGGTCGCTGGTGCGGCAACGGTCGCCGCACGAGAGCAAGCGCAGGCTCAAACCCAGGTACAGGCACAGGCCCGGGCCAGCGAGACGGCTGTGATCACCGGTGCTGAAGACTTGAACCAGCAGGCTGACCGTTTGATCGGCAAAGCGCGCGCGCGCAGCCAGCTGGTAGTCTCGCAAACCGCAGACACCACATCGCGCACCAGCGCACAGGCGGTGGGCACGGTACAAGCAAGCGATGCCTTGGCCACGCAACAGGTTGCCGCAGTGCAAAGCAAGACCAAACTCACGGGCAGTGCCTCCGCTTCGGGTTCCGCACAGGCATCCAGCGGCGGTGCATCGGCCCGCGGTGATGCGTCGGTCCGGGGTTCTGTCAGCCGTTAAGGTTGTGGCACGATGGGCCACCTATGTAGCAGACTGTGCGGTGCGGCGCCTTGGTCGCCTGCCTGTTGCCAGCGGCAAACGGCCGCTGGCAACGTAGACACCGCCCAGTGTGCTGTGGTGAACCGCCATGCGGCCCACACGCTGCTCCAACAGGCTCCAGGGTTGACGCAGGCCATCCAGCGAGCTGACGGAATGCATGGCCGCGGCCAGGACAAACAGGTTGGTGGCCCAGGCCCATGGCGGCGCCCATTGCAAACCGGCAGCCACCACATGGGCGCCCGGTTTGAGACTTCGCAACACGTTGTCGATGGCCTCTTGCTGGCGCAGGATGTCGTGCGTGAAGTGAAACAGCGCGGCATCTGCTTTGCGCGGAAAAATGGCGGCATCCACCGGGGTGCTCAACAGCGTCACATTGGTCCAGCCATGGGCCGCAACGCGCTCGTGTGCCTTGGCCAGCATGTCCGGGCTTTGCTCTACGCCAATGATGTGACCGCTGAGCCCAATGGCTTCGTGAAGCCCCTCAAAGCTCAGGCCTGTGCCGCAGCCTATATCCAATACGGTGGCATCTTGCCGCAGTTCGAGCTGGGCAATGGCCCGCGCGCGAATGGGTTCGAACGGCAGTAACTGCAGGTCGTAAATAGGGGCGCGCCGGCGGTATTGCTCCAAGGCAAACGCCTGCCCAAGGGGTAGTGCCATGTTGGACCTGCTATACCGTGATGACACACAGCACACTGCAATGCGCATGCTCGATCAAGGCACCGGATATGGCGCCGCGCCACCAGCGCGCGGCCCAACTGTCCAGGTGCTTGTGGCCGACCACAATCAGGTTGGCTTTGACCTTGCGCGCATAGTTGGTGATTTCTTCCACCGATTCACCAATCAGCAGTTCGCCGCTGACCGTAAAGCCGGAATCCTCCAGGCGGCGCAGACCGTCGGCCAAAATACCTTTGAAGCGGGTGCGCTCGCGTTGTTCGACCTCCGGGTCGTACACGCTGCCCTCCATGGCGATAAAACCGACGGTGGATGGCATGACGGCCACCAGTGACAGTTGGGCGTGGCTCCACTGCGCAAGTTCCTTGCAATCCAGCAAGGCTTTTTGCCCGGAGTCCGAACCGTCGTAGGCCAGAACAATGTGTTGGTACATGTTTTACTCCAGAGTGGTCTGCACCAAGCATAGACCTGCCGGGCCGCGCTAGCAAGTCCGGGTTAACCTGCCTGCCGTCACCGCGACGATTCGGTGTAGCGCATGAATTTTTCCGGGCTGACACGCAGCGCGGCACCGGTGGGGCAGGCCCGCACGCAGGCGGGGCCAGCCGCAATGTCCTTGCACATATCACATTTGACAGCCTGCTTCTGGCTGGTCTTGTCACTGGGGTCCGCCACCTGTTGGGTGCCAGGCTCCTGCCCAATGCCAAACAGCAACCAGCTCAGCAGTCCCCCGGATTTCTTCTTGCCGCTGGACACAGGCGCCATCTGTATCACGTCGTATGGGCAATTCTTCTCGCAGTTGCCACAGCCAATGCAGGCGTCACTGATGTACACCTCGCCATTGGGTGAGCGGTGAATGGCATCGGGCGGGCAATCCTTCATGCAGTGCGGGTGCTCGCAGTGCCGGCACGATGTGGGCACATGCAGGTTGGCAAAGGTCGGTCCGGCTTCGCGGTCCAGCCGTGAAAATCCGCCGTGGGTGCTGGCACAGGCCTTTTCGCAATGGTCGCAGCGCACACACAGCGACTCGTCAATCAGCAGCACGTCGGTGGCTTCGCCCACGCCCTGTTTCAGCAGGAACGAGATGACATTGCCCGACTGTGTGTTGTCGGCCAAGGCCTGGTTGGCCTGCACACGCTGGTTGTACTGTTGGTCCAGGTGCAGGCGCATGCCAGTGTTGCGCGCCAACATGTCCAGCACCAGTTTGGCGTCCAGCAAGATGGCCTCGGTCGGCACGGCGGCGCGCACGGTGGCAGAGCGCGGCGCATCCATCAGCAAGGCCATTTCACCCACGTAATTTCCGGCCGACAGGTAGGACATCACTACGTCACGCCCGCCCAGCAGGTGGGAGACGGTAACCGAGCCGCGGCGTATCAGGTACAGGCCATCGGCCTTGTCGCCCTCGCTGAACAAGGCCTCGCCCGTCTTGTAGTGCTTGATCTTGGAACCCTCTATCATGGCGCTCAGATCGGCCTCGTTCACGTCGCCGGTGACGTACTTGCGCACGGCCCGGCGCAGTGCGATCAGGTCCAGGTTGCGCCGCACGGAGTCGACCGTGGACAGCAGCTTCAGCATGGCACGCCGGGGTGTTTCCACCAACAGGCAATCCAGCCCGGCCACCACGGTTGCCGAGCGGCGACGCCCCGATATCAAACCCATTTCGCCGAAGAACTGCCCCGCGTCCAATGTGATGTCCGAGGCCCCACCATCGCCCAAAATGACCACGGTACCGGAGACAATGGAGAAAAACGAATTGGTGTAGTCGTTGCGTTGAAAAATATGGGTGCCGGCGTTGACCATGCGCAATTCGCTGTCCAGCATCAATTCGCGCAATTGCAGGCTGGTCAATCCCTCCAGCAGGGGCACGCTGTTGCCCACCAGGTTCAGCACGCCGCTGACACTGCCCAGATGCGGCAGCTCAGTGAGGATGCTGGCAAATTTTTGCCGCAGCAGGGGCTCGTCGGCCGACTCCACGGTGCGGCCCATAATGGTCTCCACGACCTCATAGCCTTGGTTCATGGCCTGCTTGATCAGCGGGTAGCCTCCCAGCGCGCCAATGACATACAAGCCCATGACGCTGGATTCGTATTTGGTGGACAGTTCCGGCAGGGCCGTGGCCTCGCGGCTGGTGAAGTGCACGCCAAAGCCTTCCACCAGCTTGCGCGGCGGTGTGGCGCCCAGCCGCGCAATAATGCGGTGGCATTCAACACGTTCCTCGCCACTGGGCGTGTTGAGCAGCACTGATAGCCCGGGTCCTTTGCCCTTGCCGCCGTAGCGCTTGGACAAATCCACATGGGACACCATGACGGTGCGGCTCGGGTCGTCTGCGCTGGCCTCCTGCTGCACGCTTTCAATGCGATCCACCTGTGTGCTGAAGCGACAGCTGACCTGGTTGGTGCGTGCGGCCGCCTGGATGGCCGACAGGTTGCCGTCCTTGCAGCGGGTGAACTCCTCGTTGCGGTTGAGCAGAATCACGTGGTTGCCGGCTTTGGCCAGGGCCAGCGCATTTTCAATGGCCGCGTCACCGGCGCCCACGACGATGATGGTCTCGTTTTTGTATTCTTCGGGATTGTCCAATTGGTACTGGATGCCGGGCAGCTTGTCGCCGGCAACACCCAGTGTGCGCAAATTGCCTTGCAGGCCGATGGCCAGCACCACGTGCTCGGCGCTGATGATTTCCGAGCTGGCCAGTTCGATCTGGAAGCTGCCGATCTGCCCGGTAATGCCGACGACCTCGGCATGGTGCTGGATCTGCACACCCAGTGACAGCACCTCCTGGTTCCACTGGCTCAAGATGGACTCGCGTGAACCGGCCGCAAAGCTGACCGGGCTGCGCAGGCCCAGCACCGCCGGCTCGGCCATGACATGCTTGCCCTTCTGGTACTTGTAGATGGTGTCGGCCAGATGGGGCTGGCTCTCCAGCAGGATATGGGGCACGCCCAGCTTGGCGCAGTGGCCCGCCGCCGATAGGCCGGCCGGGCCGGAGCCGATGATGGCGATCTTGAAATCAGCGTTCATGGCAGGTCCTTGCTAACGGGTGGCAACCAGGCTGCGAAACTCGCGCAGCCGGGCAACAAATTCTGCGGGGCGGTAGGCCTCGTCCTTGACAAGAACCATGCGCAGTTGCGCCAGGCCCTGGTTCAGCCCGGCCACATTTTTGACCTGGCCGCTTTGCACCATGGTGGTGACCAGGCTACCCATGGCCATGGTGGCTTGTTCGGCGCCGGAGTAGTCGGGGTAGAGTCCCGCAATGCCGTCATCGACCAGCATCAGCGCCATGGCGCGTAGGCTGTTGCCATCGAAAGCAGACTTTGCAATTTTCTCTGCCGCGGCATGGGCCTGCTGGCGCACCGCTTGGGCGCGCTCGTCGAACTTGCCGCTGCCTGCAAGCGCCCTGTTCAGGTCGGCTGTGGCCTGTTTGAAGTTGTTGTACAGCCCGTTGTCCAACTGGCGCAGAATCAGACGCAACATCAGCAGGTTGGCATCGTTGAGGCGGATCAGGCCCGGCGAAATACTGGTGCCAAAGGCCGTATGCGGCGTCCAGCGTTGGTCCGCCATCGGGTGGTGGCAGGCGTGGCAGTCAAACAAGGTCAGTTCTGGGAAGACGCCGTCGCGCCCGCGTTGTGGATCCACCAGCAATTCCATTTGCGTGCCCACGGCAACGGCCTGGCCCAAGGCCCAGACCTTGGAGCTGTTGAAGTTCCCCTTGCGCTGCACATAGTCCTTGTCGATCATGAAGTGCGCAGGTTGCAGGTTGGTAAAGGTCTCCAGCTCAAAGCTCAGGCGGGGGTGGCCGGCCGCCATGGTGCGGTGGTTGACGTATTTTGTGGTGTTGCCCAGGTGGCAGGACAGGCAGAGTCTGGCCGGCGCCTGCGGGTCGTCGGTAGGGTACAGGCCGTGGGCCAGGTTGTCGGCATGGGTCGCGTCGGGCGCCGTGTGGCTGGCAATCCACGCGCCAGACGGACCGTGACAGCCCTCGCAGCCTACGCCATCGCTCAGCTTGTGTTTGGCATCGGCCAGAGCGGGTGCTGGGTTGTGGGCGTGGCAGTCCAGGCATTCCTTGGATTGGTGGGCCGGTTTGCTCAGGCCCAGCTTGCTGGCGATGCTGCGCGAGCGTTCGCTGAGCAAGACGTTGTAGGCCCGCGCGTGTTTGTCCAACCGGGACCAGACCACGTATTCGTTTTGCGTGACCGGTGAACTTTGCCAGGGCGTGACAGAACCATGGCACAGCGAACTGGAACAGTTGACCAAGCCCAGGGTCTTGTCTGGCGATTGGTCCGGCAGGGTTTGGCTTATGGCTGGCATGGCGAGCAGCGTTGCTGCCAACACCAGCAAGCGTGCTGCCAAGGAGAATGTCATGCCTGTCATGGTGTTGCTCCCGTAGTTGCCGCAGCCGATGGGGACTCTGTTGGCGTCTGCTTCTGCGCACCGGGTTTTTCCGGTGCATCCAGCTCGTCAGCGGGGCAGACCACGATGCTTTGCAAGCGTACCGGGTCGGCCTGCGGCGTGTCGTGCACCGTCCACACGTCACCACTCTTTCGCATATAGAGTTTTTGCATTTCCGGCAGCGTGAAAGGGCGCGAGCCTATGCGCCCAAATACCGCAATCTGGCCGCCGGTTTCGTCCACGGCACGGTCGCGGTCCAGACCTTTGGCGAGCGACAGCGCCCGTGACGCCGTATGGCGCCAGGCCACCAGCTGCGGCACGGGCGTGGGTGAAAAGCCATAGAACTTGGGCTGGGTGTCGGGCGCCGTCAACTGGATGACTTTCAAACCGTTGACGCCATCGGCCACATAGGCAAACAGTGAAGCATTGGTGGATCCCACAATCACGTCCTGCGTGTCAGTCAACGCGCCACCGGTGCCAGGCTTGCCATTGGCATCGGTATTGTTGAAGACCTGCAGCACGCGGGGTTCCTCAGGTCGCTCAATGTCCACAATCGTCAAACCCTGTGCGCCGCTGGCCACATAGGCATAGGTCCTGGCCAGATAGACCTTGCGTGCGTCGGCAATGTGCACCAGGGCGTTGGGCACGGACTGTGGCGCCTCGGGCCTGGTGATGTCGTACAAACGCAGGCCGGCTACCGTGGTCAGCCACAAATAGCGGAACTGCACCGCGCTGGCGCGCACGTCTTTCAACGGCGGCACAGCGGCAACCCTTGGGTGCATGGGATCATCCACATTCAAGGCCACCAAGCCCGGGTCTGCCGCGATCTCCAGGTAGTGGCCGGCCACCGTGACACGCCCTGGCCCCTTCAAGATGCCTTTATCGGCACCTGCACCGTTCCAGGTCAGCTCCGCCGTCGAGACGCTGTTG
>JACXTT010005639.1_pt1 | contig 18116 bp, 12 predicted proteins | sample 9270951 | NCBI WGS metagenome assembly JACXTT01 (sample SAMN15532306, study PRJNA645909) | rock metagenome | isolation source: weathered quartz diorite | place: Puerto Rico | collected 2017-06-21 | reverse complement strand
CGGGATGGCCGTAGATAGCAAACACGCCACACTCCTCGTGGAATTTGTCGAGGGGGAGATGATACGTGGGGAGGTGCGTCATGGCTGGTGCAGCATGCGTTCGAGTGAAGTTTCCCAAGGTTGCTTTAACTCGCTCAGGTCGCAATCCAGCAGGGTTTCCGAATCGCAATCGATTCGTAACCGCTCTTTCATCGTAACACCGATTTGCGCCGCGTCGATGCCCTTTTTCTTGGTGATCGATAAAACATTTTCAGGCTGTGATGTCGTGACCAGGATCCGCGACGGCCCTTCGTGGAACAGCAGGAAATCCGCCCGCAGCGATCGAGGGATCGTGATTCGAGCGCCGATGCCGACCGATCCGAAGCTCGATTCGGCGAGGGCCACTGCGAGGCCGCCGTCGCTTAGGTCGTGGGCTGATTCCGCGAGTCCGCCAGCCACGATTTCCCGAACCGCTTGCTGCACCCGCTTCTCGTAATCCATATCGAGCGCGGGCGGGAGCCCCCACAACGATTTTAGGATTACCTTCGCGTACTGAGTGCCACCGAACCGCAGCTCATCGCTATCGCCGAAGCCGCCGAGCAGAATCACCGCATCGCCAGGCGCCTGGAAATGCACCGGGATTGGCCGCGACGTCTTCAAAAGACCGACCACGCCCATCACCGGCGTCGGGAAAATCGCCTCGCCTAGTGTCTCGTTATAGAGACTGACGTTGCCGCCCGTGATCGGCGTCTCGAAGAACGCGCACGCTTCCGCGATGCCTTCGATCGATTCCACAAGCTGTGCCATGATCTCGGGCCGCTCTGGATTGCCGAAGTTGAGATTGTTGGTCGCGGCCACGGGCAGCGCGCCTGTAGTCGAAAGATTGCGGCAGCATTCAGCCACAATCAGCTTAGCGCCTTCTCGCGGATCCAGCGCGCAATAGCGGCCGTTGCCGTCGAGCGCCATCGCGATGGATGTTCCAGTCTCTTTCACCCGCACGATGGCCGCATCGGAGCCGGGCCCTTCGATCGTATTGGTGCGAACCGTGTAATCGTACTGCTCCCAGATCCAACGCTTCGAGCAGATGTCGCCGGAGCTGAGCAGCGCGATCAGGTCGGTTTTGATCGCGGCCGCTGTAGCGCGACTCGGGATGGGCGGCGCTTCGATCGGCGCGGGACGATACGGCTTGGTGTGCGGCCGATTGTAAAGCGGAGCTTCGTCGGCCAGCGCGCGATTGGGAATTTCAGCGGCGATCTGGCCGTGATCCTTCACGCGCAGCTTTCCGTCGTTGGTCACGTGGCCGATTGCAACAGCGTCCAGGCCCCATTTGCGAAACACCCGGAACACTTCGTCTTCACGGCCCTTCTCCGCCACCAGCAGCATGCGTTCCTGCGACTCCGACAGCATAATCTCGTAGGGTGACATGCCGGTTTCGCGTTGCGGCACGTACTGCAAGTCGATTTCGACGCCGGTACCGGCGCGGCTTCCCATTTCGCACGTCGAGCAGGTCAGTCCAGCGGCGCCCATGTCCTTAATGCCGTCGATCGCACCGGTCTGCATCGCTTCCAGGCACGCTTCGGGCAGAAGCTTTTCGAGGAAAGGATCGCCGACCTGGACGTTAGGACGCTTCTGTTTTGATTCCTCGGTGAACTCGGCGGATGCCATCGACGCCCCGTGTATGCCGTCACGGCCGGTTTTCGCGCCGACATAGATCACCGGATTGCCGATGCCTTTCGCTTTGCCGTAGAAAATCTGATCTTTGCGAAAGACGCCCAGCGCGAAGACATTAACGAGCGGATTACCGCTGTAGCACTCTTCGAAGACGCACTCGCCGCCGACCGTGGGAACGCCAAAGCAGTTTCCATAATGCGCGATGCCCGAGACGACTCCTTCGACGATCCGCCGGTTGCGCGCGGTGTCAAGCGGCCCGAAACGCAGGGCATCCATTACAGCGATCGGTCGCGCACCCATGGTGAAAATGTCGCGCAGGATGCCGCCGACGCCCGTGGCCGCGCCTTGAAACGGTTCGATGAAACTGGGGTGATTGTGCGATTCGATCTTGAAAGCGATCGCGTAACCGTCGCCGATATCGATAATGCCCGCATTTTCGCCTGGGCCTTGCACTACCAGCTTGCTGCGCGTGGGCAGTTTCTTCAGGTGCCGGCGCGAACTCTTGTAGGAGCAATGCTCGCTCCACATTACGCTGAAGATGCCTAGCTCAGTGTAATTGGGTTCGCGTCCCAGGAGCGAAACGATTTTTTCGTATTCCGCCGCCGTCAGTTGGTGGGATTCAACAACCTGCGGCGTCATCGGCTAGTGCGCGGACAACACGGGTGCGAATGCCTGTGCTACTGCGGAAACCATCGATTTGAAAATCACCAGTCCATCGCTCGATCCCATGAGCGGCTCGGTGACGCGCTCAGGATGCGGCATGAGTCCCATGATGTTGCGGCCCTCGTTCAGGATGCCGGCGATGTCGCGCATCGATCCATTCGGATTCTCGAGATAGCGCAGCACCACGCGATCCTCGGCTTCGAGCTGATCGAGCGTGCGCTCGTCGGCGACGTAACAGCCTTCGCCGTGCGCAATCGGAAACGTGACGCGCTGGCCTAGTGTGGCCTCGCAGGTGAACGGCGAGTTGGTGGTTTCGACGCGCAGCGGTACCGGCTTACAAATGAACTTGAGACCCCGGTTGCGGACCATCACGCCCGGGAGCAGCCCGCTCTCGGCCAGGATTTGGAATCCGTTGCAGATGCCCAACACCAGTCCGCCAGAGGCCGCGAACTTGCGGATGCTCTGCATCACCGGTGAAAACTTCGCGATCGCGCCGCAGCGCAGATAATCGCCGTGCGCGAATCCGCCGGGCAGGATCACAGCGTCGACGTCACCGAGACTGGTGGCGTCGTGCCAGATGTATTGAGCTTGTTGTCCGAGATTATGTGAGACCGCAAACCACGCGTCGTGATCGCAGTTGCTACCGGGGAAGACGACGACACCGAACTTCATCGGGTGAATCCATTGTAACGCAGGCTTGATAATCCAGCCACAATTTTTTTGGATCTCGCCATCGCTCGGTGTTAACTTCAGCACAACGCGCGCGGCGATAACGCGTCCTTGAATCTTACTTGCGCTGGGCCGGTCCGCGAGGTTGCGGCGCGGTATCGACTCCGGCCGATTTCAGCACCGGTTGGGCGCTCACATAATCGAATTTCGGTGCGACTTTTCTGACGCCGTCGAACACGAAGAATCGCGCCGAATCGTCGAACCCGACGCGGCCCGAGGTAACGCCGCGATCTTTCAGCACCTGTGCGATCTGCTGATAGGGACTCTCGTCCTCCTGCCAGATCCGGATATCGTCGCCGACGTGGATCAGCTCGCGCGCGCGCATTTCTTCGAAGCCCGGCAGGATGTAGGCAGGTTCGCCTTTCTCCGGCAAGACGACGGCGAAGGTGCGCTCGCTGTGTCCCCAACGCACACCGGTCAGGTACAACATCGCGGGGCCTGGCTCGAGGACCACGGCCTGTAGCCCGAATTCCTTCATCGCTTCCTGCACCTTCGCGATCCGCGAGCGGTACAGGACCAGGGACGCTTCATTCGTTTGGGGCATACTTGCGATTTCTCCTCAACCAAACGGCTGATCGATGGCGGGGCTTTGCTTGCTGAAGGTCTTCACGCCCTCTTCGGTTATATACATCCAGTCCTCCAGGCGCCCGCCGACCTCGCCCTAGCTCGCGATCATCGGTTCATCGCTGAAGAACATGCCGGGCTGGAGGCGCGTCCTGTTGCCGCGCACCAAGTACGTCCATTCATGAATGTCGAGACCGATACCGTGCCCGGTGCGATGCGGCAGTCCCGGAACTTTGTAGCCGGGACCGAGGCCCGCGTCGGTGATCACCTTGCGAGCGGCGGCATCGACGGATTCACAAGTTGCACCGGGCTTCGCGGCTGCCAGCGCGGCATCCTGCGCCTTGCGCTCGAGCGTCCAGATCTCGCGCTGCCTCGCCGTGGGTTTGCCGAAGATCACTGTTCGGGTAATGTCCGACCGGTAGCCTTCCACGCTGCAACCGTCGTCGATCAACACGAAATCGCCTTCCTGCAATTTCTGCGGCTCAATGCTGCCATGCGGAAACGCGGTGAATTTCCCGAAGCTCGCCATCGCTTCGCCCTCCACACCGAGAGCTCGATAGGCCGCGCCGATGTTGGCGCTCAGTTCACGTTGCGTCATCCCCTCGCGCAGGCCGGCCAGCGCGGCTCGATAGGCGGCGATGGTGATGTCGTTGGCGCGCTGCATGAGAGCGAGTTCGGCCGGCGACTTGATCGTCCGGCAGCCGGCCGTTATCGGATCGGCGCTGGTGAATTCGAGCCCCGGCGCTTCTTTGCGAATGCCGTCGAATACGGCGAAGCGGGTGCGTTCGTCGATCCCGAGGCGACCGGTGGCAGCCCCTCGATCCTTCAACACCTGGACAAGCTTTCGGTACGGGCCTTCGTTTTCCTGCCAGGTGCGGATATCGCCGCCGGTGAGTTTGATCACCGCCTGCGCGCGCGTCTTGTCAGTCTCCGGAACGATCCATGCCGGCTCGCCCTGCGCTGGAAGCACGAGCGCGAATGTGCGATCGGTCGCCGGCCAGCGCGTTCCCGTGAAGTAGAACAAGCTGGAGCCGCCTTCCATGACGACAGCATTGATCCGGTTGTCGTGCATCAGCTGGCGGGCCTTTTCCAGGCGGGCGCGACGCTCGTCGTCCGAAATGGGCTTTATGCCATCGGTCATCGGCCGCAGGTTCCGGATCGCCTGGGGGACGTCGGCGGGCTGGGGGCGGGCGACGGCACGCAGGCCGGCCGCGGTGGTGCAGAGAAAGACTCTCCGGTTCATTGCCAGACTTCTAATTTCGCATATCCGGTGGCGGAGCGCTGGAATAGCTGGAAGGAATTGATTCTTAACGATTTAACGAACCGGCTCGGAGCAGCGGGTGCGATAAAACTGGACGAGCGGGCTCTCATCGATTCCGATGGCACGGGCATACTGACGGATGTAGCTGATGTTGTAGATGCCGCCTGGCAGGACTTCGAAGTTGCCCTCTTCAATAGCTTTCAAGGTGGAAACCTTCAGCTTGGTATTCTTTGAGATCTCCTCCAGCGAGATTCCTTTGGTGTGACGAACTGTCGCGACCGTCCAGCCATCCAGTGGTAAGGTTGCCATAGCCTACTCCCTACAGGAGTCATATCGGCAGTCATAAACTCTCACTATAGATGTTTGTTAATTTCTCTTAGAGTCTTTTGGGGTAACACGACCTCAGCTCCTACCTGGCCCACGCGCAGGCGCTCTCGGGTGATATCCCAGGGACTGCTAGTACCTTTCGCTGGTTTCTGGACCGCCGCTTAGACTGATAGAATCCCAGAGCACACTCTTTTTCCGATAGAAAGGATTGAATTTAGCTATGCGTTTATCAGGTATTTTGCGCGGTCTGGCTTCCGCGGTTCTTGTTCTCGGCCTGACGGCCGTGACCTATGCCCAATCGGATCATGATCTTGCGCCCAGTGGAAAGGGCATAGGGACTCTTTACCATCCCGGCCAGGCAGGCGACCATGGCGGTCCGGCACGGACCAATAAAGGTGCGCAGGGAAACGGGATTTTCTACCATGGCGGACCGGTCATTCTGGGCGGCACCAACATCCACCTGATCTGGTACGGGAATTGGAACAACAATACGGCGACAACGATCCTGCCCGACCTCGCCTCCCACATCGCGCCTTCCCCTTACTTCAACATCAACACGACCTATACCAACGGGTCGGGCGCGGCCGTGACGAACCTGTGCAACCTGTCGACGCAGGCCAACGATAACTACTCACGCGGCACGAACCTGAGCGACGCGGACGTTCAAGCCATCGTAGCCGCTCAGAATCCAACCGATACAAACGGTGTTTACTTCGTGCTGACATCGGCGGACGTCAACGAGACCAGCGGCTTTTGCACGCAATATTGCGGATGGCACACGCATGCCTCCATCGCCGGGCGCGACATCAAATATTCATTCGTCGGCAATCCCGACCGCTGCCCGTCGGCGTGTTCGGTGCAGACCACCTCTCCCAATGGGAATGCCGGAGCAGACGGCATGGCGTCGATCATCGCGCATGAGCTGGAGGAAGCCACCACCGACCCCGATTTGAATGCCTGGTACGACCGGCGCGGCGCCGAGAATGCCGATAAATGCGCCTGGATGTTCGTGCCGACCTACACGACGGGGAACGGCTCGTTGGCGAACATGAAGCTCGGAACGCGCGACTACCTGATCCAGCAGAATTGGGTCAACGGGAGCGGCGGGTTCTGCGCGCTGAGCTACTAAGCCAGCAACACGGTAAACGTTTAAGCAGGCGAGGCAGGTAGAATCTCGCTCATGGGCAACTTCTACCGGCTCGCCTTTTTTCTTGCGAGCGTCTCGTGCGCGATGGCCGCGGAAACGCGCTTCGAGATCACATTTCCGGCGTTGGCGCATTCGGGCGCGATCACGGGCCGGGTCTACGTCATGATCGCGAGCAAGAACGACCCCGAGCCGCGCCTGCAGATCGGGCGGACGGGCGCTCCGTTCTTCGGTCGAGACGTCGAGAAGCTCGCTCCCGGCCAGGCGGCGGCGATCGACGCGACCGACCTGGGGTCGCCGGTGAAGGCCCTTTCCGACATCCCTCCGGGTGATTACTACGTCCAGGCCTTCGTCAACGTCTACACCGAATTTCACCGGTCGGATGGCCATGTAGTCTGGATGCATGACGATCAATGGGAAGGCCAGCGCTGGAACCGGTCGCCTGGCAATCTGTTCAGCTCGCCGCAGCGCGTCACGCTCGATTCTTCGAAAGGCTATACCATCAAGCTGGCCTGCGATCAGGTGATCCCGCAGGTCGAAATTCCCGCCGATTCGCAGTGGGTGAAGCGGTTCAAGATGCGAAGTCCGATGCTCACGAAATTCTGGGGCAGGCCGGTCTATTTGGGCGCTACGGTATTGCTGCCGCGCGATTACGACAAGACGGCTCTGCGCTACCCGGTGCTCTATCAGCAGGGACATTTTTCGCTCGCCGCGCCTCTGGGTTTTGATGTCGGCGACGCCGGCAAGGAGCTGCACAATGAATGGATACGCGATGATTTTCCGCGCATGATCGTGGTCACGCTTCAGCATCCGAATCCTTATTTCGACGACTCCTATGCCGTGAACTCGGTTAACGTCGGTCCCTATGGCAACGCCATTTTGCAGGAGCTGATTCCGGAGATCGAAAAGCGGTACCGCGTGATCCGCCAGCCTTGGGCGCGGCTGCTCGCAGGAGGATCGACCGGCGGCTGGGAAGCGCTCGCGCTCGAGCTGTTCCATCCGGATTTCTTCGGCGGTACGTGGGCCTATTGTCCGGACTCGGTGGATTTCTCAGACGTCGAGGGCGTCAACATTTATGAAGATAAGAACGCGTTCTACAAGCAGTACGAATGGCGCCGCGTGCCTACGGTCAACAGCCGCGAGGTGAACGGGCAGATCCGGCAGACTTCGGAAGAGCGCAACCGTTTCGAGCTGGTGAACGGCACGCACGGCCGGTCGGGCGAACAGTTGGATATCTGGTCGGCCGTGTTCGGGCCGCTCGGCGAGGATGGCTATTTCGATCCGCTGTTCGATAAACGCACGGGCGTCGTGAATCCGCGCGTAGCTCAATATTGGAAGGATCATTACGATCTTCGGAATTTTCTTGAGAAGAACTGGGCGACGCTGGGTCCGAAACTGTCTGATAAGGTGCGCGTGTTCGTCGGTGACGCCGACAATTTCTTCCTGAACAACTCGACGCGCAAGCTACAAGAGTGGATGAAGAAGACCGAGAATCCGCACTACGAAGGATTTTTCGTCTATGGCGCGACGAAGGGGCATTGTTGGAGCGGGCCGATGGGAACGCCCGGAAGGCTGAAGGAAATGGCCGAGTTTATTCTGGGCAAGATGCCGCCGGAGACTGTGGCCGAGTGGTGGAAGCAGTAAATCGCTGCAGCGGATGCTTTACACGCCTATGTCTTCGTTCCAAAGCTGAGAGTTGGCGCGGATGAATTCGGTCATAAGTTCGATACATTCGGCGTCCTGCACGACTTCCACGTGAATGCCATTGGCGCGCATGTAGTCTTCAGCGCCGACGAAGGTTTTGTTTTCTCCGACAATCACGCGCGGAATTTTGTAAAGCACGATCGCGCCGCTGCACATCGGGCACGGAGAGAGCGTCGAGTACAGTGTGCAGCTCTGATATGTGTTCGCCTGGAGCCGTCCGGCATTGCGTAGACAATTCATCTCACCGTGATCGATGGCGCTGCCGGTTTGCACACGGCAATTGTGGCCTCGGCCGATGATTCTGTCTTCGTGCACCAGCACCGAGCCGATGGGGATGCCGCCCTCGGCCAGGCTCTTGCGGGCTTGCTCGATCGCGGCGCGCAGGTAGGGATCCGTAGTCATCAGTTCAACGAAACTATAGCTCAGGCAGGTGGCCGGATGAGGGCACTCTGCCAACCGCAGGCGCGTCACGCCGTCAAAAGTCAAGCGGGCTATGTAACCAAGAGCCCGTCCCGAGGTAATAAGAGACATGACCAACCTGTGGCCGGACCTGCGATTCTCGCTGCGCGCCATGCGGCGGAGTCCGCTGTTTGCATCGGTAGCGATCTTGTCGCTGGCTCTCGGAATAGGGGCCAACACAGCGATCTTTACCTTGATGGACCAGCTCATGCTTCGAAAGCTGCCCATCAAGGATCCCGATCAGCTGGTCATGTTGTACCAGCGCGGCGCCCACAACGGGAACAACATGGGAATCCGCATGCATTCGTACCCTATTTACGAAGATTTCCAGCGGAGGGCAGCGCCGTTCTCAGAAGTCTTGTGCCGGCGGCTCGCGTCGGCCTCTGTAAGCGTTGAGAACCAAACCGAGCGCGTGGAGATCGAGTTGGTCTCAGGGAATTTTTTCACCATGCTGGGCGTTAAATCCGCGGCGGGTCGAGTGTTCAACTCGCAGGATGACGATCGGGTGGTCTTGGGCCATCCCTCGGTGGTGCTCAGTTACGATTACTGGGACACACGCTTCGGGCGAGATCCCAAAGCAGTGGGCAAGAAGATCCTCGTTAATAACTACCCCATGACGATAGTGGGAGTTTCAGCCCCGGCGTTCGCTGGAATCGATCCCGCAGTCTCGCCTCAGATCCGGGTCCCGATTCTGATGGAGCCGGCCATGATCCCGCAATGGTCGTGGATGCAGCCGTACGACCGCCGGACGCGTTGGGTGCAAGTCTTTGCGCGCCTGAAGCCGGGATACACGGTCGAATCCGCGCGCGCGCCGTTACAGGGCTTGTTCCACCAGATCCGTGAGTACGAGGCCACGCTGCCGGCCGCAAAGAACTGGACTGCCGACGCTCGAGATCAGTTCATGCGCGGCACGGTCCACATCGAAAAGGCAGCGACCGGGTACTCCAGCCTTCGAAACAGCTTCTCGACAGCGCTGATCGTGCTGATGTGCATGGTGGGCCTGGTGCTGCTCATCGCCTGCGCCAATGTTGCGAATTTGCTGATCGCGCGCGCGTTCGCCCGGCAGAAAGAGATCGCCGTGCGGCTTTCGATTGGAGCATCGCGGGGACAACTCATCCGGCAATTGCTGGTCGAGAGCCTGGTATTGTCGCTTGCGGGCGGGATAGCCGGCGTGCTGCTGGCAATCGCCATGACGCGAGGCTTGCTGGCCCTGGTTCCGAGCGATGGGAATCCACTGCTGATCCAGGCGCAGCCTGATTTGCGCGTTCTGTCGTTCACTTTGGCTTTAACTTTTGTGACAGGTCTGATCTTCGGCCTGGTGCCGGCGCTGCGCGCGAGCCGTCCTGATTTGTGGACCACGCTCAAGGATGCCGTGGGATCGATCGCTGGATCGGGTGGATCGTTGTTCTTGCGGAAGGGGTTGGTTACGGCCCAGGTGGCCCTGAGTTTTCTACTGTTGTTTGGCGCGGGACTGTTCGTCCGGAGTCTGCATAACCTGCAAGCAGTCGACACTGGGTTCCGCGACCTGGATAATCTCGTCACGTTCCAGGTCTCGCCCGCTTTGAACGGATATGATGCGCCGCGAACCGTGCGTTTTTACGAAGACCTTCTGGAAAATATTCGCGCGATTCCGGGTGTCAGATCGGCGGGGCTGGCGTCGGTCGCCCTGCTGCATGGCGACGAATGGGACAGCACTACTTCCGTGGAAGGGCACACGGCGAAGGATGGCGAAGACATGCAGGCCTTCATGAATTCCATCTCGCCTGGCTATTTCGCAACCATGGGAATCGCGATCAAGGACGGACGTGACTTCGATCGCAGGGACATCAAGGACAATTCCAGGGTTGCGATCGTCAACGAAAACTTCGCGCGGCATTTCTTTGGAGGCAAGAGCGCGGTGGGAAGGCATCTCGGGCGCGGCGGCGGTCCCCGCACCAAATTGGACACGGAGATCGTCGGGGTGGTCGGGGATTCGCTTTACGAAGGGCCGCGGGAAGGTGTGCGGCGTCAGGTGTTCGTACCAAATTGGGGAAACGGCGGCGTCGCATTCTACGTGCGGGCCGGATCGGGCTCCACGTCCGCGTATGCTGCTGTTCGAAATGAGGTGAAGAAGCTCGATGCTGCGATGCCCGTCTACGAACTGAAGACGCTAGGCGGCCAGTTGGATGAGACCCTGCTGACCGAGCGGTTGGTCGCGCTTTTGTCCGCCGGCTTTGGACTCTTAGCCACGCTACTCGCGGCGATGGGATTGTATGGCGTTATGGCATTTGTGGTCGCGCGGCGCACCAAGGAGTTGGGCGTGCGCATGGCGCTGGGAGCAAGGCCGGCCTCGGTGATATGGCTGGTGATGAAAGACGTCCTGGTGCTGCTCGCGCTGGGCTTGGCGGTCGGCATTCCCTCAGCCATCGCTCTCGGCCGTTTCGTCGCCGCCCAACTTTACGGCATCAAAGTCAACGATCCGTGGATCGCGGGCGCCAGCATCGCGATGCTTATCGCCGTGGCTACGCTCGCCGGATTCGTTCCGGCCCAACGTGCGAGCCGGATCGATCCGATCTTGGCCTTACGATACGAATAGACGTGCGCTCTAGCGCTCCGACGGCAGACTGTAGGCGATGTACTCACCCGAATAAGCGCCGCCGCTGACCGAGACAATAATGTACTGCTTGCCGTTGGCCAGGTAGCTCATCGGTGAACCGCTCTGCGGAGCGGGCATCAACACGGCTCCTACTTCCTTGCCGGTGGCCTTGTCGTAGGCGCGCAGCATCGCGCCGCGAGGATGAGTGACCGAGGTGATCTGCGTATCGCCAAGGACAACCAGCGACTTGGTGACAACCAATCCGACGCTGCCGCCTTGGCCAGTGTTCGGAATATTGAGTCCCTTGAGCGCTGGATGATTGCGAACCGCATCCGGAGTTTCGCCGTAAGGCACCTGCCAGGTCAGCTCGCCGCGGTCCAGGTTGACGGCGGAGATCACCGCGTAAGGCGGCTTGATGATCGAAAGTCCCTGAACGTTCAGACCGAATCCACCGCCACCGGCAGGCGCAGCCCCTCCGCGGCCACCACGTCCAGCGGTGGCAGGAGCGGGTGTGGGCGGCGGAGTTGGCCGGCGTTGGGGAGCATCGGCGGCGCTACCGAATCCCGGACCCTCGGCGACACGGAACTCCTGATCGTTGCGGCCGGACACATAGCGAATGTCGCTGAATCCATCGGGCGGAGTGCGGAGCGAAATCGGCGTGACGGCGGATTGATTCGCCTGCGCGTAGACCGTGTGCGTTTCAGGATCGTAGGCAGCGCCCGGCCAGTTGGTACCGCCGCTGGCGTTGCCGAGATTAATGGCAGCGAGGAAGGTCTTCGGATCGCCGACCATCGGCGGCAGGAACATCGGACCCGTCCGGTAGCGCGCCACAACGTCCTTGGCTTGGGCGCGCATCTCGGGGGTGAAGTCGATCAGATCGTCAGGGACCTTGAATTCGTTGCGGCCATAGGCCGGCGGCTTGGTGGGGAAAGGCTGCGTGGGCGATGTCTTCTCGCCGGGCACGTCGCTCTGCGGAACGGGCCGCTCTTCGATCGGCCAGACGGGCGCGCCGGTCACGCGATCGAAAACATACAGGAATGATTCTTTGCTCGGTAGCGCTACCGCTTTGATCGCCTTACCGCCGACGTTGATGTCGGCCAGGATGGGCGCTGAAGAAAGATCGTAGTCCCAAATCGGATGGTGCACGATCTGGAAATGCCACTTGCGCTTTCCGGTTTTGAGATCGACGCAGACCAGGCTCTCGCCGAAGAGATTGTTGCCGGGCCGTTCGCCGCCGTAGTAGTCAGACGTCGGAGATTCCACCGGGAGGTAGACCAAGCCAAGCTCTTCGTCGACTGTCATCTGGGTCCAGACACCTGTATTGCCGTTGGTTGCCCACGAGCCGTTTTCCCAGGTATCGTTGCCAAATTCGCCCGGACGCGGAATAGTGTTGAAAGTCCACAGGAGCTTGCCCGACTTGACGTCATAAGCACGCACCAGGCCCTTGGTGTTGTTGTGGGTGACGACCGTCATACCTTCTTTGAAGGAGGAGCCGACGATGATGGTGTCCTTGACTACCAGCGGCGTCGAGTGCAGACCGGCTTCGCCCTCTTCCAGATCGATCTGCTTGCCGGTGCCGGTGACCATGCCTTCCTTCAGGTCGACGAGGCCCTCTTTGCCGAATGACTTGATGACCGAGCCATCATGCGCGTTCAGCTCGACCAGGCGATAACCGGTAGTAACGTACACCACGCGGTCGTCGCCCCTGCCGTCCGTCCAGTAGGACACGCCGCGGCCGGATAATTGGCGGGGAGCGATGGCGGCGCGCTTGCCTTCGCGGAGGCTATGCGACCACATCACCTCGCCCGTGGTGCCATCCAGCGCGATGACCGAACGGCGAGTGCCGGCGGTTGTATACAAGATTCCTTTGATCGCGATCGGCGTGCCTTCCAGCTTGTATTCGGGGCGCGTGCCGAAATTGTCGGTCTTGACTCGCCAGGCAACTTCGAGCTTGTTGAAGTTGGAGGCGTTGATCTGATCGAGCGGCACGTACTTCGAGCCCTTCAGGTCGGCGGTGTAATACGGCCAATCACCGTTCTTGGTAGACGGGAGGCCGGGAGCCTGGGCTGATGCGACCAAAGCCAGGAATACGATCGCGACCAGGATCGAAGAGACGGAAAGCCACAGGGCAGTCCGCTGATTCGCTCTACGTGGATGCATAGTGTCAAATCTCCTGAAGATCATGCAGTTATGGCCCGTGCAAGGCCGATAATGGACAGACTAATTGCCAGGGCAACACATTATAATACGGGCGCGTTGGATAGCACAACGCTACCGCGCGAAGTGTTGTGGCTGGCGCTGCTAGTTGCGGGCGCGGCGGCCGGACGCGTCCATCGCCGGCTTCGGCTTGTGCGTGGCGGCCCACTCCTTGTAGTCATCGTCGGAAATATACGTGACGTTGACCCAGGCGTGCGCCATTTCGTCGACCGTACGATCGCCCCATCCGACCCATTGGTTCGGGTCCGGATTGCTGCGATTCGCGGTCGTGTTATCGTGCCAGGCGGTGACGTGGATGATGGTTCCCTTCGGCAACACCGGCGCGGCGTCGTCGGTGTAGATGTAGTTGTTCATCCAGTTGAAATTGAAATGATCGACGTAGGTGATCATTTGCGTGGTGCCGTCGGGCAGGATGGCTTCGAGTGCCATGGCCTTGCCGCGCAGATGCATGTGGGGCTGGATATTGCCGAGGATCGCAGGCGCTCTCAACACGTGGAAGCCTTGTGTCTCTTTGATCGTGTTGGGAGGAATGTCCAGCGGGCTTCCACCGGTATTGGGTGTTGCGCCAAAGAGCGTCAGGTAAGTGCGATACTTCGGTGCTTTGTCTTTCGGATAGAGCCACACGGCCAGTTCGACGTGATCGCGAATCGTTTCGCCGACCGCATGATAATGGATGTCCCACCAAACCTTAGCACCCGGCTGCAGCAATTTGCCGGTATCGGGACGATAAACGTCGTAGTTCTTTCCAACCGCCCATTCCATCAGGATGCCGCCTTGCGTAGCGGCGATGGCAGCGTCATTGCCATCGTCGGTGGCGACGCCGGTCCTGGGCTCGCTCTGCATCAAATGGGCGATGGCGTGATGAACGATCCTGCGGCCCGCGGGAGTGGATGGCCGCATCTCGACCGCTTGCACCCAGCTCGGCTCAGTCACGTGCAGATCGGTTGTGGGCTTCCACCATTGATCCTGACTTACGGCGGGCATGGTGTAGGCCTCCGACTTGATGATCATATCCGGCGGGCGGCCGTATTTCTTTTCCAACTGCCAGCCGTTGTCATCGGGCCACTGCTTGGGAGGCGGCATGTCTTTCGTATCGCCCATCGGTGCGCCTGAATCCACCCAGCGGGCGATCATGTCGACCTGCTCGTCGGTCAGCGACCGGTCGTTCTGGAATTTCTGGATGCCAACGGTCTTGTTGAGATGCCACGGCGGCATCTGCCGTGTGACGACGCGCTCTTTGATCGATCGGGCCCACGGCCGGGTCTCTTCGTAGGTCACCAGCGACATCGGCGCCATCGAGTCCTTGCGATGGCAGTCCTGACATTTTTCCTGAAAGATCGGAACGATGTCCTTGGCGAACGTCACCGGTTTATTGCTTGAACCCGCGACGGTGGCAGGCTCGCCGGCGATTGCAAGGCCCGACAACAGCAGCCCAACTGCGACACTACGAATCATTCGCTCAGAATTGGCGCGCATCCGGACAATTCTCCCTCATATAAGTCTATTGATTTTAGGGACTTATGTCAAACGCAAGGTAGTGCGCTAATTCTTCGCCGCCGCTGGCGTCATGGGAAATCACGCGAAATTAGCGCATTACCAAACGCAAATCGGGATGGTGATTCACTGAGCTTTCAAGTACAATAGGCCGCAGGTTTAGCGAGCCGAAACTATGTCTAACTCAGAGAGCACGAACGAGATCTCGCGCCGCAGGTTCCTGGAAAGCACGGGCGTCGCGGTGGTGGTGGCGAGCGAGGTCCCGAGTGCAATTGCGCAAAACGAACCCATTCCGGCGGCGCCGCGCACGGCTATCCGGTTGACGGTGAACGGCAAGGAACAGCGGGTGGAGGTGGAGGACCGCTGGACACTGGCGGAGTTGCTGCGCGATCACCTGATGCTGACGGGCACCAAAATCGGCTGCGACCGCGGGGAGTGCGGCGCGTGCACGGTGCTGATGGATGGGAAACCCGTGTACTCCTGCAGCCAACTGGCGGCCTGGATGGATGGCCGATCGATTCAGACGGTAGAGGGGCTATCGCGCGGCGACAGGTTGGACCCGCTGCAGAAATCGTTCATCGAGCATGATGCTCCGCAGTGCGGGTTTTGTACGTCGGGGCAGTTGATGAGCGCGAAGGCGCTGCTGGCTCGGAATCCGCATCCGACGGCGGAGGAAGCGCAGGCGGCTCTGACCGGCAATCTGTGCCGCTGCTCGAATTACAACCGGTACGTCGAGGCGACGGTAGCGTCGGCAAGTGGTGCGAAGGCCGCCGCGATTGTGACGAGCGCCGCGGGAGTCAAGCCACTCAAGACGGTCGGTCATCCGACGCCGCGCATCGATGCCTTGGAGCGAGTAAGTGGGAAAGCGACTTACACGGGCGACTTACACTTACCGGGTATGTTGTACGCGCGCGTGCTGCGCAGTCCGCATCCGCATGCGCGGATCCGCCGTATCGATACGTCGAAAGCTGCAGCGATGCCTGGCGTCAAGGCCGTGCTCACGCACGAAAACTGCCAGGTGGTGTGGGGTGCGGGCTCGATCGCGGGCGGATTGCAGTACAACGATCCGGTCAAGAAGACCACCAAGCAGCGGCGCTACGCGTTCAACAATCCGGTGCGCTTTGTGGGAGAGCCGGTGGCGGCGGTGGCGGCCGTTGATCGGCACATCGCGGAAGAAGCGTTGCGGCAGATTGTCGTTGAATATGAGGAACTGCCGTTTGTGATGGATCCCGAGGAAGCGCTGAAGCCGAGCGCAGTGCAGATCTGGCCGGAAGGCAACCTGTCATTGAATGTCCAGAACGAGGCGAAGCCGATCGGCGTGAAGCGCGGCAATGTTCAAGAGGGATTTCGGGCGTCGGATCACGTTTTCGAGGATCGCTACACAACGGCGTTCGTGCACAACGCGCAGATGGAGCCGCGCGCCTGCGTTGCTCATTGGGAAGGCGACCGGCTGACCGTGTACACGCCGACGGGCGGTATCGCGAATTGCCGGAACGATATGGCGCGCGATCTTGCTATTCCGCTGGAGAAAGTTCGCGTCGTTTGCCAGTACATGGGCGGCAACTTCGGCAACAAGAATCAGAACCAGGACGCCGATTTGATCACCGCCATGCTGGCCAAACAGGCGGGAGCGCCGGTGAAGCTGGAACTTTCGCGCAAGGAAGATTTCATCGGGATGCACGGGCGCTGGCCGACCGTGCAGTATTACAAAATCGGCGTGAGTAACGACGGCACGCTGAAGGCGATTCAACTGCGCGGATACAGCGGCATGGGCGGGTATCGCAAGAATTCCGGTTCGATCGGAGGCCTCGACGTATATCAGTGTCCCAACATCGAGACGGTAATTCATCCGGTGTATACGAACCGGACGGTTTCGGGAAATTTCCGCGGCCCTGAATATCCACAGGGCTACTTCGGTATACAGTCGATGATGGACGGCGTCGCGTACAAGATGAAAATGGACCCAGTGGATTTCATTTTGAAGAACATGACGCGCAAGGCCGGCGATCAGATCGAGTACACCAGTTACTCGCTGGACGAATGCATTCGCCGCGGCGTGGAGTCGTTTGAGTGGAAGAAGCGCTGGCGTGCGCAGCCGGGTTCGGATCCAGGCCCGGTCAAGCGAGGCGCAGGCGTAGCATTCCTGGCGTTTCGCGCGGGCCTAGGGCGGAGCAACGCGGTCATCGATGTGAACGCGAAGGGCCAGTACACAGTGCACGTCGGTGTGACGGACGTCGGCGCCGGCGCGAAGACAACCATGGGATTGATTGCAGCCGAGGCGCTCGATGTTTCGCTGTCGAACGTGGAGGTGGTGTGGGGCGATACAGATCGCTGCCCGTATTCGGTGGGCGAGTCCGGGAGCCGCACGACGATCATGACCGGCTACGCGGTCGTCGAGGCCGCGCGCGATTTGAAACGGCAGATCGCGGAGAAGGGATTGCCCAAGGGCGATTCCAAGCTGGTTGCATCGGCTGCTCCGAGTCCGGCTGTCGAAGGCGGGAAGGTGCGCAACACGTTCGGTGCGCACTTTGTGGAAGTAGAGGTGGACACTGAGACCGGGCGCGTGCGAGTGCTGAAATATCTCACCGTGCACGATTGCGGGCGCGTCATGAATCCGCTGACGGCCATAGCGCAGATCAAAGGCGGCGCGACGATGGGAATCGGAATGGCGCTGCACGAAGAACTGTTGTACGACGGCGCGAGCGGACAGCCGCTGACAGCGGGCTACTACGGTCATCGGGTGCTCACGCATCGGGATGCGCCGGACATCGAGGTGATGTTCATCGAAAGCGACGACGGCTACGGTCCGTTCGGCGCGAAGAGCATGGGCGAGTCGAGCAAAGTTCCAGCCGTCGCGGCGGTTGCGAACGCCGTCTTCAATGCGATCGGTCGGCGGATGAAGGACTTGCCGATTACGCGGGACAAGATTGTGGGGGTGCTGTCATGAAGACCTTTGCAAATGCGAACCCGCGGGATCTTTCGCAAGCTTTCGCCGTGATTAAACAGGCGCACGCTGACGGTCGAAGTGTTGCGATCGCGGGTGGTGGAAGCGATCTGCTCGGCCTGGTGAAGGAACGGATTGTTTCACCAGACGTGCTTGTCAATCTGAAGACGATCAAGGGACTCGACCAAGTTGCGGCGGCGGGCGGCGGTGTGAATATCGGCGGGTTGATCACGCGCGATGCGTTGAGGCGGGATGCGCAAATTCGCCGGCAGTACGCGGTTGTGGCGGAGGCGGCGGAGAGTGTTGCTCCGCCGACGAGTCTGATTAGCGGGTCACGCGCCGGGACAAGCTCGCAGCGGCCCTGGTGTGGTCATATCACAGAATG
>JACXTT010005638.1_pt1 | contig 18122 bp, 13 predicted proteins | sample 9270951 | NCBI WGS metagenome assembly JACXTT01 (sample SAMN15532306, study PRJNA645909) | rock metagenome | isolation source: weathered quartz diorite | place: Puerto Rico | collected 2017-06-21 | reverse complement strand
GCGCACGTCGTCGGAAGGTTTCAGGCGCAACTCAGATATCAGGTTGATGAACTGCTCCGTTCGAGTCCCGGAATTCACGATTCCACCAGTCGTTGCCACTTCGTTCGCGTGCGATGGTATAACCGCCCTGGGCTGGATCAGGCTGATTGCAAAGGCGGCTTCAGGAGGACCGGTCACAAAACTATCGCTGATATTGATGACAACGAGATTAACGCCAAAAAAGCTTTTGAGGATCGAATCCATCTCGTGTGTCCAGCCGGTGTCGCCTGAGACGTACACCTTAAGACCGTTTGTAAAGGTGATGACAAAGCCCTGAGACAGTCCGACATATGCTGTCACACCATTCGCCGCGAGAAGCGTTCTTAGCTGATCATTCAGAGTTGTGAGCGGCGGATCGCTTGGATGCTCCGCGGTCACGCCGTTGATCTGCACGCCCTGGCTCGATGAACTCAGCCTGACGGTTCTCTTGGCGCCACTATTCAAGGGGCCCGTGCAAGGCGACGTTCGCGGAACCACCAGTTCGTTTCCGAGGCCGACCCCAAGGCAACCCGCGGTGGGCATTCCCGTTAGACCGGCAATCTTTGTCCCGATGAAGCTCGCCAAAGAAGCGTTGGCGAAGACGGCGGACTTCTTTGCCGCTGCAATCTCCGCGGTGACGCTATTCGTCGTGATGATAGATGGAAAGTTGCCGGCGCAAACGGCATTGGCCGCGTCGGGATTCTGATTCAAAATCACGGCCCCGAGATGATCGCCGTGCGCGTGTGTCACGAGAATCGCATGAACATCACCGAGCCGGGGGTCGGTAGCACCGGTCATCGTGTTTCCCGGATCATAGAGGATGCGGACGCCCGTCGGGTCCTCAAAAAGCAGCGCCCTGTCTAACGCACAAAAGTCACCTGTGCGCTGGCCCAATGGTGTGATCTTCACATTCTGTGCCTGTGCGACGGATACGGGCGCCACCAGAGCAAACACGAGCAACATGGTTTGCCATTTCTGAATCATGGCTGTTTCTCCTTTTTAATGGGTAATTGTCGGTCGAGTTGACCAATCATACAGACATTCCCCATGGAGAAACATGTTTGCGGCTTCAAATCTCAGATTCACTTACTTCCGGATCGTTGGGTACTTGATCCCTAGCTGATCGAGGTACGTGTCATATTTCGAGGGATCGTAATAAAACGACTTCATGCGCGGCCGGAATTCTTCCATCGTTTTCTGATTCAGCCAAATCGCAGGCTTGTCATCGGGCCTCAACAGGCTTTTGTATTTCACATCTTTTGTCTGAACGTTTTTGAAATAATCCCACGCCTTCGCCACGAGTTCAGGGTGCAGCAGGAGATCCAGCATCGTCATCGCCTGGACTTTTGCGCCGGCCACGACGCCTTTGTGAGCGATTGGGGTCGCCATGGAAACCCCGTTCGCCCAATTGTGACCGGGACCGCCGGGGATGTTGGATGGATACCTCAGCGTTACCGTCGGCACGATCCAGGAAACGTCTCCGATGTCGTCTGAGCCGCCGCCCGTTGGTCCGGGGCCTCCTCCCTCTTCCGTAGCTTGAGCATTAGGCCGTCGCGGTTCCTGAAGCTTCACTGTAAGACCGCGTTCCGGGACCTTCAGTTCTTTCTGCAGCGCCTTTGCCAGCGTCTGATCAGCTTCCGACCATTCCGGCAAGCCGACGCGTTTTATGTTCTCGTACATCGCTTCGCCTACCGGAACGTTGAAGTGTCCCGGCCAGGCGCTGCCAAGCACGCGACTCGTGTATGTCGTATCGGTCATGAGCGCAGCGGCCTGCGCCATGTTGTCGCCGATGTGCCAGAGATCCATGATGTGATCGTAGTCGGCTTCGCGGTAGTAGTACCAAACGGTAGCGTTGGGTGGAACCACATTGGGCTGATCACCGCCGTTCGTGATGACGTTATGAACGCGCGTGGCCAACCTCAAGTGTTCCCGCCGGAAGTTCCAGCCGATATCCATGAGTTCCACCGCATCCAAAGCGCTACGGCCTCTCCATGGTGCGCCGGCGGCGTGAGCGCTTTCGCCTTTGAAGCTGTACTCAATGGAGATCAGACCATTGGTATTCGCGGCAGGCCCGATCGACGCTCCAAAGTTATCCGAGACGTGTGTGAAAAGAACAACGTCTACGTCACTAAAAACTCCGGCGCGCACATAGTATGCCTTCGTCCCAAGCAGTTCTTCGGCAACACCTGGCCACAGTTTGATGGTCCCGGAAAGGTGTTCGCGTTCCATCACCTTCTTCACTGCGATCGACGCGAGAATATTGAGCGGCACTCCGGAATTATGACCTTCGCCATGACCGGGAGCGCCCTCAATGATCGGGTCGTGATACGCCACGCCGGGCTTTTGAGACGCTTGGGGGATATCGTCGATGTCCGAGCCGAGCGCGATGACCGGTTTGCCTTGTCCCCAGGTCGCGAGAAAGGCAGTCGGAATGCCGGCAAGGCCGCGCTCGATACGGAATCCTTCTTTCTCCAATATGGACGTCAGGTATTTCGATGTCTCAACCTCCTGAAATCCCAACTCGCCGAAACTGAAGACAGTGTCGGTCATGACCTGAGCCTGCTTTTTCATGCCGTCGATCTGCGTGGCAACATCGGCTTTCAGGGAAGCTTCTTTTTCAGGGGCGACTTGTTGTTGTCCGAGCGCGAGGGTTGCAACCAGCCATAGCGGCAAAAACACTTTTCGGATCATCGATCCTCCTTCGTCGTGGCCTTCGGGCCGACGTCCGGGCGCGGATCGGCGACGAAGCCGTCGCGATTCGGCATCTTCACCTTGGGCAGACTCTTCGCATCCATCACGTCGTTTTCGCCGATAATGCCGTTGAGATTCAGAATGTATGCCGCCACGGCGTACACCTCTGACGGTTTCAGCAGTCCGGGCTTGTCGAACGGCATGGCGCGATTGATGTAGTCCCAAAGAGTCGTTGCGTACGGCCAGAAACTGCCCACCGTCTTGAGCGGCCGCGAGGTTGCCAGGGTTCCCTGTCCGCCGACAAGCACGGGGCCGATATCGCCTTGAGCTCGCGCGCCGTGGCACCTCGCACATTGAGCGGCGAAGACATCGCGTCCGGCTGCGACAGTGCCCGAGCCTTCAGGGAGGCCGGTGCCATCAGGCGCAATAGCGCTTCCGAGTTGGCGGATTTCTTCTACGGTGGGCGGACGCCCCACACCAAAGGTGGGCGCCTGCGCCGCCACCGGCATCGGCGCCGCGAGCATGACGAACACGATCGCTTTACACTTCCACATTTGTCACCGTCCCGTCCGCGCCGACTTTCCAGAATTTCATGCCGTTGAAGTGATAGCCCGAATTGGTGCCGCGCACGGCGATCAGCTCTTCTCGTGACGGCTGAACGTAACCAGTTTCGTCGGTCGCCCGCGAGGCGATCACAGCTTCGCGTCCGTCAAAACGCCACGCCAGGCGAAAGCGCGTGAACGCGATGGGCAACCGCGGTTCCTGGAGCTGAGCATTGATCCAACTCTTCCCTCCATCGATCGTAATCTGAACGCGTTCGATTTTTCCGCTACCCGACCACGCAAGACCCGACAGCTCGTAGAGGCCAGAACCGGGCAGCTTCTGTCCTCCCGAGGGGAACGTGATCACGGACTTCGCTTCCATACGATAGGTGAAGATGCGGGCCTTGCCGTCCGGCATGAGGTCCGAGTACTTCGCGGTTTCATCTCTCGCCATGTAGGGCTGATCGGTGAGCTTCAGGCTGCGGAGCCACTTGACGTTAGTGTTTCCCTCCCAACCCGGAAGAAGCAGGCGCAGCGGATAGCCTTGCGCGGGACGAAGCGCTTCGCCGTTTTGTCCGTATCCAATAAGGGCATCATCCATCGCCTTCGCCAGAGGAACGCTGCGCATCATGTGGCAAGCATCCGCACCTTCCGCAATCACCCAGCTTGCGCCCTGCCTGACGCTGACTTCTTTGAGCAACAACGCGAGCGAAACACCCGTCCATTCGCTGCAACTGACGAGACCAAAACTGCGCTGCACGTCGGGACCTGTGGTGGCAGCCCATTCCGATCCACTGTTACCGCCGCATTCAAGGACCATGATCCTCGAAATCGAAGGCAGCCGCCGGATGTCCGCTACTGACAGCGAGAGTGGCCGATCGACCATACCGTGAATCACAAGCCGATGCATGGCCGGATCGATCGTGGGAATTCCCGAATGATGCCGCTCGTAATGCAGCGACGATGGCGTCAACGCGCCGACCGAATCGGCCAAAGGCGTGAAACTCGATCCCGTCTCCGGTGTCCTCGACTGTCGAGTCCACCGGACTGCCTTCTCGTATGGCGAACGCTCTCCGTATGGCCCCAACGGCGTACCCAACTGGCCCGGCGTTTCCGCGGCGCGAGCGTTCTCCTGACCCAGCAGTCCTCGGCCAATTGCAGCTGCGCCAATTGTTCGCAGCACCTCCCGCCGGCTCGTTCGTTTAGAGTTTTTCATGGAGACACCTCGTCTCAAGTAATGACTGTCATTGCGCCGCGCGCCATTTCGTGGTGAGCGCGGCACGTTTGATTTCGTTTCCGCGCAAGAACACCTTGTTGATCTTGCGCGTGTTGGAAATGTTGTCGAGCGGGTTGGCGTCGAGCACGATGAAATCGGCGCTCTTGCCTACCGCGATACTTCCCATGCGATCGAGCCCCAGCACGGCGGCCGCATTGCGCGTGCCGGCAAGGATCGCCTCCATTGGGGTCAGCCCGCCTCGGGTCACGAGAAGTTCGAGCTCGATGTGCGATCCAAGCCCGAAATACTGACCACCGCTGACGCCTCCGGTATCGGTGCCGAGTACGATCCGAGCGCCTGCCGCCTTCAGCTTACGAATATTGCCAAGATTGGTTTCTCCAGTCTCGCGCGCGGCCGGGCTTTCGCTCCTGGTGAAGGATTCACCGAGCAGCCGGATTTCCTCCGGCGAGAATGTATCGCGCAGGATCGGTTCGTCTACCCATGCGGGCCTCGCCGTATAGAACGACAGCCGTTCGCCCCATAGCGTCTGCTGGAAAAAGACATTCGGTCGCGCTTTAAGCAGCGCGATCATCTCGTCATCGATGTCGCGATCGCGCACCATGTGCGCGAAACCATCGATGCCGGCGCGCAGCAAATCCTTCACGTCGTCGAGCTTCATCACATGGGCGAAGACGCGCATGTTGTTCTTGTGCGCTTCGTCGATGATTGCGCGATAGAGATTAGGATGAAGCTTCTCCACCGTGCCGCCGCGGTCGTCGACCCAGATCTTGACCATATTGGCCTTCTTCGCAGCGAGTTCGCGTACATCGGCGCGCGCTTCATCTTCCGTGGTGACGCCATATGCTGAATCCCGCATCGGCCCGCCGGGCCCCCCGTTAGGCATACCGAAGCCGCGCCCTGCGGTCAGGTACAGCGCACCGGGTGTCGGACTGGCGCGCAACTCATAAGGAAGATCGCTGCGCGCCGTGCCCGCTTCGAGAATGGCGGCCACGCCGTAGTAAGCGAAGCGGTCGAGAATGTCAGAAAGATTCTCGCGCGTGTAGTTGTTCTGCGAGAAGTCGAGTCCCTTGCGATAGCCCATATGCACGTGCGCGTCGATAAGTGCAGGCATTACGGTCTTGCCCGTCAAATCGACTCGCGTGCCGCCCGCGGGCAAGCGGACTTCACCCTTACGGCCGACTTGCGAAATCTGATTGCCCATCACGACGAAAGCCGAGCTTTCGATGACTCCGCCATCGCCGATGATCAATCGCGCGCCCTCGAACAAGGTTTGCGCGCTCGCGGGCGTGACCATCATCACAACCGCAACCGCCGCGGCTAAGAAGACAGAGGACAAGCTGCTTCGATATGACATGAAACCACTCGGAGCTATAAGCTATCGCATGCTGATAGTGAAGTCGCCGTTGCCCTTTTCATATTTCCAAGTTCCGGTGATCATACCCTTTTCAAGCTTGCCATCGATCACATAATGATTCCTCGCGCCGCCGCGCCCTCTGCCCTCAGCCTCAAGGTGGATGGCTCCGGTTTTCTCATTGAAGGTGCCCTTGGAGATCTTTACTGGATCAGCGCCTGGATCGATAGTACCGGTCACAGCTTTCCCGTCATACTTTAATTCGGCCACAACGCGGCTGCGTTCGAATGAATTAGGCCCCCACTCCCCTGTCCACGTTCCCGAAATCGTATCGGCTGCAAACAGAAAACCAGCAAACGAAAAGCAAAGCACCGAACAAAGCGACATCACTCTTGATCTCATGTTTTCCTCCGGGCGAATCAGTTCGGAAAATAAAATGTTACCACTGTGGAATGCCTTGAATTTGTTTATGGATTCCGATCAGTTCGGTTTGCTGGCGGCGGCGCGAGAATCTTGGCACTATTAACCAATATGTCGGATGCGGCGGCAGGGAAATCCCCGGCCCAAGAGGGTTGGTCGTTGAGCGCGACGATATTCCGCCAGCTTCTTAATTGGCTGGGCGACGGCGCCGGTCCCAACGGCGGAGAATACCTGGAAATGCGCCGCCGGCTTGTCTCTTATTTTGAACGGAAGAGGTGCAAGTCGCCCGACGATCTGGCCGACGAGACTCTGAACCGCGTAGCTCGCCGGTTGCACGAAGAAGGATGGATCGAGAGTACGCCGCGCGCCCGATATTGCTACATCGTCGCCCGCTTCGTATTTCTCGAGCACCTTCGCGAACCGGAGACGAATCCGCTGGACGAAGATCGGTCGACGAGCCATCGCTCGGCGGTTGCGGCTTTCGAGTCACACTGCGACGAGGTCGAGGAGCGGGATCGTCATGAAAGATCGTTGGACTGCCTCGATCGTTGCTCGGGCAAACTGTCGCGCGACGATCGCGAGTTGATTTTCCGTTACTATCAGGGAGAGCAAAAAGAAAAGATCGAGAATCGCCAGGCCCTGGCGGAGCTGCTCGGTGTGACGGCGAACGCGCTCAACATCCGCGCCTGCCGCATTCGAAACAAACTCGAAGGGTGCGTCAGACAGTGTCTGCAAGGAACGAAAGACTTCGGCGTTTTTGGCATACGCATAGAAGATCGGTCGAAAAGTGAGTGAACCAACCTACAACGATCGATTGATCACCGAATACATCTTGGGCTCTCTCTCCCCAGCCGAAACGGAGCGGCTGGACGAGATGAGTTTCACGGATGACGCGTTTTCGGCGCGCTTGCAATTCGTCGAAAATGACCTGGTCGACGCGTACGTACGAGGCGAGTTGCAGGGAAAGGCGCTCCGGCAGTTCGAGTCGTCCTACATGTCTTCTCCAGTACGGCGGGAAAGAGTGGAGTTCGCAGAGATTTTTCTCAAGCTCGCGGATTCGGCTTCTCGTCGCCGGCGCGTGCGGGCTGTGTGGTGGAAGCCGGGGTTCTCGCGCATGCGCGGGTGGGTACCGCTGGCGGCAGCGGCGTCGCTCCTCGTTGCGTTGGGTGGCCTGGTCGTTCAGGATTTCCGCTTGACCCAGCAACGGAATGACTTGCGAACCGAGAGTCAAACGCTGCGAGAGCGCGCGTCCGAGTTGCAGTCTCGTGTAGAACAACAGCGGGTGACCGGAGGCGAGCAACAAAAGCAAATCGACGAGCTTCGCCAATCGATTGCGCGCCTGGAAACACCGGCGGGAATCACGGAACCCCACATTGTCCCGGTCCGGCTGGAAGCCCAAACGCGAGGGCCCGCCCGCATTCCCAGCGTTTCGGTTTCGCCGGAGGCCGATTTCGTGACATTCCAACTCGAGTCCGACGCGGAGGATAACGGCCGCTATCAAGCGGCGCTGAAACACGCGCCCGGCGGCGAAATCGTCTGGCGGCGAGACGGACTGGGCATTCAGCGACGCGAAGGGCAGAGCGCGTTCGTCATCAGCATCCGCGCGGGTCTACTGAAACCTGGGGAGTACGTTTGGACAGTGTCGGCTCTTCGCGCCCGACAAGCGCCGGAGGTTACTGGCGTATACGCGTTTCGCGTGGAGAGAAACACCGTTCCCTAAGATGTGATCGATCCAGACGCGGGAGTTCGATTTCCGGCTAGCGGCGTCCATCCAGGTTCGCCCATTCTCCCGACTGGATGAATGGCGCCCAATAAAATGGGTGACTGCGGTTTCGGCTTCTCAGCAGCCGGAGCTGCACGGAGCGAAGGGCTTCGCTGCGTCCGGCTCCGCGATTCAACTCGGTATAAAAACCGACCATCAGTTCACGCGTCGCATTGTCCGCAACTTCCCACAAGCTCATCACGTGACTCTCGGCGCCGGCCAGAACCAAGGCGCGCCGCAATCCGTAGACGCCTTCGCTGTTCGAGGCTTCTCCAACACCCGTATCGCAGGCGGACAAGACGACAAGTTTCGTTCCCCACAAGTCCATCCCGGCAACTTCAAGCGCCGTGAGGACGCCATCCTCTCCGGGGCCGCTCTCTCGCTGATTAGCACCGGCGAGAATCAGGCCCGAACGGAGCGAGGGGTCTTCCAAACGGCCCGTTCCCGATTCTTGATCGGCCAGAAAAAAACCGTGCGTCGCGATATGCAGGATCGCCGGCCCCGAGATCCGTTTGAGCGCGCTTTCGTTCGCATCGCCGCCGGTCCATACCATCGAGCCGGGCAACAACGCGGCGATAGCTCTCGCTTCGACAGCGGAAGCAGGCAGCGGGGCGAATTTGTCGCTAACGAAGTCCGGGGAACGGCGGCTTGCAGAGGCCGCTGCATCGATGGCGCTCGATCTCTCGAGCTGAAAGAGGGGATCGCCGACGACAATCGGACCCTGCTTCGCGGCGGGATGCGCTTGCAGGCGCAACAGGTCGCGTCCGCTCGTCAAATACGTGAACGAGTAGCGTTCGATTAAGTAGCGGCCCTGCTCATCGATCAATGCCCCGAACGGAATCAGATTGAGCGTTCCATCCGGCGACAACAGAACGTGATGAGTGGTCCCCAGAAGTTTGCGTATGGGACGCATCACTCTTTCGTCGAGAGATCGGGCTTTCTCGCGAACATCGGCTCGCCGCGCGCTGCTTAACGCGTCCCTGAAGTTGCGGACAAGACGATCGATTTCAAAAGCGTCGCCAAAGTCGCTCCAAGCCGGCGGCCCGCTATGCGCGAAAACATAGGCGACGTATCGAGAGGGACCAGATTTGCCGGTTTTCGCATCGACTGGAACATAGGAAAAAAACTCCACAAGCCTTGCATCGAGAGGGATGGCTGATTCAATCAGTTCCAAAGTGACAGGCTGGGTTTGCGCCCGGAATTCCAGGCTGCGCGCACTGAGCTCGGACTCGAGTTTCTCGATTCGTTCCCTTTGACGTTCCAGTTGCGTCTGAAATTCCGTCCGGTCCGCCGTTCCGGGCCCGCGTACCGCCATCGCCGCCAGCCGCGATCTCGCCTGAGTCCACTCCTCCAACGCGGCGCGATCCTGTCCGCTCATGCGCCGGCGCATGGCGTCAAGGCTGCTCGACATGGCGTCGAGCGCCTGCCCTTTTCGCTGCAAAACAGTCGTTGCTGCCAATCGGAGCGCGGCTGCGTCGCCGGGCGCGCCAAGAACGTGCAGGGAAATGGTCTGATTTGTCTGCTCGTTGAACTTGCTCAAGTAAGCGAGCTTTTCTCGTTCGGAACCGCTTGCCACATTGATCGCAACGTTCCTTCCGCTGATGTCATTCGCCTTCGACTGGAATGAGACGGCCGATGCGGCATCGCCCCTTGCCCAATAGAGCAATGCGGTGTCATTGAGAGTCAAGGCGACATAGGGATGATCGGGACCCAGCGCGTTTGCGTATATGGCCAGGGCGCGCATCGCGAAGGAGTCCGCTTTCGCGTATTCCCCCATCTTTCGATACAACTCCGCGAGATTCGACAAGGCCACGCCGACGTTAAGGTGTTCCGCGCCGAGGGCCTTGTCCCAAATGTCCAATGCTCTTCGATAGAAGGGCTCCGCTGCCGCGAGATCGCCTTTAGCCTCGTACAAAATGCCGAGGCTGTTCAGATTCAGGGCCGTCTCTCGATGCTCCGGTCCGAATGCCTTTTCAAAGACAGCTTCGGCGCGCAAATATAGCGGTTCCGCTTTAGCGAAGTCCCCGGTTTCCCGGTAGACGGTTGCCAAGCGATTCAACGAGAAAGCCAGGTCCCGATGCTCAGGATCGAGGACCTTTTCCCGGATGGCCAGCGCTCTCTGATAAAGAGGTTCGGCCTTCCTGAAATCGCCCTTGGAAGCGTAGAGGTTGGCCATGTTGTGCACGGCAGTCGCCACGACCGGATCTTGCGATCCCAGCGCCTTCTCCAAAATCGCCACTGACCGCAAGTACAGCGGCTCGGCTCTGACGTAAGCGCCGGCGGCATTGTACGCGCTCGCCAGCATGTTCAAGGTTCGCGCCACCTCTTCGTGTTCGGCGCCGAGTAGTTTTTCTTCAACGGCGGCCGCGCGCTCCAGAAACGTAACTGCTTTGGTGTACACGCCGCCCGCCTGGTAGACGTCGCCAAGGCTGATAAGCGATCGGGCGGTTTCGAGGTGCTCCGCGCCGAAAGCCTTTTCCCGTATCGCCAGCGCTTTCTGAAATAGGGATTCCGCGCTCTTGTAATCGGTTTTTGCTCGATACAGAGAACCGAGATTGTAAAGCGACTGCGCCACCAGAGGGTGTTCGGCGCCGAGGATGCGTTCTCGAATATCGAGCGCCCGCTGCCCAACGTCGAGCGCCTCGTCCCACTTCCCCGCGGTGTTCAACCGGCGGAAGTCCGCGGTCAGCAATCGCGCCTCTTGCAAATCGCGATCTTGAACGGTTGCGATGCGGATCTCGACGATGCGGATTTCATAACTCCCAGGCAGCGGTACCCGGTCCTTGACCGATACTTCGACCTGGAACTCGCCCGAAGTCTCCGCGATTTGCGAGAATTCTTCCTGTCCGGTAGTCGTGATTTCGGAATCAATCGCCTGAACGGATTTACCGTCCGGACCTAGGAGCCTCACTCGAACATCGACGCCCCGCTGCTCGACGACGCCGCTCACGAACTCATTGGCGCCGAGATTGAGCCGATACGAATGGATTTGTCCGCTAGACAACTCACGAGCGATTGGTTTTCCCAACTCGATTGCGCCTTGATCTTCAAGCGCGGATTGGCCCGCGACCGGAAGCGCAACCAACAAGAGCAGCGTTGGAAGTATGCAAGGCAGCCCTACCGGGAACTTCAGACGCGTCGGCAGCGTGCGCCGCATGGACACCTCCTCGGAGAAAAGATATAGAGGTTGGCGGAAACTCTATCCCAACATCCAAAGACCGCGCTAGTTCAATGTACAAGGGCGCAAAATTCTCCGGAACAATCCAATCGCCTTGAGCTCTTTTCGACGCGCTTCTCACTTTACCAGGTGGGGCGGAATGAAATGTTTTTCTCAAAACCTCTTATCCAATCAGGACGGTTTAATCCGATTGGAGTTTCAAGCCACGCAGGACATCAATGCGGGCCGCAAACGAGAGAACAATGAGCAGGTGCCAATCAGGAGGTTGAGATGAACGGACAACTGTTTCAACGCGCCGGCTTCGTGCTGGCGCTGATCGTGATATGGATTTGCCTGGCGGGTCACGCGGCGGCGCAGTCGACGGGCACGGCTCGTGCCTGGGGACACAACTCCTCCGGCCAACTGGGTAACGGGACGAATGCCGATAGTAATGCACCGGTTCTGGTATCGGAACTCTCCAATGCCGTTAGCGTCTCGGCTGGAGCAGCATACAGCATGGCGCTGAGATCCGACGGCACCGTGTGGACATGGGGCTACAACTCTTCCGGCCAACTGGGCAATGGCACCAACGTCAACAGCAACACGCCGGTTCAGGTATCCGGCCTCACTGGCGTCATTGCCATTGCGGCAGGCGCTGGACACGGCTTGGCGCTCAAATCCGACGGTACTGTTTACGCGTGGGGCTACAACGCCTATGGCCAGCTCGGTAACGGTTCGAACATCAACAGAAAGACGCCGGTTCAGGTTACCGGGCTTTCCGGTGTTGTCGCCATCGCTGCGGGATACGGACACAGCCTGGCGCTGAAATCCGACGGCACACTCCAGGCGTGGGGCTACAACTACTCGGGCCAACTGGGCAACGGCACAAATACGAGCAGCAGCACGCCGACTACAGTAACGGCAGTTTCCGGGATAGCTGCAATCGCCGCGGGACAGTATCACAGCCTGGCGCTGAAGTCCGACGGCACACTCTGGGCGTGGGGCTACAACCACTCGGGCCAACTGGGCAACGGCACAAATACGAGCAGCGCCACGCCGGTTGCGGTTCCCGGTTTCTCTGCTGTGGCGATTGCCGCAGGTACATCGCATACGTTGGCCAAGCGAGGAGACGGTACGGTTTGGGCCTGGGGATACAACTATTACGGCCAGCTCGGCAACGGCACAACTGCGGACAGCAACACACCCGTCGCGGTCCCATGGCTGTCGGGCGTGGCGACCATCGCCGCGGGACAGGATTACAGCCTGGCGCTGAATACGGACGGCACTCTTTGGGCTTGGGGCGACAACTACTACGGCCAATTGGGAACCGGTTCGAGTCAGAACATGTCAGGAGCGCCGGTTCAAGTACTTTCCATGCAAGGCGTGCTGCGAATCGCCGCGGGAGGGTCACACACTCTTGCCCTCAGCAATCCTGTCGTGAGCGTTTCACCATCTGCCATCGACTTCGGCACCGTCGATAGCATCTGGACCAGCTCCAGCCGATCCGTGACCATCACGAATAACGGCCCCGACCCACTGGTGATCGGCAGCGTGTCCCTCACTGGATCGAATCCTGGCGATTTCTCTGTCTCCGGGCCCGCAGTCCCCATCACGCTGTTGTTCGTATCTTCCAGCGCGACCTTCAATATTCTGTTCCTTCCGTCGGCCAATGGCACACGAAGCGCGACGCTGGTTTTCGGCGATAACGGTTTCCAGAGCCCTCACACCGTGAGCCTGACCGGAACCGGCGCACCACCGCAGCCGGCTGACTTGATTGTGAGCCAGACCGTCGTCCAGTCCGGTCGAAGGCTCAGTTACACTATCAATGTGCGGAACAACGGCCCAGGCTGGGCCGGTAATGTCGTTCTGAGAGGCACTTCGCCCGCTCAAACTCAGTTCGTCGGCACCAGCGGGGCTTCGTGTTCGTCACCCGACTACTTGGGCTTCTTCAATTGCAACCTCGGTTTCATTCTTAGGCCAGGTGTGCAGACAGCGGTCGGTTTGGTTGTTGACGTAACGGCGACGCAAGAAACTCAGATCAGCAACACCGCCAGCGTGTCCTCGTCCACGACGGATCCCTCCACGAGAAACAATTCTTCGACGTTGGTGATCAGTTGGACACCCGCCAAATAGCATGACTGTAGCGGCGGTCATGGACGGGATAGACCGCCGCTACGGATCACCGACGAACTCAACATAAGGACGGCGTCATGAATACTAACGCGCGAACCAAATCCGATCGCTTTGTCCAGCGGCTTCTTATTCTTTTTGCAGGACATAAGTGACGCGATTCAAGACAAATAACGATTTGGTTTGCCGGACACTTACAAGCTTCAATCGCAATTCCGAGAACAATTTTCTCCAATCATCGTCCGTTTTATTCGTGTGTGGATGTCCAAAAAACTCAAAGTTGAACAGGCTGTCGATAAAGTACGTCAAAGCGCGGTTGATTCGTCCGCCGATAATTTCTTCAATGACGATAACGCGTTTGGCGACGCGCCTTGTTTCCTCGAGTATCACTCGCGGGTCGGGTGTGTGGTGAAGCATCGTAATCAACAATGCCACCTCGAATCCGTCGTTTTGAAGCGGCATCTTCGTGCCGTCATAAACAATCGGCGCAACGTCGTTAAAGAAGCTTAAGTTGTCAATGTCGATGGGTGTGACGGCGTATCCGCGCCCCCGCAGTGAACGACACAGGGCGCCATTGCCGGTGCCCACATCAAGGATGTTGTCGGTAGGTTTGAGTTGAGGAGTGATCTCGGCAAGTTTCTCGTCGATCCTCAACGTGGCCAGTCGCACCAGAACGCTGCGTACAGCGCTCAATTGAAACGCAGCGGCTTTGAAAGACATCTCTTCTTAAGTTCGTTTACCATTTGCTAAACGTTTCCTATTCTTCCAGAAAAATAAATATAGTTTGCGAGTCTCGAAGCCCGGCGTCCCAACTGCGTTTTTCATCACCAAGATGTCCGCGCAGCGCAATATTTACCGGCATATCGAGATCTAGAACTGTTGCCGCAGTTCTTATAGAGTGACGCCAACATGTCTCGGCCTGAAAGTAAAAATAACGAACTTCTGGGAAATGAGATCCTGGCGCTCTGGATGGCGCCGCTGATACACAAGACGGATTTAGAATCTGTTTCTTCAACACAGATCTCGTATAATCCGGCCGACCTCATGATGATTACAGTTGGCGATTTAGAATAAGGAGAACACATGAAGCGAATCGAATGTCTTCTCGCCGCCGCATCGGTGGTTGCGGCCATGACGAACGCCTCCGCGATGATTCCAGAACAGGTGCGGATCGAAACCGGCCTTCTCGCGGGAACCCTCAGCACCGGGCAGCCGACTGTGCGCGTCTTTAAAGGCATACCCTTCGCGGCGCCGCCGCTAGGCGAGAAGCGCTGGCGTGCGCCGCAGCCGGCGGCGAAGTGGGAAGGCGTCAGACAAGCGGATGCATTCGGATCGCCCTGCATTGCAGGAGCCCCGGCGCAGGGACGCGGTGGTGGCGCGAGAGGTGGCGGTGCCGGTGCGGCCGCTCCAGCGGCCCCGCCCGCGCAAGCTGCTCCCGCGCGTGAGCCTGCGCGCAGCGAAGACTGTCTCTATGCGAACGTCTGGACGAGCGCCAATAACGCCAACGACCGTCGTCCGGTCATGGTCTGGATCTACGGCGGCGCCTTCACCGGTGGCTCCGGCGGCCTCGCCTGGTATGACGGCGAAAACCTCGCTGCCAAAGGACCCGTTATCGTGACCTTCAATTATCGCCTCGGCGTGTTTGGTTTCTTCGCGCACCCCGAACTGGCAAAGGAGTCGGGACGGAACGCGTCGGGCAACTACGGGATGATGGATGCGATTGCGATGCTGCAATGGGTAAAGAAGAACATCAGCGCCTTCGGCGGCGATCCAAACAACGTGACCATCGCCGGTGAATCGGCTGGCGCGATTATGGTCGGCGCGCTTGTCGGTTCACCGGAGGCGAAGGGCCTGTTCCAACGCGCGATTGCGCAAAGCGGAGGATGGATGGGCCTGACGATGGCACGCATGAACACCTCCGCCCAGGCGCAGGAGAATGGCGCCAAGGCGACTGCGGCGCTCGGCGTAGGGACGATCGCGGAGCTGCGCGCTAAACCGCTCGCCGAACTCACCGGTTTGGGCGGGTCCGGATTAGTTGTCGATGGCTACATCATTCCGGAAGATCTCTCACTCACGTTCATGAATGGAAAGCAAAACGCCGTAGACGTTCTCACCGGCTCCAACAAGGACGAAGCGAACTTCGGCATATGCGGACCTGCCGCCGGACTCGCCGGCCGCGGAGGCGGTCCAGGCGGGATGACACTCGACGCGTTCAAGACCAACGCGCAGCGCCGGTTTGGAGACGCTGCCGGGGATTACGCTAAGCTTTACGGCGTGACCTCTGATGCAGAGGCCCGGCCAGCGGCGCACGTTGCCTGCGGTGATGAAGTCAATTGGAACATGCGGCAGTGGTCGGCGGGGCAGGCCAAGGTAGGCAAGAAGGCCTACACCTACTTCTTCACCCGTATCCCCACGCTGAACGGGCAACCATCGCCGCAGGGCGCCACGCACACCGCCGAGATCTCGTACGCATTCAACAACCCGAAGGGGCAAGCGAACCAGACTTGGGACGAAGTGGACACGAAGCTGGCAGCGACGATGTCCTCATACTGGGTCAACTTCATCACGAAGGGGGACCCCAACGGGTCGGGCCTGCCGAGTTGGCCGCAATACCACGACATGAACAGCAAAGTGATGGTGCTCGGCGATACTGCGCAGCCCGAAGCTGCACCACCCGTAGACAAGCTGAAATTCTTTTCGGCCGCGTATCAGCGGATGCTACGTCCCGGCACGAACTAAGCCCGGGTTTATCGAATGAGGCACCGGTACTTCGCGAATTGAATTCGTTCCCGCGCATCTTCCACGCGCACTTCGGCCTTGAACCGGTAGCCGCGCCACGGAATGGTTTCACTTGATAAAATGCGGCGCAAAATTTCATTCGGGTTTTCGAGGAGGCTTCCCTTGAAGAAATTCGCACTGGCTGCCTTGGTTGTCTTAATTGGAAGCACCTCGGCTGTTTACCCGCAGCGACCAGAGGAGCTGACAGCACCCCCCACAAACAGCTGGCCCAAGAGCGGCGGAAATCTTTTCAATCAGAACTACTCGCCGCTAACGCAAATCAACCGCGAAAACGTTGGGAAGATGAAAGCGGTCTGGCGGGCAAGTCTAAGCGGGTCCGGCAATGGCGCCAAGTACTCGGGCGAAGCTCAGCCGATATTTCACGACGGATACGTATACATCGTGACGGGGGCCGACGATGTGTTCTCCATCGGCGTCAAGACCGGTGAGACACATTGGAAGTACGAAGCAAGACTCGACGACAAGATCACCACCATTTGCTGCGGCTGGACAAGCCGCGGCCTCGCTCTGGGCGAAGGCAAGATCTATGTGGGGCAGCTCGATGGCCGGCTGGTCGCGCTCGACGAGAAAACAGGCAAAACCGCGTGGGCGGTTCAGGCCGAGCCCTGGCAGGAAGGCTACACGATCACGGCCGCGCCTCTGTACTTCGACGGAATGGTGATCGTCGGTTTTGCGGGCGGCGAGAACGGTACTCGTGGCCGCGTCAAAGCATACGACGCGAAGGATGGACATCTCATCTGGACGTTCTACACGATCCCGGGCCCCGGCGAAGTCGGGCACGACACCTGGCCCAGCGACAACGACGCGTGGAAACACGGCGGGGCCACTGTGTGGCAGACCCCAGCCGTGGATCCGGTGCTGGGTTTGATTTACTTTACGACCGGCAATCCTGGTCCTGATTTCAACGGACGAATTCGGCGGGGCGACAATCTTTTTTCTGTGTCAGTGCTGGCGGTGGAAGCCAAGACCGGGAAGTATCGCTGGCACTTTCAGCAGGTCCACCACGATATCTGGGACTACGACTCTCCAAATCCGGTCATTCTCTTCGATGTGAGGATCAACGGGCGCGTTCGAAAGGCTGTCGCCGAGGCGAGTAAAACGGGCTGGGTGTACATCCTCGACCGTATTACAGGCAAACCGTTGATCGGAATCGATGAGAAACCTGTGCCGCAGGAACCGCGTCAGCTCACGTCCGCAACGCAGCCGTTCCCGCGCGGTGACGCGTTCGTGCCTCATGAAATCGACATTGCACCCGAAGGTTTCACGCTCGTGAATCAGGGCCGTATCTTTACGCCGTTCTGGGCGGACGGAGTGATTGCCAAGCCGGCTCCTCGGGGAGGCGCTAACTGGCCGCCGAGCTCCTACGATCCTGCGTCGAACTACTTTTATGTTTGCGGCACCGACAGCGTGAACCTTTTCAAAGGCGGCGAAGAAAACCAGACCATCCCAGCCGAGGGCGCCGGCGGCCGATATCTCGGAGGCGCATTCGGCGGCGCTCCGATTCCAGGCACCGGAATCTTTGCGGCGCTCGACATGAAGACGAACCGCCTCGTCTGGCAGCAGCGATGGAAGGACAACTGTTATAGCGGCTCTGTGACGACTGCAGGCGGACTGGTCTTCGTCGGCCGCAGCGATGGACGTCTCACAGCTCTCGATTCATCTAACGGAAAGCTGGTGTGGGAATTCCAAACCGGCGCCGGCGTCAACGCGCCCCCGGCGGTGTTTCAATATGAAGGCGAAGAATACGTGGTCGCTTATTCGGCCGGTAACCTCTTCGCCAATTCGTCCCGCGGCGACAGCATCTGGGTGTTTTCCTTGAAAGGAACCATGGATCCGGTTCCTGCCGCTAAATAAGCGTCCTCTCGCCGCTTCTCAGTGCGGGATCGCAAACGCGTTGATAGATCGTTGATGGAATTCATATTCGATATCACTCCCGCGGACCGTGCTGCGATTCTGTCCATCCCGGGCTCCATTAGTCCGTTCGAACCGATCGGCCGCAACAGGAACCAAGAAAG
>JACXTT010005637.1_pt1 | contig 18128 bp, 11 predicted proteins | sample 9270951 | NCBI WGS metagenome assembly JACXTT01 (sample SAMN15532306, study PRJNA645909) | rock metagenome | isolation source: weathered quartz diorite | place: Puerto Rico | collected 2017-06-21 | reverse complement strand
TGCCTGCCGATGCGCACCTTGACAAAGAAGCGGCCTGGGATGCGCTGTACACGCGCCTGCGCAACAAGCCGGCCCGGAAAAAGAAGGGGTGGTACTGGCTTGCCGCTGCCTGTTTGCTGGTGGCGTTTTGCCTGCCATGGATAACAGGGCATAAAAAAGAAACCGGCCTGGCTAAAAAGACGATGCCGGTTCCGGCCGCAATAAAGAACAGCGCCACAACTATTCAATACCCGGTGGCGTCAAAACCACGGTTAACAGTAACCGGTGTACAGGCCCCGCAGGAGCATACGGCAGTAACCCCCAGGCGCGATAAAGCAGCGCCATCATTGCCGACTATGCCGGCGCCGGTAACAACCGCTCCAATAGCACAGGTTACGCTTACAACCGTTCCCGATAGCCCGCTCCTTACCCCCGTAGCGCCGGCCCCGAAGCAGCCGCTTCCCGTTGTAGCCCTCAATGAACTGGAACCACCGGCCGAACACGGCAACCCGCCCGGCAATCCCAACATACATAACTGGCAGGTAAAATTCAACAGGGGTGTTGCCTATACCGGCACAGCACAGGAAACGGAATCTCCTGTACCACGTATGTTTAAAATAAAACTTCCTTCCCCCAAAAATTAAACTAAGATGAAAAGATTGATTTATTGCCTGGTGCTTACGACAAGCATCAATGGAAACCTTTTTGCCCAGGCAACCAAAACACCCTCCGGCGCAGATAAAACTTTTGAGCTGGCACCGGTACATATCGGGCAGCGCTTCCTCATAGACCTCGGCAAGGGCAATAAAATGCAGGTGGAGCTCAGTATTGCCAATGGCCCGGAAAATCTTCCGGATATGGATTCCCTGCTGCAGGCATTTATCCGTGATATAGTTCCACTGAAAGATTCCCTGCAGGATGAACTGGCTACTAAAAGGATTGATTATGTTATAGACGCCTCACAACGAAAAAAAATACGCCTGCTGCTTTCCCCGCCCAAAGGCTCCAGCTTTGTGGTGGATAAGGGTGAGCTGGCTGCTTTAAAACTGGAACAGGACACGGTTAATTTCATCGGCACGTATATCCCCCCGGTCAAAAACAAGTTCCTGAAGCCGGGTTATAATTACCGGGTCAGTCTTTTTATTAACCGGTTAAGTGAATTACCCGCCCTGGCCGGTACACTCAACGACAAAATTGAAAATCTCAAACGAAACGAGTACGAAAAATGGCATTCGGATAATAACGGCACCTGGCATCCGAAAAAAGACCATACCATTTCGGCAGCGCAGGCGGGAGGCCATGTCCAGGGTACCGGCGATTACCTGGCCAGCTTTATTTCCGTCAATATCCAGAATTATAAAAATTATTTCGTGCCCTCTTTTAGCCTTGGCCTGAAAGTAGTGGCGCCGGGACTTTTAAAAGGTGAAATAGGTCTTTACTGGGAACCCCAGTTTCTTTTCCAGAACAACCTGGGCAAGCTGCAAACCTTCCGGAATGATTTTTTAACGTTGACCGTTGGTCAAAGATTCCTGCGGGATGGCGAACCCGACTATCCTCCTGCCCTCTTTACCAGCATTTCACTGGGTTACCTCATCAGGAGGCAGGGAGAGTTTTACGATAAAAGCACCTTCCGCCTGGGCTTTGGCAGTAAACGAATATGGGGTGGAAAAACAGATATAGAGCCCATCCTCTATTTCCACGACATCTTTAACAACACCACCCCGGGGATAAGGATTACCCAGCACTTTTAAGTGCCTGCAAGCCCGGCTTGCTAACTCAGCTTCCCTTGGCGGTGCGGGGCATATGGTTATGGTCGGCCAAAAACGCCGGCAGGCTATGCGTAACCGGGTAATCGGTAAACGAAAGCGCTATTTCAAATACAAAACCCGGTTGTTCACATAACTTCGCCAAGCGCATTAACTTTAACGGTCGTTTCCCTGCCCCCACTCATTATGCAACTATCCGGGCCATTTATAAAAAGAGCGGTTGCCATCATCGTCATGGCCATAATGCTATTCCCGGCAGGTAGCTGCTCCGGCAATAAACGGCCGTCACAGGCCGGGGCCATCGGGCTGCAACCGATTGGTAATGTTGCCCCCCAACAACTGGCTTTTATCCGCGGGGAGATCTATCATTTTTTTGGACGGCAGGTTGTCCTCCTTCCAAAAATCAATATGCCGCCAGCCTTTCTTAACCGGGCTAAAGGAGAACGTTATTCGGCGGACTCTCTTATTCATTTCCTTTCCCTGCGGATCAGCGACAGCATTTCACAAATAGTAGGTCTTACCGGAAAAGATATCTATACCAGTTCCCGTGATGAAAAAGGAGCTATACGCGAGCCCCGCTACAAATACGAAGTGTGGGGCATTATGGGCCTGGGGTTCTGCCCGGGCAAAGCCTGTATTGTCAGCGATGTCAGGCTAAAGACAAACAACCGCCAGCTATTGGAGCACCGGTTACGAACCGTTGTGCTTCATGAAATAGGGCATAATCTTGGCCTACCGCATTGCCCCAACGCAGGTTGCATCATGCGTGATGCCAATGGCTCGGTGGCAAATGTTGATAACAGCAGCGGCGATTATTGCGCATCCTGCCGGAAGAAACTAAAAAATTGATAGCAACAAGCTATCCTAAACAGGTCAATACCCCCACCCTTTCATCACCGTATAATCTTCTTTGGCGCATTCCAGCGGCGTTTTGTCCTGGTAAGATTCCTGCTCGATAATAAAATCGGTGGTGCCGCCTGATTTAAGTGCAAGATCAACGATGCTTTTAGTCCCCATAATGCCCTTACCTATCACCGTGCTGTCATAGCCGTCATTCATTTCTCCTTTGGCGGCTTTTATTTCGTCTTTTACATGCATCAGTTCAAACCTGCCCGGGTATTGGCGGAAAATAGCGTCGGCGCGACCGCCGGAGCCATACATATTGCCGATATCAATTTGCTGCGCCACCAGCGCAGGGTCGGTTTCGGTAAGTATAATATCATACAGCTTACGGTCACCAAGGGTAGTGGTAAACTCAAAGTTGTGGTTATGATAGCCGTATTTCAGGCCGCTCTTTTTGCAAAGCACACCGCTTTTATTAAAAATATCCATAGCGCGTTTCACAGCATCATAGCTGCTGCGCCAGTCGTCTTCCAGCCAGGGGCTGATAACGTATTTCTGGCCTGCTACAGCGGCATCTTCCACCGTATACTTCCATACATCCGTAAAATCATTCTTCCCCGCATCCCAGTGCTTACTGTTTAAGCCGGTATGCCCGCTGCGCATGGTAAGCCCCAGCCCATCCAGTACTTTTTTAAATTCGGCAGCAGTATACCCGTAAAATTTCCGATCGATATAATTGGCATGCTCCACATATTTATACCCCATGCCTGCCAGTTGCTGCAAGGTGTTCAACGGGTCCTTTTTCATATCATCGCGGACCGAATACAGCTGAATGCCCAGGAATTCCGGTCTCCTGGCGGCTGCCCGTACCAGTTCCGGCCATACAGCGGTGGCGGCAAAGGCAAAAGCGCCTGTTTTAAGAAATGCTCTTCTTGATGTGTGCATAACGGGGTTTTAATAATCCCCAATTTAATGAAATACCTGCTAACGCCGCCGGGGTTTAACTATTTTACCTGTTCCAATTGTACTACCACGCTGGTACGGGCAGCACGCAGATCAGGATTAAAACCAACTGTCATCAGGAAATCACCGGTATAGGTCTTACCGGCATCAATGGTCGATTTAGTGTCCGGGTACAGGTTTACTTCTTTCAACCGGTATTTCGCCGCCGGGTCCAGCCCTTTCAGGCGAATGGGGAGCAGGCTGCCTTCCCTGTAACGGTTGTTAACCAGGTAATTGAAGATAATGCCCGATGCCTTTGCCTCGTCCAGGTACAATACCGAGGCTACACTGCCGGCGGTGGGGTCGGCCAGGCGGTACTGGTTGCCCTGCCAGATAATTGATTTTACGGAATTATACAGCTGGATAGCTTCCTGGCAAAATTGCAGATCATTGGCCGGCAGCTTGCTTACTACAATATCAAAACCCAGTTTGCCCATCATCGCCACATCAACCCGGAACTTAATGGGCTGCTTGCCCCAATCCGTAACATGGTTAGCGGAACTAATGGCAGGATAGAAATAAGAATATTCCCATTGCATAAAAATCCGCTCCAGCGGGTCGGTATTATCGCTGGGCCAGAATTCGGTAAAGTATTGCAGCGCCGCATAATCCACCCGGCCGCCGCCGCCGGAGCACAGCATCATGGGCACCGTGGGATATTTGGCGCGAACCCTTTCCAATACCTTGTACAGGCCGCGCACGTATTCGATATAAAAATGCGACTGGTTTTTAAGATGGGCTGAATACGCATTGTAGATAACCGAATTGCAATCCCATTTTATATACGCCAGGCCGGGGTTTTTGATAAACAGGCTGTCCAGTATACCGTACACAAAATCCTGCACCTTCGGGTTGCTGAGATCCAGCACCAGCTGGTTCCTGAAATAATATTCTTCGCGTTTGGGTTGTTTAATCACCCAGTCGGGATGCTGCTCATACAATTCACTTTTAGGGTTCACCATTTCCGGCTCTACCCATATACCAAATTTTACTCCACCGCTTTGCGCTTCTTTTACCAGTGCGGCAACGCCATTGGGCAGCTTGCTTTTGTTTTCCTGCCAGTCGCCCAGCCCCGCACGATCGTTATTGCGCGGGTATTTATTGGCAAACCAGCCATCGTCCAGCAGGAAAAGATCCACGCCCAGCTTTTTGGTGTCCTTTAAAAGGTCGGCCAGGCGGGTTTCATTAAAATCAAAATAAGTCGATTCCCAGTTGTTGAGCAGCGTAAGCCGGCTGCCTTTGCCATCCAGCAGTTTATACTTTCTTGCCCACTGCTGTAACTGGCGGCTGGCCGCTCCCTTGCCGCTGCCGGAAAGCGTATATAAAAACGCGGGCGTAGTAAATACTTCATTGGGCTTTAGCGTATAGGGCGATGCGTAGTTATTAATACCGGCTATAATGCGCAGGTTGTCCGTAGGGTCCAGCTCCAGGTCTATCTTAAAATTGCCGCTCCATTCCAGGGCGCCGTACAACACCGTTCCCTCGTCTTCCGTGGCCGGTTTACCCAGCGACACCATAAACACCGACGGTTCAAACAAATTGGCCCGGGTGCCCAGCTTGGTGTCGATGGTCTTGATGCCATGCGTAAGCCGGGCTTCTTCCGGCTGCATTTCATGCGCCCAGTCGCCATGGTATTGCCGCAGCCAGAAGCTTTCCCCTTTCAGGTATAAATTGGCGGAAGCAAATTTCTGCAGGGTTACATCTCCCTTTTCCTGGTGGCGTATGGCGCTCCATTGCTCAATCACGTTTTCCTGGTAATACACTTTATAATATAGGATCACTTCAAAATCATATACCGGGTCCCTGAGCAGGACGCTCAGCAGCGATATATCATCACTTATTTTACGTTGCTCATGGCTTACATACTGCAGGTCCAGCGAGTTATTGCCATCTGCATGCGTTACTGCAATGGCCGGCTCGGCCAGGTTGCGCGAGCCCGAAGGCGTATAGGCGGAATTCAGTAAACTGCCGTAATCGCCGTGCTCCTTATACATAGCCGGGGCCAGGCTGTATTCAGCGGGGTCGGACAGTTTTTTGCCGAAATAGATGATGCCCGTGTTTTTCTTCTTATCTGTTTGCAGCACCAGGGCATTGTCTGCCGTTTCAACAGGGATGGTAACGAATTGTGCGGTCAGCACAGCGGGAATTGCAAACAGGGCCAGCAAGGCTATAGCATAGCAGGACAATCGCGCATTGTATTTCATGTAAAAAAGCTTATCGGTTGTGTTGAAGAATTGCCCCGGCAGGAGAAAAACCGGCCGCGGTGCCAAAAACAATGCAATAATAGAGGAATTAAAAATACCATGAAAAAACCGGCGCAAAAATGGATAATGAATTGAAAAGATGGATCATCGCCATGACATTGAGGAAAAAAGGCAACAATTGTATAAAATATGCCCCACAAAAGGAAACAACCGCAGCCCCGGCTTACACCGGGGTCTCTTTTTTTATGGCCCTGGTTCTTTGGTTTACAATTTGCCGCTTTTTATATAGAACGTCTAAAATAAACCGGTATGAAAAAAATACTTGTCATTCTCAACGGCGCCGATGCGCCCACGCATGTCATTTCTTCCGCCATTGCAATTGCCAAAGCCACCAATGCCATGCTGCACGCCGTATTTTTAATCCCCTTTGTTTATAAGGCCGCCCTTTCCTATCCTTTCCTCAATGATCTTTCACTGGCATCTATGGATGTATCCGGGGGCTCCATCGAAGAAGAAAACCAGGCCCTTACCAACGACAACATACAACTGTTTGTGGATTCGTGCGACTATGCCAAAGTAACCTGTAAAGTTTCTTCCGGGCATGAAACACCGCTGGAGGAACTGATACAGCACAGCGCATTTGCCGACCTGGTTATTGCCGACGCTAAAACCGATTTTGCGTCCACCATATCCATGCCCCTCACCGTGTCGTTAAGCGACCTGCTTACCGATGCACATTGCCCCGTTCTTTTATTGCAGGAAGAAATGCAGCAGCCTGCTGAAATCATTTTAAGTTACGACGGAAGCTTTTCCAGCATCCACGCGCTGAAAATGTTTAGCTATATATTTCCCGAATGGCGCAATGTGCCCGCCCGGCTCTTGTCCATCACGCCCGATAAGCACCTGGAGCACGAAGAATATATAAAGGATTGGCTTCCGCGGCATTTTACCAATGCCGGTATTACCCTGTTGAAAGGCACCGTAAAAAAAGAGATTATCGAGGTCATCCGGCAGCATGAACACAATACCCTGGTGGTCATGGGCGCTTATGGCAGAACGGCCATTTCGCGCCTGTTCCGGAAAAGCCTTTCCAATACGGTTATCAACGATACAAAGGCGGCTTTATTTATCAGCCACGAGCGGGCCAATGCGTAATGCTATACCGGGGCCACTACAATTTTTTCCTCGCTCAGGTAAGTGATCCTGATTTTTATAATATCGTTCACCGCAGCCTTTCGGCCGTCCGGCGCAAATTTGGCCTGTATCTTATCTCCCACCACATTCACATATATACCATGTGGGGTTACTTTAAACACCGTAGCGTCAATCACCGCTTTGGCGGTATAATATTTTTGCGCCTGCAAAAACTCTCTTATAAAAACCTGCTTTAATAGCGTAGCGCTTATTTTTTCAGGATTACGCAGGTTTTCCAGTTTGAAAAAAACAGGCTCGTTCAATTTTTGGCTGCCCGGGGCTCGCTCCCAGGGCGATAGGTTAACAGGGAAAAATAGATAGCTGCCTGTTTCCTTTACAAAATAGCCCTCTTCTACCTGTTTCAGGTAGCCCACAAACTTATTGTCTGTCGCGGCCCTGTTGATCAGGTTTCCCAGCGCATTGTTAAACCGGTATTGTATACGGGCGGCCACCATTTTATCTCCCCGCGGAGATCGTACGATAGTAAAATATACCTCATCCCCTTCGTGAAAATGGTGTATTTTCTTTACCAGCTTTTCTGCTATCAATTTTTCCTGCGTGGCATCGTCTACCAGGCCATTGATGCTTTTCTTTTTCCCCTTGTGCACATAGTCGATGGTCACATAGTGCTTCTCACGATGTACAAAACTTACTTTTCCTTCTATAATAGCTGCATCCATAGTTGCAAGTTAGCATCCACCTGCTGAATAGGAATAAAAAAGTTATATTAGCCGTCAATAAATTACACTGTTATTTATGCCATACAGCCAACCCAAACAACTGCTCCTGCTGTTCGCGGTCCTCGTGTTCGTATTTTCCTGTCAGCAACCTGCACCCGCCACCGGTACTGCAGTGCCCGGTTATTTAAAGCCCGATTCGGCTGCCGTGCAAACCGGCGGTATCCGGGTTATACCCATTGCAACGCCAAAAGGGAAGTTCAATGTGTGGACAAAACGTGTGGGCAACAATCCCTCTATAAAAGTATTATTGCTCAACGGCGGCCCCGGCGCCACGCATGAATATTTTGAATGTATGGAAAGCTTTCTGCCGGCAGAAGGCATTGAATTCATTTACTACGACCAGTTGGGCTGTGGCAATTCCGATAACCCGAAAGATACATCCATGTGGGACCTGCCCCGGTTTGTTGAAGAAGTGGAGCAGGTGCGCAATGCCCTGCACCTGGACAGCAGCAATTTTTACCTGCTCGGCCATTCCTGGGGCGGCATACTGGCCATGCAATACGCCCTCAAATACCAGCATAACCTCAAGGGGCTTATCATTTCCAATATGATGGCGAGCTGTCCCGAATACGGCAAATATGCCAACGAGGTGCTGGCCAAACAAATGGACCCCAAAATACTCGACAGCATCAGAACAATAGAACAGAAAGGCGATTTCGGCAACCCCAAATACATGGAGCTGCTCATGCCCAATTTTTACGCCATTCATTTATGCCGCTTCCCGCTGAACAACTGGCCCGAACCGGTCAACCGTTCGCTGGGAAAACTGAACAACTCCCTTTATGTAACCATGCAGGGCCCCAGCGAATTTGGCATTGCCGGCAAACTGGCCAACTGGGATGTAAAAGCCCGCCTGCCCGAACTCACCATTCCCACGCTCACCATTGGCGGCCAATACGACACGATGGACCCGGAGCACATGAAATGGATGGCTTCCGCCGTACAAAACGGCACTTACCTGTATTGCCCCAAAGGCAGCCACATGAGCATGTACGACGACCAGGCCACCTATATGCAGGGATTGATAAAATTCATAAAAGCCGTAGATGCCGGGAATAAAAAAGTAAGCCTGTAATTCGTTTTATACCTTTAGCCGTATGCGCTTTTTTTCCAGCCAGCCGGTAAAAAGCACTACCAGCAGGGCTGTGAGCACAGACCGGGCAAAACCACCTGCCCCCTCGCCCAGGAAAACGGGGTACTGGAAATGCAGCAGTTTATACACAGAATACAACAGGTAAGGAATAAGATAGCAGGTAAGCGTACTGGTGCCCGCCGGCATAATCCACGCAAACCAGCGTTGTTTTTGCCGCACATCTACCAGCCATACCAGCACGCCAAACAGCAGCAGGCTGATGCCGGTGCAAATGCCTACCCACGACGGTGTGGCGCGTATTTTTGAAATGCCCTCAAACGGCCGCACGGCAAAACCCAGCGCCAGCATAGCAATGCCCGAAAACAATACCATAACCCGGAAAGCCGTCAGCCTGCTCTTATCCATTAAGTACAGGTACAGGCGGCAGGTAACAACACCCGCCATCGTTAGCGCGGGCAAAGCGCCACCACCATATACCTTTGTCAGCGGTTTAATCACATCGGCGGCATAGCCACCCGTATGCGCGCCAAGATCCAGCAGGAAAAAAGCCACTGCTGCTGCCAGCAGGGCAGGCAGGCGGCCGCCGCTCACAAGAAATATGCCCGCGCAAAGCAGGTACGACCAGCCAATCAATCCCAATATCCCCCACCAGTAGGGTCTCACACCAACAATATTGCCATCGCTGCCCCCTTTATATAAAATAGCCATTACTATCAAGAGCAGCACGCCCGCGCCCTGGCCGATCATCTTTTTTGAAACAGGCATCGTTTTCGGGTAGTCCAGCCAGATAAGGAAAAAAGCCACGGTGATCAATATCTCCCATACCGGCTTTGGCAGCAGTGCCGCAGCGTTATAATTTTCGAGGTTTACATGAAAAAAACCCATCACCAGCAGGGCCAGTGACCGGGTCAGAATATAAACGGCTACACGGCCGGTAGAGTCTCCTTTTTTTAACCGGTTGCCAATGGCCAGCGGAATGGAAAGGCCTACAATAAACAGGAAGGCAGGAAAAATAGTATCTGCAAATCCTAACGCATCCGCGTTCTTCGCCGCATGTTTCCACCATTCGGGGACATTTTTAACGGCATCAAAGTCATTGATAAATACCATCAGGAACATAGTGATGGCGCGAAATACATCGATCGATTTAAAGCGGGGCAGCGTTTGGTTCATCGGTTTATAAAGTGGGTTTTAAAACTGTGTGGTGAACCCGGGTTTTGTAACGGGCAGCCCCGGCAATTTTGTCTTAGGCCGGTTTCCCGGTAAAATCTTCCCGCATGGGGCTGAACACATCTACCAGCACACCGGCTTCCAGGCATACCACGCCGTGCAATACATTCGGGGGAATGTAAAAAGCATCGCCCGCCGAAAGGATTTGCTTTTCGCCACCTATCTCCACCTCAAACCGGCCGCTTTCTATATGCGACATCTGTGAATGATAATGCTGGTGCAGCGTTCCTATACCACCGGTTTCAAAAGCCACTTTCACCAGCATCAGGTGCGGGTCGTAGGCCATGATTTTACGCTGCACGCCCTTGTCTACCGTTTGCCAGGGTATGCCGGCATCTTCAATAAATACGTTTTTTGCTGTTGTTCCATCCATGGTGCTGTTTTTACAGGTAGAGCGCAGGGCGAAGGTATTATGAAAGCGGGTAATGGCGCTGCCCCGGGGCAGTGTAATTGATGATTATGCCAAAATAGGGGAATGAACCAGGGGAACCGACAGGAAGGGATAAAACGAAAAAACCCCCAAGGTTAGTCAGGGGTTTCTCAAAGAATCTGGACTTTTAATGCTTTCGGTCAGGATAAGGACGAAAGCTGGTTTTTCAGGATTTCTTGGATAATGTCGGTTTTTCTGGATTGTTGGATACTGGTCGTTTCATCGATATTGGATGTAACAAAACTAGGGCGCCGGGCGCCATCAACCTAGAGCAAAACCACTCCATTTTGATCGTATGTTTACGATTCTGCGCAAAATTCCCAATGATTAGAACCAGTTATCAATTATAATAACTTTATTAATAATATAATGTCTTTTCGGCCTTGCCCTTCCGGTTTCTTTTTGCGCCTTCGGCGCAAAAAAAATTTAATACAGAGGTTCATAGAGGTTCACGGAGGCCTGTTCTTCGTTTACCCTTTCAGGAGCACAGAGGCCGCGCCTGCTGCGCAGGCGCGGCCGTTTGCGAAGCAAACCCTCTGTGCCCCTTGAAAGCAAGGTTCCGCAAAAGCCGGTAAACGTAGCAAAAGCTCTGTGTACCTCTGTGAATAGACCTCTGTGAACCTCTGTGTTAAAAAAACATAGCGCCAAAGGCGTGCGGTAATGAATTTTTATTATCCCCTTTTAATAGTTTAAATTTGAATATATAAGGCAATATTTATTGTCTTACAACGATTGTACGCTTTCATCTAATGCTAATTAACTTCCCCTGGTATGGCAATACGCGTGGCAATCAATCATAAGACAGTATACTCGTACGACAGGCCGGTGTCGCTCTCCCCGCATATCTTCAGGTTGCGGCCCGCCGTACATTCCCGCACCCCTATTGAAGCCTATTCTTTGAAAATTTCCCCCAAAGAACATTTCATCAACTGGCAGCAGGACCCCTTTGGCAATTTCCAGGCAAGGGTAGTGTTTCCCGAAAAAACCCGCGAGCTGAGCGTGGAAGTGGAAGTGATTGCCAATATGGTGGTCATCAACCCGTTTGATTTCTTTGTAGAAGAATATGCAGAAAAATATCCTTTTGCCTATCCTGCACAATTGCAGGGAGAGCTTACTCCCTACCTGCAATTAAGGGAGTCGGGGCCCCTGCTCACCAAATACCTCCGCGGCATCGACAAAAGCGAAAAGACCATCAACGACTTCCTGGTATACCTTAACCAGAAGCTGAGCCGCGATATCAGCTACAGCATCCGCATGGAGCCCGGCGTGCAAACCTGCGAAGAAACACTGCAGCGCGCCATCGGCTCCTGCCGCGATACCGCCTGGCTGCTGGTGCAACTGCTGCGGCACCTGGGACTGGCCGCCCGTTTTGTATCGGGCTACCTGGTACAGCTGACTGCAGACATCAAATCGCTCGACGGGCCCTCCGGGCCGGAAAACGATTTTACCGATCTCCATGCCTGGGCCGAAGTATACGTGCCCGGCGCGGGATGGATAGGGCTGGACCCTACCTCCGGGCTTTTTGCCGGCGAAGGACATATTCCCCTGGCCTGCACCCCCGATTATGCCAGCGCCGCGCCCGTGGTGGGCGCTACCGACAAATGTGAAACCGAATTTCATTTTTCCAATACCGTAACCCGCATTCATGAAGACCCGCGGGTTACAAAACCCTATACCGAAGAACAATGGGTAGCCATACAGGCCACCGGCTACCAGGTAGATGAAGACCTGCAAAAAGGCGATGTGCGCATGACCATGGGCGGGGAGCCTACCTTTGTATCGATCGACGATATGGAAGCCGCCGAATGGAACACCGCCGCCGACGGCAAACAAAAACGCATCCTGGCGCACGATCTTATTTTCCGTCTGCGCGAACAGTTTGGCCCGCACGGCATGCTGCACTATGGGCAGGGCAAATGGTATCCCGGCGAGCCCCTGCCCCGCTGGCAATATGGGCTGTTCTGGCGTAAAGACGGTTACCCCGTATGGAAAAACATCAAACTCATTGCCCACGAAACCATCGAAAAAAAATATACCCATACCGATGCGGCCCGCTTTGCTACCGAACTGGCCCGGCACCTGGGTGTAAGCGCGTACAACGTGCAACCCGCTTACGAAGACATCTATTATTTTTTATGGACCGAAGGACAACTGCCCGTTAATCTCGACCCGCTGAAGGCCAATCTCAAAGATCCCATTGAGCGGCGTACCCTGGCGCAATTGCTGGAAGCCGGGCTGGAAAAACCTGCCGGCTATGTATTGCCGTTAACATGGAATTACAACAACAGCCAGTGGCAAAGCTGCCGCTGGGAGCTCAAACGACACCATATTTTTGTGGTTCCCGGCAACTCCCCCATTGGCCTGCGCCTGCCCCTGGATTCCTTGCCCGCAGTAGCCAAAGACCATGAACCGCAAAAGGTAGAACGCAGCCTGTTTGACGAACTGCCCGAACTGGCGCATTACCACGATACCATTGTAGGCCGCTATGGCAGCATCTCCGAGCCCCCGTTGCTCCGGCAGCGGGTACTGTATCCCGATACCGTGGTAAGGAATAAATTCAAAAAAGAAGAAAAGAAACCACCTGCGGAAGAACCATCGCAGCCCCTGTACGAAGTACCCGTTATTAAAACCTCGCTCTGCGTGGAAGCGCGGGAAGGAATTTTGTATGTATTCCTTCCGCCCGTGGATTACCTGGAGCATTACCTTGATTTAATAGCGTCTATAGAAGGCACCGCCGAAAAGCTCAATATCCCCGTACGCGTAGAGGGCTATGAGCCGCCGCGCGACTATCGCATGGAGCGGCTGGTGGTATCGCCCGATCCCGGTGTAATAGAAGTCAACATTCACCCCTCTAAACACTGGAAAGAACTCCTGCACAATATCGATACCCTGTATGAGCAGGCATTCCTGTCGCGGTTGGGCACCGAAAAGTTTATGCTCGACGGCCGCCATACCGGTACCGGCGGTGGCAACCATATTACCATTGGGGGCGCCACGCCATCGGATAGCCCCCTGCTGCGCCGGCCCGATGTGCTGCGCAGCCTCGTCACCTTCTGGCAGCACCATCCCGGCCTCTCTTATTTGTTTTCCGGCGCATTTATCGGCGTTACCAGCCAGGCCCCGCGCATCGACGAAGGGCGCGATGAAAAGCTGTATGAAATGGAAATCGCCTTCAGCCAGGTACCGGAACAGGGTTTTGTGCCCTTCTGGATCGTAGACCGCATTTTCCGCCACCTGCTCACCGATATAACGGGCAATACTCACCGCTCCGAGTTTTGCATCGACAAACTGTATTCACCCGATTCTTCCTCCGGCAGGCTGGGCATACTCGAATTTCGCGCGTTCGACATGCCGCCGCACCGCCGCATGAGCCTGGTGCAGATGCTGCTCATACGCACCCTCATAGCCGCTTTCTGGAAAAAGCCTTATAAACACAAACTGGTACGCTGGGGCACCGAACTGCAGGATAAATTCATGCTCCCCCATTTTGTGCAGGCAGACATCGCCGAAGTGGTGGCCTACCTGCAGGAAGCCGGCTATGCCTTCCAAACGGCCTGGTTTGATCCCTTTGTGGAGTTCCGGTTCCCGCATTACGGCAGCATACACCTGCAGGGCATTGATATGGAAATACGCATGGCCATTGAGCCCTGGCATGTGCTGGGCGAAGAAATGAGCGGTACCGGCACCGCCCGCTTTGTAGACTCATCGCTGGAACGCGTGCAGGTAAAACTAAACGGGTTTAACGGCGCGCGCTATGTAATACTCTGCAACGGGCAGCGCTTACCCCTGGCCGAAACAGGGGTAAAAGGAGAATGGGTTGGCGGTGTTCGCTACCGCGCCTGGCAACCGCCCTCTGCACTGCACCCCACCATTGGGGTAGATACGCCGCTGACTTTTGATGTGGTGGATACCTGGAACGACCGCTCCATCGGCGGCTGCACCTATTATGTATCGCATCCCGGCGGTCGCAGCTACGATACGTTCCCGGTCAACAGCTATGAAGCCGAATCCCGCCGCGTAAACCGTTTCTGGGAGCAGGGCCATACCCAAAATACACTGAAACCGCCCCAGTACCTTTCGCAGCTGGCGCGCTATATAGAACAAAACCGGAAACCGTTTTTCTCCTATCCGCCGCCGCTGGAAATAAACAAGGAATATCCCTATACGCTGGATTTGCGGAAATTCTGGAAACGATAACGCATCCCATCGGGACGAGCCCGATAGCCGCAATAAACCTATAAGGGCTCCGGGTGCCTTCCGCCTTTTTTAATCGCTGCTGAAGACCTTACAGGTTTTGTACAAAGCCTGGTACCTCAATTTTCCGCTCCCTCAAAAATGAAGGCCATTGGTCTCCCGTTTCTCCCCGCACTTCAATACAATGTCCTATCTAGTGGATCTCTGGCAACAGGAGGGTATCGTTTTGTTTACAATAGGGTACCCGTTTGTTAACTTTTATACCGGGAAAACAGGCCGGCAGACCTCTAACCACTTCCATCTAAGCAAATTAGAAATACCACTATAAAAACGTAGTAATGCATCCACATTACTGCATTAATGTGCAATTGTATGTATGTTTACCGTTAATAATGCGTTTCATTAGAAAGTGCTCCTGATCCTTGTAAAAGCTAAATCTGGTATATGAAAACTAAATTCTACCCTTGCCTGTACAGGCTTATTGTATTCGTTGCAATACTATTGGCCGGTTTGCCCTCTTTTTCCCAAACTAAAATCAACGATGGCACAGTAGGCGGCTCCAGCTTACCCAACAGCAGCGCTATACTGGAAGTGGAAAGCAATAACAAAGGAATATTGTTAAGCCGTGTATCGCTTACCACTACATCCACCTGGGGACTGGCAGGCGCAACCCCTGTGGCAGGAATGTTAGTATACAATACCAATGCAGCCATAACCAGCAGTACCACCAAATACCCTGTTACCAGCACCGGCATCGGCTGTTATTTTTGGGATGGTACCGGCTGGGTAGCGGCGAAAATGGATGTCCCCAAATCCATAGCAGATACTACCTACTGGACTGTAAAAGGCAATGCCAGTACTTCCAGCGGCGTAAACTTTCTTGGAACAACCGATAACCACCCGCTGGTCATTAAAACCAACAATATTCTTGCGGGTTATGTAGACAGCACGGGAGGCAACAGCACTACTACACTGGGCTATAAAGCCATTAATAAAAATATCGGTGGTGGTTATACGGGAATTGACAATACAGCCATAGGCAACTATGCCATGCAAAATACTACTACGGGCAGCTATAATACGGCGCTGGGCGACTCTGCCCTGCTGGCCAACACCACCGGCAACTGGAATACAGCCGTTGGCCAGTATGCACTTGTGGCCAATACTACCGGTATCCTTAACACCGGCATAGGCCAGTTTGCATTGGGCAGCAATAGTACGGGAGGCGATAATACCGCCATTGGCCAGGGAGCACTGGGTACTAACAATGCCGGGTGGAGCAATACCGCCGTGGGACAGAATGCGCTTTCCGCCAATCAATGGGCCAGCAACAATACGGCAGTAGGCCAGTCGGCCCTCGCCGCCAATACTACCGGGGGCAGCAATATAGGTGTAGGACAAAACAGTATGAGCGTGGTATCTACCGGCAGCAATAACGTAGGCGTGGGTAATAATATCATGTCTAACCCCGGCGCCGGCGCGGCAGCCAACAATACGGCCATCGGCATAAACGCGCTGCAATTCACAACCGGCAATAATAATACCGCGGCAGGCTACCAGGCTATTGTAAACAATACCAGCGGTACCGACAATACCATTATCGGGTATAATACCGGCAGCAGCATTACCTCCGGTTCCAATAATATTATCATCGGCAGCGGTACGGATGCTGCTTCTGCCAACGCCAGCAATTCGCTCAATATCGGCAATACCATTTATGCAACCAATACCAATGCCGCAACCCGCAAAGTGGGCATTAATACTACTACCCCCGTCAGCACCCTGCAGGTGAGCGGCTCGTTTGCTTTGCCTATAGCTACCACCAACACAAGCGTGACCCTGGACGACACCTATTACACTGTTATTATAACAGGTGGTAACCCCACTATTACCTTCCCTGCAGCAGCCGGCAATACCGGCAAAATTTATAAAATAGTAAATCAAACCGCGGCCAACAGAACTACCAGCGCCTATTTTAATCTTGCCGGTACCTCCGTTACCGCTGTTGCAGCTACCACAGCCATTGAGGTGCAAAGCAATGGCACCAGCTGGTACCGGATCCAATAATGCGTGTTTGTTCAAAAAGAATACCCGGTTTACCACCACCGTTTAAAGTACCCGATTATGAAACACTTGTACCCTTCTGTTAATAAATACATCAAAACCAGCCTCGCGCTGCTGTTATGGCAGGCAAACCTGCTGGCGCAGGCTTCCGGCTCGCAGGAAGTAATAAACGGGTATATGGCCATTGCCACCGGCGGCACTCATGCCACCGCCTGTCAAAACCTTTATATCGGCCCGGGCACCTACCTGATCAATGGTACCTGGGAAGTGTACAGTAAAAATATCTGGATAAGCCCCGCTGCCATTATATCCGGTAGCGGTATCATACGCTTTTACAATCCCTCAACAGCAGGTGGCACGGCTTCTGCCTCGCTGGTAGATGGCAATAACAGTGGTAATTTTATTACAGTAAATATATCGCAGTCCAATGCCTCCAATATGGTGCTTACCGACAATGCATTGCCAGCCACGCTTACCGCTGCGGGCTGGGCCGATGTTAGCGGCAACGCTTCTTTAAGCGTAGGTAAAAAATTTGGCTTTTCCGTTGCCAATGGCAATGCGCTGATAGGCAATTACGATATGACGCTCAGCAGCACCGGCAGCTTTACCGGCTACAAGGAAGACCGCTTTGTGGTCACCGCCGGCTCTGGTCACCTGGTCAAACAAAACTATACCGGCGCCTTTATATTCCCGGTAGGTATGGCTGCCGGCGATTATACCCCCGCACAGATAACGAATACGATTTCCAATACCATGCACGTAAACGTTACCAACTATAGCGGTGTCAACAGCGCCACTTTTGCTACGGCCATCACAGCCCCGGCAGAAGGTATTAACAGGGGCTGGAACATTTACGCGGGCACCGCTGCAGGCAACAGCACCATCGACCTGGAGCACAACGACAGTACCAATGGCGCTTTCTATAATGATAATATTTCGTTTGTTACCCGGCTGGTGGGCACCATCCCCAACTCGGCCGGCGATAACACTTCGTACAGCAACTGGGAAAGCAATAACCAGGCAGCAGGTACCGGTACCGGCACTTTAACCACCGGTGCTACCATCAGCACCGCCTCTGAGCGGAGCCGGGCCTATACTACTTTCGCCACAGCCGCTACCGATGATATTGGCTGGTATAGCAAATCGTCCAACCTGCTTTCGGCATTGCCGGTCACCCTCGTTAGTTTTTACAGCCAGTCGCCTTCCTGTGGACTGGTAAAACTGAACTGGGTAAGCGAAAACGAACAAAGCCTGCAGGAATACGCCGTAGAACAAAGCGCAGATGGCGTACAGTATTCCACCATCGGCACAGTAGCGGCCAATAACCGGACCGGCAGTCAGGCCTATAGCTTCATGGCCGCGCAATACCCGGGCCTGGCGTATTACCGG
>JACXTT010005636.1_pt1 | contig 18134 bp, 20 predicted proteins | sample 9270951 | NCBI WGS metagenome assembly JACXTT01 (sample SAMN15532306, study PRJNA645909) | rock metagenome | isolation source: weathered quartz diorite | place: Puerto Rico | collected 2017-06-21 | reverse complement strand
GCGGCCTCACTCCCGACAATGTGCTGGAAGCTGTCCGCCAGGTCCGGCCGTATGCCGTGGATGTCACCAGCGGAGTGGAGGCTTCACCGGGCAAGAAGGACCACGCGAAGGTGCGGGCGTTCATTGCCAACGCCAAAAGCTGGACGTGGTAATAGCCCCTCCCGCTATGATGGTAGATTGATTGCTCGCGCCCCCGTAGCCTATACTGCCCGCTATGATGCAATTCCCCGATGCACGCGGCCGCTTCGGCGCCTTCGGCGGGCGCTACGTCCCCGAGACATTGATTCCCGCCCTCGATGAGCTCGCCCGGGAGTACGAGAAGGCGCGCCGCGACCCGAAATTCAAGACCGAGCTGGACTACTACCTCCGGCAGTATGTCGGGCGCCCGACGCCGCTCTACTATGCCGAGCGGCTGACGAAGAAGCTCGGCGGAGCGAAGATCTACTTCAAGCGCGAGGACCTCTGCCACACCGGCGCGCACAAGATCAACAACACGATCGGCCAGGCGCTCCTGACCTGCCGCATGGGGAAGAAGCGGGTGATCGCCGAAACCGGCGCAGGCCAGCACGGCGTGGCTGTGGCCACGGTGGCGGCGCTGTTCGGCCTGCAATGCGAAGTGTACATGGGTACGGAGGACATGGAGCGCCAGGCCCTGAATGTCTTCCGGATGCGCCTGCTCGGGACGACCGTGACGGCCGTCCACGCCGGGAGCCGCACGCTGAAGGACGCCATCAGCGAGGCCATGCGGGACTGGACGACCAACGTCCGCACCACGCACTACATCCTCGGCTCGGTCCTGGGCGCGCACCCGTATCCGATGATGATCCGGGACTTCCAGTCCGTGATCGGCCGGGAGACGCGCAAGCAGATCCTCCAGGCCGAAGGCAAGCTCCCGGACTACCTCGTCGCGTGCGTGGGCGGGGGGAGCAACTCGATCGGCTTGTTCACGGCGTTCCTCAAGGACAAAAAGGTGAAGATGGTCGGGGTCGAGGCGGGCGGGCTCGGCATCGAGAGCGGCAAGCACGCGGCGCGTTTCGCCACGGGCTCGGTCGGCGTCCTGCACGGGACCATGACCTATCTCCTCCAGGACGACGACGGGCAGATCCAACTGACCCATTCCGTCTCGGCGGGGCTGGACTACGCGGCGGTCGGACCGGAACACGCCTTCTATAAGGAGCGGGAGCGTATCAGCTACACCTATGCCACGGATGAGGAAGCCATGGCGGCGTTCGATCTGCTGTGCCAGACCGAAGGTCTCATGCCCGCGCTCGAGCCCGCGCATGCCGTCGCCCACGTGATGGAGCTGGCGCCGAAGCTCAAACGCAGCCAGATCATCGTGATCAATCTCTCGGGCCGGGGCGACAAGGACGTGCATCAGGTGGCGCGCATTAAAGGCGTCAGCCTGTAACGTTAAACGTTAATCGTTAAACGTGGCATAAGGAAATTTCGATTAACTATTAACGAATAACGACAATGAACCGCATCGACTCGGCTTTTCAACGGATCAAAGAGCGTGGCGAGAAGGCCTTGATTGCCTATATTATGGCGGGCGATCCGACGCTGGAAGAGACGGAGACGTACGTTCAGCAGTTGGCGGATGTCGGGGCCGACGTCGTCGAACTGGGCGTGCCGTTCTCCGATCCTATTGCCGACGGGCCGATCATCCAGCAGGCGGCGGAACGCGCACTCCGCTCCGGGACCACGCTGAAGAAAATCCTGGCCACGGTCCGCTCGCTCCGGACGAAGACCCAGATTCCGCTCGTGCTCATGGCCTACTACAACTCGATCTTCCGTTACGGGGAGGCGGCCTTCTGCCGCGACGCAGCCGCGGCGGGTGTGGATGGGCTGATCGTCCCGGACATGCCGCCGGAGGAGGCGGGAACGATCCATCCGGTAGCCGAAGCCGCCGGCCTCGATGTGATCTTCCTTCTGGCTCCGACCAGCACGGCCAAGCGTGAAACAGCCGTGGCCCGACTGTCACGGGGCTTCATCTATTATGTCTCGCTGACGGGGATCACAGGGGCGAAACTGACGGACAAGGCGGATGTGGGGAAGAAGGTACGGGAGATCCAGGGCTACACCAAGACGCCGGTCGCAGTGGGGTTCGGCATCAAGACGCCGGAAGACGCCCGTCAGGTCGCGCGCATCGCCGACGGTGTGATCGTCGGCAGCGCGCTCGTCAAGCTCATCGCCGAAGGCGGCCACGCCACCGTCACCGACCGCCTCTCCTCCTTCACCCGTTCCCTCAAAGCCGCCACCCAGCCGGCCTAGTCACGCTCGTCACGCAGCCTCAGTCGTCCGCGCCTTTGGCGGAGCGGGCGGGCTCGAGGCCGATGGTGCGGGCCAGCTCGCGGTGGACGCGCGCGACGCGTTCCACCTGGCCCTTGGCGGGGAAGCGCTCGTAGAATCCTTCCACGCGGAAGTCGCGCACGCGCTCCTTCCACGGCGCGAGGAGGCGCTCCCAGCGCTTGATGCGCTCCTCGCCCGATCCGCGGTCCTGTGAGGCAAGGCCCGCGCAGACGCGGACCATCGCCTTAATCGTCACCGGCTTGGTTACCATGTAGTTCGCGTGCCCCCAGGCGTCGCCCCAGACGCGCTCCGCCGCCTTGAAGAAGTCCCGCACCAGCCCGTAGAATCGCGTGACCTCCCGCGCGCCGCTCCCTTCGCGCTGGATGGTCCGCCAGCTCTTGGACACCCACCGGTGGATCTCGTTGAACAGCTCGGCCTGGAGGATCCATTTCTCCTGGCGGCTGCGCCCGCCCAGCCGGTTGATGCGGTAGCGGAGCGGGCTGTCCCCCTCGCTGTACAAGTGCTCGACGACGCGCGCGGCGAACTTCTTGTCGGGCGCCGCCCAGGACACGCGCTCGTACAGGTCCACCAGGTGGCTCTTGTTGATCCGGGTCGGCGTCGAGTTGATGATGACGAACATCTCGGTCGCGAAGTCCTCGCTGCGGCCGTCGAAGATGATGCAGGGGATGTGGATGGTGCGCGCATCCTCCGGATGGTACCGGCGGTAGAAGTGCAGCGCGGCCAGGCGGTGCTGGCCGTCAATGACCAGGTACTTGCCGCTGGGCTCCTCGAGATGGCCGGTCTGCTCGAAGCCGCTGACCGGCTCGAAGCGCAGCCGCTCCGGCGTGAATAGTAGAATCGTCCCCGGGATCGGCGGCTGGCTGACGGCGGTCTCGTAGAAATTCGTGATGGCCTTGACCTTGGCGCGCGAGAGCTGGCGCTGGAAGGCCTTGTCGCTGCGTTCGATCCTGGCGATGAACTGGGCGATCTCATCGTCTTCCGCGATCTCGGCCGGCGCGATCTGCTCGCCTTCGCCGTAGAACCGGCTGACGAACCGGACCTTCCGGATCAGATCCTCCGCCGGATAGGAGACGAAGTAGAAGACGCCGTCCTTCTGACGGACCCGCGTAGCAAGCATAACTCGTGCTCCTCCTGATTTCGCTAGGCGATCTGGCCGTCCACCATGCGGATGATACGGTCGGCCTGTCTGGAGAGTGCCTCGTTGTGGGTCACGATCACGAACGTGATCCCCTTGGCGCGGTTCAGGTCCCGCAGCAGCTTAAAGACTTCTTCGCCAGTGTGCGTGTCCAGGTTGCCGGTCGGCTCGTCGGCCAGCACCAGGTCCGGATGCAGGACCAGGGCGCGCGCGACCGCGACGCGTTGCTGCTCGCCGCCTGAGAGTTCCCCGATCCGGTGCTCCAGCCGATGCGCCAGGCCCACTTCCTTCAGCACGGCCTCCGCGGCGGCGCGCGCCTCTGCCTCGGATTGCCGGCGGATCAGGGCCGGCAGCATCACGTTCTCCAGCGCCGTGAACTCAGGCAGCAGATGGTGGAACTGGAAGACGAACCCGATCTTGCGATTGCGGAACTCCGCCAGTGCCTGGTCGTCCATGGCGAATACATCGTTCCCGTCGAAGCGCACGGCGCCGCTGGTCGGCCGATCCAACGTTCCCAAAACGTGCAGGAGGGTCGTCTTGCCGACTCCGGACGCGCCGACGATCGCCACCAGCTCGCCGCGCTTGATCTCCAGGCTCACGCCCTTCAGCACGTGGACCTCGGTCTGGTCCAGCTTGAAGGATTTGCGGAGGTCGAGCGCTTGGATCATATTTTTATTCGTACCGGATCGCTTCAGCCGGATCGAGGCGAGCCGCCTGCCGGCAGGGGTGGATCGTGGCCAGGAACGTGATGGTGATCGCCGACACGGCGACCGTCACGACGTCCATGATCTTGATGTTCACCGGGATGCGGCTCAGGTAGTAGACGTCCCCCGGCAGGGTGTAGAAGGTCTGGATCGCCCAGCAGAAGCTGTAGCCCAGTGGAATGCCGATCACCGTCCCGACGACGCCGATCACGAGCCCGTTCAGCATGAAGATGCGCGTCACGGCCTGGCCGGTCGCGCCCATCGCCTTCAGGATGGCGATCTCCCGGTGCTTTTCCACGACGATCATGGTGAGCGTGCTCACGATGTTGAAGGAGGCCACGATCACGACCAGCACCAGCAGGATGAACATCATGAACTTCTCCAGCTTGAGCGCCGAGAACAGGTTCTTGTTGAGCTTCATCCAGTCTCGCGCCCAGTAGGGGAAGCCGATCGTGTGCTCGATCGCCTGGGCGATGCGGTCCGCCGCGAAGATGTCCGCGACCTTTACCTCGACGCCGGTCACCGTGTCGCCCATGTTAAAGAACTCCTGCGCCTGCTTGATCGACACGTAGACCAGCGACGAGTCGTACTCGTACATCCCGGACTCGAACACGCCGACCACGCGGTGGCCCCGCACCTTCGGGATCATGCCCAGGGCGCTGATGGGGCCCACCGGGGAGACGACGTTCAGCCGATCGCCCATGAAGACGCCCAGCCGCAACGCCAGCTCCTTGCCGATGATGATGCCGGGGAGCAGAGGCGGGGAGGCGGCCGGCCCGGCCAGGTCCAGCTCTTCCAGCTTGCCGGCGCGGAGGTTCTTCGCGATCTCCGTGACCGTCGGCTCGCGCCGCACGTCGACACCGCGCAGCACGACGCCGTGCGAGCCGCTCTCCGACGTGAGCAGGACCTGCTTGAAGATGAACGGGGTGGCGGCGACCACCTCAGGGACGGCGGCCACTTTGTCCGTCAGCGCGGCGTAGTCCTTGATCGTCTCGCCGGTACGGGTGGTGACGATGATGTGCGAGTTCGTGCCGAGGATCTTGGACTGCAGGTCCTCCTTGAAGCCCGTCATGATGCCCAGCGTGGCGATCAGGGCCGCCACGCCGATGGTCACGCCGAGGATGGAGATGAGCGTGTTGAACGAGATGGTGCGGTTGCGGCGCTTGGCCCGGAGGTACCGGAGACCGATGAAGGCTTCGTACGGAAGGTTCACGGACTATTTTTCCGGGCGCATTTCCGGACGCAGTTGCGGGAAGAGGATCACGTCGCGAATGGACGTCTGGTTGGTCAGCAACATGACGAGCCGGTCAATGCCGATCCCTTCCCCGGCCGTCGGCGGCATGCCATGCTCGAGCGCGCGCAGGAAGTCTTCATCCAGGCGCTGGGCTTCCAGATCGCCCTTGGCCCGCTCGGCCATCTGCGCCTCGAAGCGCTTGCGCTGGTCCATGGGGTCGTTCAGTTCCGAGAAGGCGTTGGCGATCTCGCGGGTGGCGATGTAGAGCTCAAAGCGGTCGGTGAGCTCCGGGTCGAGTGCCTTGCGTTTGGCCAGGGGAGAGATCTCGACCGGGAAGTCAGTGATGAACGTCGGCTGGATCAGCGTGGGCTCGACCACCTGCCCGAACAGCAGGACCATCAACTGCCAGTACGATTCGCCGCCCTTGAGCTCGCACCGGTGCTCCTTGGCCTGGCTCAGGACGTACGCGGGGTCGGTGATCTGCTGACGTGTCGCGCCGAGCCGATCGGCGATCGCGGCCCGGTAGCTGACGCGTTTCCAGGGGCGGGCGAAGGAGAGCGTGGTTGTTGTGTCGTCGGTCGGGTGCAGGCGGTAGGGAATAGTCTGCGCCCCCTTGCCGTGGACGGTCTCGACGAGTTCCACGATCAGTTCCTCGGTCAGGGGTATCAGGTCCGTGTAGTCCGCGTACGTCATGTAGAACTCGAGCATCGTGAACTCAGGGTTGTGAATGGTCGAGACGCCCTCGTTCCGGAAGTTGCGGTTGATCTCGTAGACCCGGTTCAGCCCGCCGACGATCAGGCGCTTCAGGTAGAGCTCCGGGGCGACGCGCAGGTACAGGTCGATTCCGAGCGTGTTGTGATGCGTGACGAACGGGCGGGCCGTGGCGCCGCCGGGGATCTGGTGCATCATCGGCGTCTCCACTTCCAGGAAGCCCTTGCCGACGAGGAAGGTGCGGATGGCCTGGATGATCCGGCCGCGCGTGATGAAGATGCGCTTGACCTCCGGGTTCGCGATCAGGTCCACGTAGCGCTGGCGGTACCGCGTCTCGACGTCAGTCAGGCCGTGCCATTTTTCCGGGAGCGGGCGGAGGGCCTTGCAGAGCAAGGTGAGTTGCTTGGCTTCGACCGTCAGCTCGTTCGTCTTGGTCCGAAAGAGCGGGCCGCTGACGCCGATCCAGTCGCCGATGTCGAGCAGTTCCGCCAGGGCAAAGCTCTGCTCACCCAGGATGTCTTTTTTCAAGTACACCTGCATGGCATCCATGCCGTCCTGAAGCGAGGCGAAGGCAGCCTTGCCGAACCAACGCAAGGCCGTCACCCGGCCGGCGATCGTGGTCGTGACGGACTTGCGCTCGAGCTCTTCCTTGGTCGCCGTGCCGTAGCGCGCTATCAGATTGCCGGCGCGGTCTTTGACGTCAAACTTCCCGCCGAACGGATCAATCCCCAGTTTTCGAAGCTGGTCCATCTTCTTGAGCCGCTGGGCGATCTGGTCGTTCAAGTCTTCCATAAAGTTAGCGCATGATAGTCGGCGGGGGGAGGCAAGTCAATTTACGGAGCCTACTTGTCCTGCTTCACCGATTGCAGCAGGTATGCCTCGATGAATGGGTCGAGGTCGCCGTCCATGACGGCCGTGATGTTACCCACCTCCACGTTGGTCCGGTGGTCCTTGACGAGCTGGTAGGGCTGAAAGACATAGGAGCGGATCTGGCTGCCGAAGCCGATCTCCTTTTTCTCCCCGACGAAGGCGTTGAACTCCTCCTCCTTTTTCTTCTGTTCCACCTCGTAGAGGCGCGCCCGCAGCACCTTCATCGCCCCCGACTTGTTTTTCAGTTGGGAGCGCTCGTTCTGGCACTGCACGACGATGCCGGTGGGGATGTGCGTGATGCGGATGGCGGTCTCCACCTTGTTGACGTTCTGGCCGCCGGCCCCGCCTGAGCGGAAGGTGTCGATCTTCAGGTCTTTTTCCTCGAGGGTCACCTCCACGTCGTCCTCGATCTCGGGATAGACGAAGACGGAGGCGAAGGAGGTGTGCCGCCGCTTGTTGGCGTCGTATGGGGAGATGCGCACCAGGCGGTGGACGCCGGCCTCAGCTTTGAGGTAGCCGTAGGCGTTCTCGCCGGCGATGCCCAGCGTCACGCTCTTGATGCCGGCTTGCTCCCCGGGAAGATAGTCCAGCGTCTCGACCTTGTAGCCTCGTTTCTCCGCCCAGCGCACGTACATGCGCATGAGCATCTCGGCCCAGTCCTGAGACTCCGTCCCCCCGGCGCCCGGATGGATCGAGAGGATCGCGTGGTTCGCGTCCATCTCGCCGCGCAGCAGAAGGTTGACCCGAAGCTTATTCAAGACCTGCTCGGCTTGGGTCAATTCGCCGCGCATGCCTAGCAGCGCCTGCTCCATCTCGGACATCTTCGCCATCTCGTGGAGGTCGTCGAGCCGGCGCTCCATGTCCTCCCAGCTCTTGAGCTTCTGTTCGAGGAGGTTTTTCTGCCGGATGGTGCTCTGGGCCGCGCGACGGTCCCCCCAGAAGTCGGGGGCGGCCATGCGCGCGTCCAATGTCTGGATCTGGGATTTCAGAGAGGCGAGGTCAAAGATGCCCCCGCAGTTCGTCAAAACGGGTACTCAGGTTCGCGAGACGGGCTTTCAGGTCGTCGAGCATGGTCTCCCCTCACTATGCCTTGGCGCCACGTCCGGATCGCCGCGAGCAGCAACAGTATAGCACAGCCCAACGTGAAGAGGTCCCCGTACGCCGTGTAGATGGTGCGCGTACCGCCGATCCGGACCTCGCCGCTCAGCGCGCCCTCGACGAAGAGCTCCGTGGTGCGCAGGATGTGCCCCTCGGCATCGATGAAGCCCGATATGCCGGTGTTGGCGGCGCGCGCGAACGGCACCCGGTTCTCGACGGCGCGGAACACGACCATAGCGAAGTGTTGGTACGGCGCGCTGGTGCGGCCGAACCAGGAGTCGTTGGTGATCGTCACCATGTAGTCCGCGCCCTGGTCCACGAACTGGCGCACGAGGTCCGGGAAGATGACCTCGAAACAGATCACCAGGCCCAGATGGCCGCTGGGCCCGCTCATCACGCGGGGACCCAACCCCGGCACGAAGTCCCCGATGCCCACGACCAGCTTGTTCAGGAAGAAGAGAATCGGCTTGAGCGGGACGTACTCGCCGAACGGCACCAGGTGGACCTTGTCGTACCGGTCCAGCACCATGCCAGTGCCGCTGACCAGGTACGCGCTGTTGAGCAGGCGCCGACCGCCGTCTGTTTTGCTGTCCACGGCCGGGGAGCCGAAGAGCAGCGGGACGCCGCGCTCCCGCACGAACCGCAGCAGCTCGTCGCGGTATTCGGTCTCCACGTCGAAGAAGAATGGGGTCGCCGCTTCCGGCCAGACCACCAGATCGACTTCCTGCACGACCTGGGCCGTCAATTTCTTGTAGCGGTCGATTGTCTGCCGGCGGAAGGCGACGTCCCACTTCTGCGCCTGCTCGACGTTGGGCTGGACGAGGCCGATGTGAAGAGAGTGCTCGTTCGCCGGGTTGTTGCGCGGGTCCAGGCGCCAGTGCCCGTAATCCACGACGAAGGCGAAGAGCGCAGCAGCCACCACGATGGTCATCCAGGGAACGGGGACTGGCTTGGCGTCGAGCCCGACCCGCGATCCGAGCACCTCGGCGAGGCGGGCCACCAGCGCGTTCACGAGCACGAGGAGGAACGAGATGCCGTAGACGCCGGTCACGTCCGCGATCTGAATGACCGACAGGGCGTGGTATTGGCTATAGCCGAGCAGCGCCCAAGGGAAGCCGGAGAAGAGGTGGCCGCGCAGCCATTCCAGCGTGACCCACAGGGCCGCGGCGGTCCAGGGCCGGAGCAAGCCGCGGGCGTCCTTGAGCGCGACCAGGATGGCGGCGAACAGCGCGACGAACAGGGCGCAGTACGCGGCCAGGAGCAGCATGATGAGGAAGCTGACAGGGAGGGGGATCTGCCCGTACTGGTGCATGGCGTTGATCACCCACGACAGGGTCCCGACGAAGAACACGAAGCCCGCCAGCCAGCCCTGTCCGAATGCCGTCTTCCAGGGCTTCTCCCGGATGGCGATCAGGAGGGGGACCAGGGCGATCCAGGCCAGGAAATCCAGGTCGTATGTCGGAAAGCTCAGGACAAGCAGCGTTCCGGACACGACAGGGAGGAGCAGCAGGTGTATGAACTGATGCAGCATGCAGGTCCGTGTACCATAGCCCATTCCGGGGCGGCGAAACAACTGGGCAGGCCCCCGGAACGAAAATGATTATCCGGTTGTGATGTTTCGCGAACGATGGTAGAATCCCGGCTCCCAAAGGAGATTACTTCCAGCAGTTCGGCGAGGAGGCAATTGCATGGCAGGTGCGCGCGTACTGGTCACCCCTCGGGCGTTCTTGGATCTCGAGGGTGAGCATCTGACCATTCTGAAGCAGGCAGGGTACGAAATCGTCGCAAACCCCCGGCCCCGGACCCTGACAGAAGACGAAATGGCGGCCTATATAGTCGGCATTGATGCCGTCATCGTCGGGGATGATCCGGTAACGCACCGGGTGCTTGATCGGGCAACCGGGCTCAAAGTCATCTCCAAGTTCGGCACCCACGTGGACAACATCGACGTGGACGTGGCCGCCGCGCGGCACATCCCCGTGGCCTTCACGCCGGGCGTCACCCATGCGGCGGTGGCCGAGCTGACGCTCGGCCTCATGTTCGCGCTGCTGCGCGGCATTCCGCAGATGGACCGTGACATCCGCAACGGCAAGTGGTCGTCCGTCGCGGGGGTCGAGCTCATGGGAAAGACCCTGGGCGTCGTCGGGCTGGGCGGGATCGGCAAGGAGGTCGCCAAGCGCGCGCTGGCCCTGGGAATGAACGTCCTGGGGTTCGACATGCATCCGGACGTGTCCTTCGCCGAGCATCACGGGATCGAGTATGTGCCGGCCGACGAGCTCCTCAAGAATTCAGAGATTGTCACCATGCACCTGGGCCTCAATCCCGAGACGCGGGGCTGGCTCTCCAAGATACGGGTCGGACGGATCCGCCCGGGATCGTACCTGATCAATACGGGCCGACCGGAACTCATCGACGAGGGGGCCGTCCTGGACGCGCTGCGCGGACAGCGCCTGCGCGGGGCGGCTTTCGACCTGCCGAGCGAGGAGAACATGTTCACGGTGCCGCTCCTGGCCCAGGAAAACGTGCTGGTGTCCTGCCATGCGGGCTCCAATACGGAGGAGTCGGTCCGTCGTCAGGCCGTCATGGCGGCGGAGAACGTCGTGGCCGTGCTGAGCGGCCAACCGAAGCTCGCGGCTCTCGCCACCGCTAGCTGACGCGGATGCCGCGGGACATCCCTCTCGGCAACGGCAAGCTCCTCATCACCTTCGACCGCTACTATCAAATCCGGGACATCTATTTCCCCCACGTCGGCAAGGAAAACCAGACAGTCGGCCATCCGTCCCGTTTCGGCGTGTGGGTGGACGGGAAACTCTCCTGGTTGGGGCCCGACTGGCAGATCTCCCTCAAGTACCAGGAAGGGACGATGGTCTCGCAGGTCGAGGCCTCTCATCCCGGCTTGCAGGTCCGGCTCGTCTGCACGGACGCCGTGGACTTCTATGAGCCGGTCTACGTCCGGAGGATCATCGTCAGGAACCTGGCCGATCGGGAGCGCGACATCCGCCTGTTCCTCCACCAGGACTTCCATCTCTACGAATCCGACGTCGGCGACACGGCGGCCTACGAGCCCAAGCACAGGACCGTCACCCACTACAAGATGCGGCGGTATTTCCTGACGAACTACATGGCGAACGGGACGATCGGCGTCCAGAACTTCGCCACCGGCCGCAAGGAGGTGCAGGGGGCGGAAGGAACCTGGCGGGACGCCGAGGACGGCCGTCTGGAGGCCGGCCCGATCACGCAAGGCTCGGTGGACTCCACGCTGGGCATCTTCCTCAAGGTGCCGGCGCAGGGGTCGCAGGAGGCGTGGTACTGGATCGTCGCGGGGGAAGACTGGTTCAACGTCAACAACATCAACAAACGGGTCGAGGAGCGGCTACCGGAGTATTATCTGCAGCGGACGGAGAAGTACTGGCGCTACTGGCTCAATCAGGACTGCATCAACTTCGGCGATCTCTCAAGCAAGGTCATGGACCTCTATTACCGGAGCCTGCTGGTCATCCGGACCCAGGTGGACGACAGCGGCGCGATCATCGCGGCGAACGACTCGGACATCGCGACCGAGGCGCGGGACACCTATTCCTACCTGTGGCCGCGGGACGGCGCGCTGGTCGCGCACGCGCTGGACGTCGCGGGCTACCCGCAGCTCACCCGGCGGTTCTTCCGCCTCTCCTCGCAGTTGCTGACGCCGGAGGGCTATTTCCTCCACAAGTACAACCCGGACGGGACGCTGGCGTCCTCCTGGCTCCCCTGGGTCAAGGGCGGCGAGCCCCAACTGCCGATCCAGGAAGACGAGACGGCGCTCGTGATCTGGGCCCTGTGGCATCACTTCGAGCGTTACCGGGACGTCGAGTTCATCACGCCGCTCTATGCGCCGCTGGTCAAGCGGGCCGCCAACTGGATGGCCGCCTACCGGGACCCGGTCACCGGCCTGCCGCGCGCCTCGTACGATCTGTGGGAAGAGCGCCACGGGGTGATGGCCTTCACCTGCGCGGCGGTCTACGCCGGTCTGATGGCCGCGTCGAACTTCACCGAGGGGTTCGGCCAGGTCGGCCTGACCGGCACCTATCGCCGCGCCGCGGCCGAAGTGAAGGCCGGCATGGATCGTTATTTGTACCGCCAGGAGCTTAACCGCTTCGCCCGCATGGTCACCTTCAAGAAGAACGGAACGCTGGACAACGTGGATCCGACGATCGACGCGAGTCTGTACGCGGTCGGCTACTTCGGGATCTACGATCCCGCGGATGAACGGGTGATGCGGACCATGCAGACCATCCGCGACCGGCTGTGGTGCAAGACGTCGGTGGGCGGGATCGCGCGCTACGAGAACGACTACTATCATCAAGTGAGCCAGGACCTCGCCAACGTGCCCGGCAACCCCTGGTTCGTCTGCACGCTGTGGGTCGCCCAATGGCTGATCAAGAAGGCGACGACCGTGGACCAGCTCAAGGAGGCAGTGCCGCTGCTGGAGTGGGTGGCCGATCGGGCGCTGGCCTCCGGCGTCCTGGCCGAGCAGGTCCATCCCTACACGAACGAGCCGCTGTCCGTGTCGCCGCTCACGTGGTCGCACGCCACGTACGTGCAGACCGTCCTGGACTATCTGGAGAAGCGTAGCTCGCTGGAGCTCTGCCCTACCTGCCACAACCCCATTCGCCCCTTCCGGACACGGAAGACGAGCCTGTAAGACGGGGACAGGCAACTTTTCTGTGCCTATCCCTTTCTCGCTGCTTGAAGGCGGGGAGTGCGGGTGTTAGGATGTGGGCACGGGAGGGGCGCAACAGCGGGGCCCCCTCCCGCTTTGGTGGATCATGGCGAACGTCACATTACTCTATTCGACGACTTGTGGCGCGTGCCCGGCTGCCAAGGACCTCTGGAAGGGGCTGCGCGTGAAGCACAGCTTCAGCTATCGGGAGGTGGACATCCTCAGCCCTGACGGACAGGAGCTGGCGGACCGGCACGCGATCCGCGCCACACCGGCCACGATCATCGACGGCAAACTGAAATTCATCGGCGTGCCTTCCCGCGAGAGCGCGGAAAAAGCGTTGGGCGTCAGGCCGCCGGACCGGTAGGAGATCTGGTGGCCGACGAATCCGGTAACGAGCTGGACCTCGACGCCTTGCGCGCCCTGCCGCGAGAAAAACCGCCGAACTGTCCGGTCTGCGACGAGCCGATGATGTTCAATGACGGCGCTTGGTTTTGTGGTCCCTGCAACGGCACGGACTGCGGCCCCGAGACCGGCTAGCCCCCCCACTCCGGGTAGATGGAGACATCCGAGCAGTTCCTCGACCGCGCGATGAAATTGCTTCAGCGGTCGGACCCCATTCCCAAGCTGCTCCCGCAAGTCCGGCTCGGGCGGATGCCCAAGGATTCGCCGGCCCTGACCGCCATCCTGGATTCCTGGCTGGAGGCCTTCATTCAAGTATTGAAGGACGCGCAGGCCGTGCTGGACCTCGGCGGCGTGAAGCGGCTGGATCCCAATCCGCGGATCGCGGTGCTGGTCGAAGCGGGCGTGCTGTCCGACGACCACCCGCACGTCAAGACTCTCCGGGACGCCTGGTCCGAGGCGTTGGAGTCAGCCCAAAAAAGAAAATAAAAGCGGGTGGCGCCGAGTCGGGTGCCAGGATCGAGCGCGGCGCGTACAGCCGGGTCTGCGGGGCCTCGACGGCGAAACGCGCAGCTCGGCTGGGCTGCTCGGCGACAGGCCCCGCGCCCCGCCCTTTTAACCTTTCCGTTATCCCGGTGTCTCAAGGGATATGAGCGATCGGCAGCGAGAGAGCACAGCCAAGTTTCTTTACGATATGGCGAAAGGCATCGGGCTGATTGCCGTGGTTGGAGGACTGGTTAGTGGACAGGCCAATTGGTGGGGTGCGATAATGGGCTTGGTCGGGACGGTCACCTTTTTCCTGATCGCCTATTGGCTGGAAGGACGGAGAGACAACGATGCCACAACTCACATTCTTTGACCAGCTCATGACCGTTATTGCGTTCGTGGGGGTAGTCGGGGCTATCTGGACATACTTCTACACCCACCCTCGCAAGAAGACCAAGTAAGCCGCGCCTGTCGTCCTTTCTCATTTCCCGATTTCACGGGTGCCGTCCCCCTTCTTAACCCCCAGCGAACCCCAATCCTGCGCCGCCGCGTAGCGCTTCCTCTTCGCTTATAAATCGTTCTCATTGAGAGAACGCCCAAGTCCCTCTTGTTCGGCATAGAAGTATGCATAGTGCATGGCCGCGAGATTCGCGACGCGTTCTTCCGCCTCATCACGGGTATCTGCAAAAATAACCTGGATCCCATATTTCAGAGTGATGGCATCCAGGAAATCCATCACGCCGTTTTTGAGATATTCGCTTAAACGCCCTCTTCCCTGGACCTGGTCGATCCGGCCTTCGATCATCAGAAACCGATGAGGGAACGGGAGGAGTCGTTCGAGGTCGCGCAGAAATCGTGCGCGGTTATCGGATGAAGTCGAGGTCGACGCATACAGCTCTGCCACGGGCTTGCGCTCCACGCAAAACAGTCCTGGGGCTTCAGCGATGGCATAGTCACCGGCGGGAAGTGTTTGTCGAATGGTCCCGGCGATTCGAACGAGACGGCGAAAGTCGTAGGGGCTGTGCTCATTGCTGTCGACGAGCATTTGAATCGCGGGCACCGGGATTTTAGGTTGACCTGGCCGAGAGAGGATGATGAGTGATTGGGGCCCTCTTAATTTCTGGCTGGGTCGAGGGGTTGGTTGAGGGGGTGGTGGAGGCGATGGGCGCGAGGTTGGCTTGGACGCGGCAGCTTTCCGTGTGATGGCATCATAACGTGCGCGTGCCAAGGGGTCGCTGAGGGTTTGGTAGGCCTGGTTGATCATTTGTGTTCGGGCTTCGGCTTTACGGTGCAGGTTGGATGAATGGTGAAAGCGATCGGGATGCCAGACCTGCACCATTTCAAGCCAGGCTTTTTTGATCTCAGCGCTCGATGCGGAGGGTCGGAGCTCGAGCACCTCATAATAGTAAGGTATGCGTCCTTCCCGCATGGGTGTCTCCGGTTATGGCAAGGAAGTGTAGCAGAACTGTATCTCGCCGGATACGCCGCCGCCCCCCCGCCGGTCGCCTTCCTCGTTCCCCTCCCCCCATTGCGGGGGAGGGTGCGGGTGGGGGGCGTGCTGTCCGTGACAATTCAGAAGGGGAGGGCTATACTGCGCGGCTGATACTGAGGCAGCTTCAAGGGGGCCAAGCGATGAAGTTGCACTACTATCCTGAGACCGATTCTCTCTACATCGACCTTTCTGAGAAGGTCAGCGTGGAGTCGCGCGAGGCAGCCCCCGGCGTCGTGCTCGACTTTAATGCCGATGGCCATGTGGTCGGCATCGATATCGACCATGCCAGCAAGATCGTCGATCTTTCGAAGCTGGAAGCTGAAGCCCTCCCGAATCGCTAGCCTCCTTTTCCTCCCCCTCTTTCCACTGCCGGCGTCGCGCCTAAACCTCTTGCGGGTGACACCGCGGCGTCTCGACCTACGCTTCGCTCCTTCCATAAACCGACTTCCGCGGCTATCTCCCCCTTTTGCGGGCGGCGCTGTGTGGGACCCGGGCGGAGCAGAAGGGCCTACAGGCGAGTCCGCGGGGCTGCGACGCCGAAAGGGACCCGCTCCAATCTCCGACGCCGAAGCCGCCTCCCACCCCCTGTATCTTTTTCGATTCGCGCACGGCCGATTCCTCTTCCCCCTGCATGACTTTACGGAGGAGGAGTGGTAGGATTCGGGGCCGATGCTGAACAATTTCGGAGAAAAGGTCAGCTTCATTTGGGGTGTGGCGGACCTGATCCGCGACACGGTCAAGCGAGGAAAGTACCAAGACGTCATCCTGCCGTTTACGGTGCTACGCCGCATCGACTGTGTGCTCGCGCCGACCAAAGAGAAAGTCCTGACGGTCAACGCCAAACTGAAGGGTAAGCTGGAGAACGTCGCGCTGCAGCTCACCAAAGCTTCTGGCTACGCCTTCTACAACACCTCGAAGTACGACTTCGAAAGCCTCCTGGGCGACCATACCCACCTGGCGCTGATCCCGGTGCGGCCAAGCACAACGCGGAAGGAATTGAGCACTACAACCTGGGCCACTGGGACGTAGCCAAGGAACACTTTGAGGCGGCGGTGAAAGCTGACCCGAAGTTAGCCGAGGCTCGTTTCAACCTAGCCCTGGCCTTCCACAAACTTGGCGCACACGCTGAAGCCACCGCCCATTTCAAGAAAGCCGCTGAGTTGGCCCCAAGCAATACCGCGATCACAGACTCAAGCGCCTACCGGAGCCATGTAAGGACTTCAGGCGACTATGGAGGCGGGTACGGTGGCTATGGCGGGATGTCAGGGTATTGACAGAATCCGCCATGCAACATAAATAGGGTCAGACTCCATTTCCCTCCGCTTCCTCCCGCCTCGCTATTTAGATCATGAAGTAACGAGATCGCAAACGGGGACAAGGACAGAAAAAGTTGACTTTTCACTCGGATTGACGCAATCTCGCGCTGGCGGTACCCGTCCCCCGCGGGGACATTGCACCTAACTCTAGTGAGAGGAGAGAGAGCCGATGGCTAAGAAGAAGAGGAAGCCGAGCGCCGCATTCATGAAACCGATGAAACCCAGCGCCGCTCTCGGCGCCGTGATCGGCAACAAAGCCATGCCGCGCACCCAAGTGGCCAAGAGGCTCTGGGCCTACATCAAGCGCAAGAAGCTGCAGGACCGCAAGAACCGACGCATGATCAACGCTGACGCGGCGCTCAAGGCGGTTTTCCGCGGCAAGAAAAAGGTGTCGATGTTCGAGATGACGAAACTTGTCAGCAAGCACCTGAAGTAATCCGACAAGCACTCCACGGGGCGCCTGCTGCAGGCGCCCCGTGCCTTTGCTCTCAGTTTCCCCCCTGAAGGGAAATTGGGGTCCGCTTCCATTTCCCCCTCCGCTCGCAATGACAAAGGCCCGCTTTAGTTTCCTCTGCGTTTTCTGCTAGGATGCGGTCCCTCCATTCTTGACGAATGTCCCAATGGCCAGAAACGCCGTTCGCATCAGCCTAGTCCCGCTGATCTCGGCCGCACTGCTGCTCGTCTGGTCCGTCCCCTGCCTGGCGCTGACCGAGCCGCGTCCCTCCGAGGTCCGGCGCTGGGCCGATGCCCAGGCCGTGCACCATGATGCCCTTCGGGAGAAACTCCGCGAGATCGACGACGGCTACGAAGTCCTCTTCATCCCGGGCTTCATGGGTTCCAGGCTCGAATTTCCGGGCTTCACCTACGGCGTGGACGCCATCCAGCCGGACTCGCTCATGGGAAACCGTCGCCCGGACAAGGTCGGGATCCTTTTGGACTTCAACGCGGGCGGGCGCATCCGTGGTGTCCCGGTATTCCGCACGAAGGAGCAGGTCTACGGGCCTGGCGTCAAGTTGCTCGAAGCGGCGGTGGGCGGCCGGCCAGCATACGATTTTGCGTACGACTGGCGGCAGGACATCGCGCTCTCGGCGGAGAAGCTGCAGGAATACGCTGTGAAAAACCTGCGCGGAAAGCGCGTCGTGATTGTGGCGCACAGCATGGGCGGCGTCCTCGCCTGGCACTGGAAGAATTTGCACGTGGAGGACCGGCCGTTTTCGCTCATTGCGCTGGTGCTGCTGGGCTCGCCGCTCGATGGAAGCTGCGAGCTGGCCGACATGCTGATCGAGGGCTATCGCCCGTCGGGCGATCCGAACTGGTTCATGGAGGTCGCGTACCGGCTCGTGTTCGGTGAGGCCCAACCGGCCGTGTTCACGTTTCCGAGCGTGTTCGAGCTGTTGTCCCGTGACGGCACCTGCCTGCGCCTGCTCGCCGGAGACCGGGCCTATCCGCAGAATCACTTCGATGCCGGCTTCTGGCAGAAACAGATGGCGGAGACCCTGAAGGGCTACGCGGAGAAAGCCGGGATGAGGGGCAAAGAGCCGGAGTACCTGGCGCTCGTCGCGGCGGCCATCGATACGGCCAACCGGTTCAACGCCAAGCTGGACCTCAAGGAGCATCGCGACCTCGTGTATTACCTGTATTCGGAGGACCGGCCGATGCATGCGTCGTATACCGTGC
>JACXTT010005635.1_pt1 | contig 18137 bp, 16 predicted proteins | sample 9270951 | NCBI WGS metagenome assembly JACXTT01 (sample SAMN15532306, study PRJNA645909) | rock metagenome | isolation source: weathered quartz diorite | place: Puerto Rico | collected 2017-06-21 | reverse complement strand
ATCGTTTCGTGCACGCTCGGCACTTCGGGCGTAGTTTTCGCGCACATGGAGCAGGTGGCGTATGATCCCTTGGGCCGCGTGCATACGTTCTGCCACGCGGTGCCGGGAAAGTGGCACGTAATGGGCGTGACGCAGGGCGCGGGGTTGAGCCTGCAATGGTTCCGCAACCAACTTGCGCCGTGCATGGACTACGATGCGCTCACCGCCGAAGCCGCGAAGTCCCGGCCCGGCGCGCACGGCCTGTTCTGGTTGCCTTACCTGATGGGTGAGCGAACGCCGCACCTGGACGCCACGGCGCGCGGCGGATGGATCGGCATCACGGCCAAGCACACGCGCGCGGACCTGATCCGCTCGGTGATCGAAGGGGTTTCCTATAGCCAGAAGGACTGCCTGGACATCATCGAGCAGCTGGGCGTGACGGTGAACTCGGTGCGGGTTTCGGGAGGCGGCGGCAAGAGCCCGTTCTGGCGCCAGGTGCTCGCGGATGTGTTCGAGAAGCCGGTAGTGACGCTGGCAACGCAAGAGGGCTCGGCGTACGGCGCCGCTCTGCTGGCGCTGGTGGGAACGGGGGCGTATGCATCGGTTCCGGAAGTTTGCCGCAGTGTCATTCGGGAAACTGGCTCCGTTTCTCCGCGCGGCGAGGAATCCAGGTTCTATCAGGACGGACACTCGCTGTACGCTTCGCTCTATCCGGCGCTGAAGCCGATTTATCAGAGGATTGCGAAGCTGTAGGGCGCCACAACCTGTTACAACCCGCAGGCGGACCGGCCGCTCTGATATTCTGGTCTTGGCGCAGCCCTGAGGGAATTATCTGTGGATCTCAATCTCGATACGCTGAAGCAGGAAATCCTGGACTATCTCGACAAGTCGGGGTTTGCTGTTTTTCACAGCCAGCCCGGCGGCCTGGAAGGTCTACCGATGGTGACCTGGGACACGGACCGCTATCCCGACTACCAGATCTTTCTGGAGACGGCGCGCAAAATCGGCTGCAAAATGGTGCTGTTCGCGTCGCGCGATTTCGCCGAAGCGGAGATCGAGGAGGCGGTCGAACAACTGGAGGACTCCGATCTCCCGCCCGGGGAGCGCCGCGAGCTGGAGCGGCGGGTGCGGTCGCTGCGCGGCTACAAAGATGTGACGTGCTGTTTGGAACTGGCGTTCGACCACCACGCGCGCATGTACGTCTACGAGCTTCGCCCCGACTGGTACGAGGATTTCCTCGGCATCTGCGACGAGATCACGAGCCACTTGCCCACCGAGGACCAAGAGGACGACGAATCGCTCGGCGGTCTCTACTCGAATAACTGAGCCGCACGGATGGCCCAAACCGCGCGCTGGCTGTTTCCGAGCCTGGACCGAACGGAAGTTGAAGAGCTGGCGCGCGAGCTCGGCATTGGCGTCCCCGCGGCCAGCGTCCTGTGCGGCCGTGGAGTTCACGATGCCGCGTCTGCCCGCCGCTTTCTCCGCCCATCGCTCGATGACCTGCACGATCCGCTGGCGCTGCGAAGCATGGATTGCGCTCTCGAACGCCTGACACGCGCCGTTCACCACCGCGAGAAAATCCTGATCTACGGCGATTACGACGTGGATGGCGCCACGTCGGTTGTGATCCTCAAGCGTGCCATCGAGCTGGCCGGCGGTCTGGCCGATTTCCATGTGCCGGACCGGCTCAAGGACGGATACGGCATGCGGCCGGAGGTGGTCGAGGCCGCGGCAGCGCGGGGTGTTTCGCTCATCATCAGCGTGGATACAGGCATCCGGGCCGCCGAAGTAGTGCGGCGCGCGCGCGAGCTTGCAATCGACGTGATCATCACCGATCACCACCTGCCGGAGTCCGAGCTGCCGCCCGCGCTGGCGGTACTCAATCCCAACCGGCTGGATTGCGATTACCCGGAAAAGAATCTTTGCGGCGTGGGCGTGGCGTTCAAGCTGGTGCAGGCGCTGCTCGGGACACTGGACTGGCCGCCGGACAAGTTGCGGCGAGTTCTGGAATCGTTTCTCAAGCTGGTAGCGATCGGCACGGTGGCCGACGTGGTGCCGCTCACTGGGGAGAACCGCATTATCGTCAAGCACGGGTTGAACGGGTTGCGCGACGTGCGGAATCCGGGGCTGCGCGCGCTCCTCGAAGTCTCAGGCTTCAGCGAGGGGAGCGTACCTTCGGCCGGCCAAGTGGCTTTCCGCGTCGCTCCGCGCATGAACGCTGCCGGGCGGATGGCGACGGCCAACGACGTGATCGAAATGCTGCTCACGAGCGATGTAGACCGCGCCCGCGTTCTCGCGGGGCAGCTGCACGCCTTGAACGCCGAGCGGCAGAAAACCGAAGCCGAGATCGTGGAAGCCGTTCTCGAGGAGTGCGCGCGCACGCCGGTGGACGACGCGCAGCCGGCGCTGGTTTTCTGCGCTGCCGAGTGGCATCGCGGCGTGTTAGGGATCGTCGCCAGCCGCCTGGTGGAGCGCTTTCACCGGCCGGTGTTCGTGCTCAGTGAGGATGCCGAAGAGGGTCTGGCACAGGGCTCGGGGCGCAGCATTCCGCGGTTTCATCTGCTGGAGGCGCTCGAATCCATGCCCGAGCTGTTTGCGAAGTTCGGAGGGCACAGTCACGCGGCTGGATTGACGCTCGCCGCGAAGAATGTGGAAGCGTTCCGCCAGCGATTGCAGAGTTACGCGGCCGCGCGGCTCACGCCTGAAGATTTTTTTCCGGAACTCGAGATCGACGGTGTGATTGCGCTACGCGAAATCAACGAAAGGACGGTGGCCGAAATCACCAACCTGGGGCCGTTCGGCTGCGGCCATCCGGTTCCGGTATTCGCCGCCCTCGGTGTGGAGGTGGCCGGGCCGCCCGTTCCGTGGTTGGATAAGCACCTGCGCGTGCCGCTCCGCCAGGATGGACGCATGCTGTGGCTCAAGGCCTGGAATTTCGCCGACCGTCTCGCGGAACTCTCGGCCGGCGCGCACGTTGACGCCGCTGTGGTTCTGGAAGAGGATTCATACTCGGCGGCCAATGGCCTGCCCGGATGGAGCGCGGTGCTTCGCGACGTGCGTCCAGCGGAAGCGCGCCCGTGACCCTCCGGCAGATGCTCAAGGTGATGCTGCGTCCCCGGCGCACACATGCGGAAATGATCCACTTACAGGACCATCTCACAGAGGCGTCTTCCGAGCGCGACAGGCTTAGGAGCATCTTAGACGGATTGGACGCCGTGCAGTTTGTTCCTCCCGGCCACTTCTACTCGCCGGTACCTTCAAGAGGTGACGTCGAAAGCCACTTAGCGCGGCAAAGACACAGGTCGATGCTGGAGTCGCTCCCGGCCATCCGGATGGATGACCAGACTCAACTGGATTTTCTGAGGAGCCTGGAGACTTACTACCCAAAAGTACCGTTCCAAGCTACGCCTACGGAGGGCCTGCTCTACCATTTTGATAACCCGAATTACTCTTATACAGATGGGATCGTTCTATTTTGTGCCATGAACCATCTCCGGCCTCGCCGGTTGATCGAGATTGGCTCCGGTTTTTCAACTTGCGCTATTTTGGACACAAATCGCCTCTCGCTCGGTTCACAAACGCAGATCACGTCCATCGAGCCCCACGCAGATCTGCTTCGGTCTCTGATCGCAAAATCGAACGATTCCATAACAATCGTGGAGAAGAAGTTACAGGATGCCGAACTTGAGGTATTCGATCAGCTATGCGCGGGTGACATCCTGTTTATCGATTCGTCGCACATTTCAAAGGTGGGGAGCGACGTTAACTATATTATTTTTGAAATCCTGCCGCGGCTTAGTCCGGGAGTCATCATCCAGATACACGATATCTACTTAGCTTACGAATACCCCGATGTCTGGCTCCGTGAGGGCCGAGCCTGGAATGAGGCGTACTTGTTGCGTGCCTTTCTCGAGTACAACGAACGCTTCCGCATTTTATTGTTTGTTAGTTACATGCAGAACGCGCATGAAGAATGGTTCCGGGAGCACATGCCGGACACCCTGCTGAACAAAGGCGGATGTTTCTGGATGGAGAAGATATAAGTGTTTTGTAAGTCGTATAAGTGGGCTTCGCTCACTATATTGAGCGCGCTTACTGTTTCTCAAGCGGAAGACTGGCCGCAATGGCGCGGTCCTCATCGTGACGGCGTGGTCAGCGCCACGGCCGCACCGAGCGTCTGGCCTGAGCATCTGAAGTTGCGCTGGAAGGTGACGGTAGGAGAAGGCCATTCGTCACCCGTTCTTGCCGGCGGCAAGATATTCGTCTTCACCCGTCAGCAAGACAAGGAAGTTGCGTCGAGCATCGATCCCGAGAGCGGCAAGATCGTCTGGCAGGAGTCGTACGCGGCGCCATACACCATGAATCCGGCGGCGGAGCGTCACGGATCGGGTCCTAAATCGACGCCAGTGATTGCTGACGGCCGGCTATACACGCTGGGGATCAGCGGAGTTCTTACGTGCTGGGACGCCGCCAGCGGTGCGGTGCGATGGCGCAAGGAGTTTTCGAAACAATACCGGCAGACATCCCCGTTATTCGGCACGGCAATGTCGCCGGTTGTCGATCGGGGCCTGGTGATTGCGCACGTGGGTGGGCATGACGATGGCGCACTGACAGCCTGCGACGCCGGGTCTGGAGAAGTGACGTGGCGGTGGACAGGCGACGGGCCGGCCTACGCTTCGCCGATCGTGGTGGAGCTTGGCGGCGTGCGTCAGGTGGTGACGGAGACGCAAAACAATATCGCAGCCGTATCCGCGGCAAGCGGGAAATTACTCTGGGAAATTCCATTCACCACGGAATACGTGCAGAACATCCCGACTCCGCTCTTCGATGATCTGTTGATTTTCTCGGGCCTCTCGAAAGGGATCATGGGGATTCGCGCCGCCCAGAATGGGGGCAAGTGGTCCGCTGAAACCGTCTGGCACAACACGGGTCTCGCAATTTATATGAGCTCCCCGGTGGCGGATGGTGATCTGGTCTACGGGTTCTCCCATTACAAAAAAGGTGAGTTCTTCTGCGCCGACGCGCGCACCGGGGCCACACGGTGGACCAGCCCTCCGCGCCAGGGCGATAACGCAGCGGTCTTGATCAGCGGCGAGCACTTGATCCTGCTGAAAGACGACGCCGAACTAATCATCGCGAGGGCGACGGCAAAGGCGTTCGAACCGCTGCGCCGCTACACGGTGGCAGACAGCCCGACGTGGGCGCATCCGCTGGTGCTCAAGAACGGAGTTGTCATCAAGGACGTGACCGCTCTGTCGTTCTGGGCCGTGGACTAGTCGAGGACCTGTCTCAGTTCTGTCTCGAAACGTCCGAGATCGCTCTCGTCGTTGTAAAAATGCGGCGAGACCCGGAGATTGCCGTGCCGGGCCGCGACGAGAACCTTCCTCGCCTCTAGCGCTCGAGCGAGCTGGCGGGCGTCTTTTCCGTCGAAACGAGCGGTAACGACCGGAGAATCGTAGTGCGGGTCGCAGTCCGCGGCTAACCTGCCGCCGGCGCGGCGCAGCACATCGCGCGTCAGAGAGGCAAGCTGCATCACCCGCCGTTCAATAAGCGGCGGCCCAATCTCGAGCATCATCTCGACCGAAGCACCCATGCCGTAGATCGGGCCGAACGCCAGCATGCCACCCTCATACTTTTCGGCCTTCGTGCCGAATTCCGGCGCGCCGTGGTGGAGGTTTTCGTGCTCGCGCCACCCGCGGTGGCTGCGCCAACCAATGATGTTTGGCCGCAGATGTTCCCGAAGCGCGGGATCGATATACATGAATCCGCCGCCCGTCGGCGCGAGCATCCACTTATAGCTGTCCACGGATAACATGGCGGGCCGGATGGCGCCGACGTCGAACTCGAGCGCGCCCAGGCCTTGCGTGCCGTCCACATAGAAGAGCGTTCCACGCTCGCGCAGAAACTGCGCGATCTCCGCGAGCGGCGGCCGGAATCCGGTCGAGTAGTTCAGCATGCTGATGGCGACGAGGCGTGTGCGCGGCGTGACCGCTTCGTGGAAGCGCTCGAAAGACGTCTCGATGAACTCCACGCCGCGCGCGCCCAGGACGCTGGGGTAGTAGTAATGATTCGGAAACTCGTGTTCGAGCGTAACCACGCGGTCGCCCGGATTCCAGTCGATGCCGCCCATCAGGAGCGATAGCCCCGTGCTCGCATTGGGAATGAATGCGATGTCATCCGCCGCGGCGTGAATCAAGCGCGCAATCGAAGCGCGGATTCCGTCCGCGTCGTCGAACCATTCCATGAAGTCCGCGCAGGCATAGCGATCGCGGCGCGCGAAATGGCCGGCAACGGCTTCGGTAGCGCGGCGTGGGAGTTGGCCGAACGTCGCCGTGTTGAGAAACGTCCAGTTTTCGAGCGCCGGAAACTCAGACCGGATCTTTTTCCAATCGGTCATGTTGTCGAATGATCTGACGCGCGGCTCTTCACCGCGGCGGCGGCTTCGGCTACGGGCACGTCCGTCGATTTCTTCCCGCGGCGCTCGACCAGCTCCACCATGCCCTGCGCTAGCTTCTTGCCGACGGTGATGCGGAAGGGAATTCCCACCAGATCTGCGTCTTTGAATTTGACGCCGGGCCGCTCGTCGCGATCATCCAGCAGAGCGTCCAGGCCCAGCTCCAGACAGGTTTGGTAGATCTCTTCGGCGGCGCGGCGCTGCGTGGGCTCGGCGCTATTCACCGGCGTCACCACCACGACGAATGGCGCGATGGAAACAGGCAGCGCCATACCGTCGGCGTCGTGCCGCTGCTCGACGGCCGCGCTCAGAATGCGCTCGATGCCGATCCCGTATGAGCCCATAATCACCGGCACCTCGGCGCCGTCGGTATTTAGAACCCGCAGTCCCATCGACTCGGAATACTTGTAGCCCAGCTTGAAAATGTGGCCGATCTCGATCGTTTTGCGCAGCTCGAGAAGCTCTCCACAGGTCATGCACGCATCGCCCGCCGCTGCCTGCCGCAGATCGTGGAACTCTGCGGCGAAATCCTCGCCCGATGTCACATTGCGCAGGTGGTAATCGTCGCGATTGGCGCCGGCAATCATATTGTGGCGGCCTTGAAGCGCGCAATCCGCGACGATGCGCAACTTCTTCACACCTACAGGGCCCAGCGAGCCTGCATCGGCGCCTAGCCAACGGCGCATCTCTTCGGGATGCGCGGGACGAATGTCGCTTGCTCCCATGGCCCCGGCGAACTTCGTCTCGCTCAGTTGATGATCGCCGCGCAGAACAGCCAGCACGGGCGCGCCATCCGCCACCATGACAAGGCTCTTGATTTGTGACGTCTCCGGGAGCTCCGTGAACGCCGCCACGTCGGCGATGGTCTTGCGGCCGGGCGTGTGAAACTCTTCCGGAGCGAGATCGCCGGCGGGGTCGGCAGTCTGCGGCGCCGATGGACGCGAAACGGCCTTCTCAAGATTCGCCGAATAGCCGCACTTCCGGCACAGCGCCACGAAATCCTCGCCGGCATCTGACGCCACCATGAACTCGTGCGACTGGCTGCCGCCCATCGCGCCCGAGTGCGCTTCCACCACGAGGTAGTCGAGGCCACAGCGGTCGAAGATACGCCGGTACGCGTTGTGATGTTTCTGATACGACGCATCGAGGCCTGCGGCGTCCAGGTCGAAGCTATACGAATCCTTCATGATGAATTGCCGCACGCGCAGCAGACCAGATTTGGGGCGCGGTTCGTCGCGAAATTTGTTCTGGATCTGATACCAGATTTGCGGCAGTTGCTTGTAACTGCGCAGCTCGCCGCGCGCGATCGACGTCATGACCTCTTCGTGCGTCATCCCCAGGCACATGTCGCGACCGAAGCGGTCCTTCAAGCGAAACATGTTGTCGCCCATGAGGTTCCAACGGCCCGATTCCTGCCACAACTCGGCGGGATGCAGGGCCGGCAGCAACATTTCCTGCGCGCCGATCGCATCCATCTCTTCCCGCACGATCTGCGTGATCTTCAGAAGCGAGCGCTGCGCCAGAAACAGGTAACTATAAATCCCGGCCGATAACTGCCGGATGTAACCGGCGCGCAACAGCAACTGATGGCTGACTACTTCGGCTTCGGCGGGATTTTCCCTCAGCGTGGGGATGAATAAGTTGCTCCAGTGCATAAATGAACGGCCGTGTTGAATTTTCGGGAAGTTTTTATTCTAGCAGATGAACTATCGCGCGCCTCGGCGCGGAGTTTGCAGGTGCTACAATCGTGTTTTCCCTATGGATAACCGCATGTCGCGGCCGCTGGCCGAAGTCGATCCCGCCATTTATGAGGCCATCCGCCATGAGACGGAACGGCAGAACTCGCAGCTCGAGCTGATTGCCAGCGAGAACTTCGTCTCGGAAGCCATATTCGAAGCAACCGCGAGCGTCTTTACGAACAAATACGCCGAGGGTTATCCCGGCAAACGCTACTACGGTGGCTGTGAATTCGTCGATGTAGTCGAAAATCTCGCGCGCGATCGGGCTAAAAAACTTTTCGCCGCCGAATACGCCAATGTGCAGCCGCACTCGGGTTCCCAGGCCAATCAGGCGGCATATTCATCCGTATTGCAGCCGGGCGACACCATCCTCGGCTTGAACCTTTCGCACGGCGGACACCTCACGCACGGCCACCCGCTCAACTTCTCCGGCAAAACCTACAAAGTCGTTCCGTACGGTGTACGCAAGGACGACGAGCGCATCGACTACGACGAACTCGCCCGCCTGGCTCAGGAGCACAAACCCAAGCTGATCATCGGGGGCGGCAGCGCCTATCCGCGCATTCTGGATTTTCCACGCTTTCGCCAGATCGCCGATTCCGTGGGCGCGCTTCTGCTGGTCGATATGGCGCACTTCTCGGGACTGGTGGCCGCGGGCCTGCATCCCAATCCGTGCCAGTGGGCTGACATCGTCACTTCCACCACGCACAAGACCCTGCGCGGGCCGCGCGCGGGCCTTATTCTGGCCAAGGCGCAGTATGGACCGGCCATCGACAAGACGGTTTTCCCCGGTATTCAAGGCGGTCCGCTGGTGCACGTGGTCGCAGCCAAAGCGGTCTGTTTCCTCGAAGCCATGCAGCCGGAGTTCGTCGCGTATCAAAAGCAGGTGATCGCCAACGCGCGCGCGCTGGCACAAGGCATGATCGACGAGGGCTACCGCGTGGTCTCGGGCGGCACCGACACGCACGTCATGCTGGTGGACGTGTTCTCGAAAGGCGTGCGCGGCAAGGAAGGTGAAGCCGCGCTCGACCGGGCCCGCATAACAGTCAACAAGAACACCATCCCCTTCGATGTGAATCCACCTCTGAATCCGAGCGGGATTCGCCTCGGCAGCCCGGCCGTGACGACGCGGGGCTTTCTCGAGCCGGAGATGCGCGAGACCGCCGCGCTCATCGCCGAGGTGCTGGGCAATATCAGCGCTGAAGATGCCATTGCCGACGTGCGCCGCAAAGTCCAGAAGCTGACCGATCGCTTCCCTCTTTACAGTTGGAAACTCGAACCGGCCCCGGCGGTACGATAGCCCTCCGGGGTTGCCGCGCGTATGCTCAAGATCGTCATCGACGCGCGCCGCATACGTGACTTCGGTATCGGCACCTACATCCGCAACCTGGTTCAGGCCCTGGCCAAAGTGGACCGGACGAACCGGTACGTGGTGGTGATTTCCTCGGCTGAGGCGTCCCAGGTCTCCGGGCTTCCGCCACAATTCGAAACCGTCACGTATAACGCGGATGACAGCCGCGCCGCCGAGCACGTTGCTTTCCCGATCTTTCTTCGCCGTTTCTCAGCCGACGTCTACCACATCCCGCTGAACCGCGTACCCTTCTTTATGCCCAGGCCGTACGTGGTGACGGTTCACGACATGTCCAGCATTCTGTTCGATCACGAACCAGGCCTTCGTATGAATATCCGGAAGTTTCGTTTCCGGCGTGGACTTCTGCGGGCGTCAAAAGTCCTGGCGGTTTCCGCCGCTACGCGCCGCGACGTGATTCAGATGCTGGGCGTTCCGGCGGAGCGCGTTCTGCTGGTATACAGCGCGCCCGCACCCGAATTCTTCCGTCACGGACGCGCCGCCGATGCGCGCGCCGCCGGGCCGCAGACCGAGGAACGCGAGCGCCGCAGAATCCTGGAGCGGTATCAGATCCACTACCCGTTTCTGCTCTACGCCGGCAACATTCGCCAACAGAAGAACATTCCGCGTCTGGTGGAGGCGTTCGCCGTGGTGCGCAGTGAGCTCGCCAATAGCCCGGAGTATGCCGATCTGCGGTTGATCATCATTGGCGACCAGATCGCCCGCAACCCGGCCGTCCGCCACGCAGTAATTTCCAGCCGTGTCGAAAACTGCGCCCGCTTCCTCGGTTTCGTGCCTTTTGATACGCTGCGTATTTTTTATGAGTGTGCCGCTGCATTTGTGTTCCCTTCACTCTACGAAGGGTTCGGATTGCCGCCGCTCGAGGCCATGGCGTCGGGAACGCCGGTGGTCACGTCCAATATCAGCTCGCTGCTCGAAGCGGTGGGGGATGCCGCGGTCATGGTGAATCCGGAGAACGTCTTCGATATCGCGCGCGGCATTCGCGAAGTTCTGCTCAATCAGGAGCTGCGCGCCTGCCTGGTGGTTAAGGGCAAGGAGCAGGCCGCGCGCTTCAGCTGGGAGCGGACCGCGCGGGAAGTCATCGAAATCTACGAGGAGGTAGCGGGGAAGGCATGAAGGCAAAAGACAAAAGGCAAAGTGCAAAAAGCAAAGTTCCGATCTTGGTTGCGTTGGCGTGCTCGCTCCCGCTCTACGCCGCGGCGCCTGGCATCGACGCCCTCAAGAAAGAAGCGCGCGAAATCGTGCGCGCCGACGCTACGCTTACCCAGCAGATGGTCGATTCCATCTTCAGCTTCTCGGAGCTTGGATTTCAGGAGGTCGAAACGTCCGCCTATGTCACCGGCATTCTCGAGAAAGAAGGGTTCACCGTGACGCGTGGTGTGGCGGGAATGCCTACGGCGTTCGTGGCGAGCTGGGGCTCGGGCAAGCCAGTGATTGGATTCATGGCTGATATCGACGGCCTCCCGGAAACGTCCCAGAAGCCCGGCGTGGCGTACCATGCGCCGCTCATTCCCGGGGGCCCGGGCCACGGCGAAGGGCACAACGCAGGGCAGGCGGTCAACGTCACGGCTGCAATTGCGGTCAAGCGCCTGATGCAGAAGTACGGGATCCAGGGAACCATCCGGGTCTATCCGGGCGTGGCCGAAGAGTTGCTCGCCAGCCGCACCTACATGGTGAACGCCGGCCTGTTTCGCGATCTCGACGTGATGCTCAGCACGCATATTGCGAACGATTTCGGAACCACGTACGGACCCAGCGGGTCGGGCCTGGTTTCCACGCAGTACAGCTTTCACGGCGAGAGCGCTCACGCGGCTAGTTCCCCGTGGAAGGGCCGCAGCGCGCTCGACGCGGTGGAGCTCATGGACGCCGGCTGGAACTTTCGACGCGAGCATCTCCGTCCCGAGCAGCGCTCGCATTATGTGATCGTGCATGGCGGCGATCAGCCCAACGTCGTTCCGCCCGAGGCAACTGTCTGGTATTTCTTCCGGGAGTGGGATTACGAACGCATCCGCGACCTGCATGCCCTGGGAACCAAGATGGCGCAGGCTGCCGCCATGATGACCGACACCACCATGACCGAACGCGTGCTGGCCGCCACCTGGCCGGGCTACTTCAACAAACCCGTGGCCGAGGCGCTCACCGCCAACATCAAAGAGGTCGGAATGCCCGGCTGGTCGGAGGCCGATGAGACGCTGGCTCGCGCGGCGCAGGCCGAGATGAAGAGCAAAGTGGAAGGACTGCATAAGGAGGTCGCGGAGCTGAAGCCCGCGGGCGTGGATTACTCCAATGCCGGGTCCGACGATATCGCGGAGGTGTCCTGGAGCCTTCCCACCGTCGTGCTGCGCTATCCAGGCAACATCCCCGGCATGGTGGCTCACCACTGGTCGAGCGGCATCGCCATGGCTACCCCCCTCGCGCACAAAGGAGCCACCGCCGGCGCCGAGGCTCACGCCATGACGGCCATCGACCTTCTGCTCAAACCTGATTTGCTTTCCGCCGCTCGCGCCTATTTCCAGGAGCAGACCCGCGAGACCAAGTGGCAATCGCTTGTGCCCGAGGGCACCACCGCTCCTGTCGATCTCAACAAAGAGAAGATGGAACGCTTCCGGCCGGAGCTGCGCAAGCTGCGCTACGATCCGGCGAAGTATAAAAACTACATGGAGCAACTGGGAATCCACTACCCCACGGTTCGCTGACAGCTCGAACCCAAAAGCCCGCGTTCAGACGACCTGTTCCATCAGTGAGATCAGGTAGTCCTGGTCGAATGGCCCGGAACGGTACGTGCGCGCATCAAAGAACCGCCACAAGTAACGCTTTTTCTCCAGGCAGTAGAAGATGAACTGTTCCTCGATAGCCGCCTGGTCCAGCAGTTCCTGATTGAAGCAACGGATGGAGCCCTCCAGGATGTGCGGCACCCGAAAGTTCTCAGTCGAGATCATTTCCGGCGTGGACGCGAACTCGATCTGGAGGATACGGCCTCGTATGTTGATCTGTAGCAGGTTTATGCCGATATCTTGAAAGGAGTCGGGCGGATAGTCGGGCGGATCAACTTGTAATTTGGTGTTCGAAAGGCACTGGTTGAGCTCGGAGACAAACTTCCCGCAGATAGCGTGCAGCTCGGCTGCCGCCTGACGGCGAAGGGAAGCGATCTCCTCCGTTTTCTGTACGAGGGCAGTGTCTTTTCTGGCCAGCGCGTCGACCGCTTCCGCCAGCTTGTGCAGTCTGTTTTTTGACAAACCCGGACGGCTCCATCCGCCGGCTGCCCGCGTGGCCAGGCGGCGTTTCTCTAGCGTATTCTGTTCGCGCCCGGAAAGCGAGTGTCAGCCGGCCATGAGCCGCCGTCTTCGAGACTGCGCCGCGTCAGTTCGTCGGTGTTCAGCAGGTCGATCAAAGTGATGTGCAGATGGCGCAGCAGCAAATCCCCCATTTGCGGCGAAAGACCCCGGACTCCCTTGAGCACATTGTGCAGGTGGGGTTGAGAAATGCCCGTCCGGCGCGCCAGACCCCGTTCCGTCAATTCGCCGCGCTGCAAGCGCCCCTGGACGTGTGTGATCAGCCGGAGTTGAAGCAACTCGAAGTACATGGTGCGCGCTGGAAATGATTTCCCCGGGAAATAGGGGGGAAACAATTTGAATCCTAGCAGAAAATACGCGCAATTTAAATAAGAATCTTCGGCGTACATCAGCAGAGCCTATTTCCTTAAGATACAGGTGATTCAGACCTAAAGGCCCCTTCAAACATAGAAAGAATTATCAAAAAAACAATTAGAAAAAACTTGACGGATGGGCAATCCGCCTTACAGTGGACACAGCCATTTCGTTGGCGTGCCCGCGAGGCAATTGAGGGGCAGCCAAGGAGGACATTCTTTTGAGCACCCGTTGGAACCGATCAGAGACTATCGCGCTGGCGAAAACCTCTTGTACGCACTGCCATGGAGATGGACTGCGTCCCGGCAGAGGGGGTAAGCCTACCGCCTGCAACTGCGTGTTACGCGCGATCTTTCGCGCGTGCTACGCGCGCTTTCGCTACTGCGTGACCAAAGAAAAATATATGAGCAAGGTGACTCTCACCCTCTGCGCGGGCAAGGACCGCCGCCTGACCTGGGTGAGAAAGGACGAGGATTATGTAGCCGACTTCTGCCTGGTCAGCCGCCGCACCCTGGATGACTTTGAATACAAAGTGTTTCGTAATCACTTCTTGCTGGGAGCCGATTGGAGACTCTGTTGCCGGCAGATGAATCTCGATCGCGGAACCTTCTTTCATGCTGTTTACCGCCTACAGCAAAAACTGGGCCGCATCTTTCGCGAACTCGAGCCGTATAGCCTGTACCCGCTGGATGAGTATTTCGGCGGGACGGTTCGCAAGGGCCCTACACTCTCGCCTGTCCACATCACCGAGATGCCGGCGCCACCCGTCGCCCCTCCGCTGCTTAAGACGGCGTAGCTCCGGTTGCCGCCTTCAGCCTCCACCGGCATGGTCACCGACCGGCTGTGCCGGGGGAGGCTGAAGACCGGCGCAAATTCTGTGCGCTCTCGCCTACAATGAGGGGATGTTTTCTGCCGCTAGAACAATTTCTGCGATTTTCATCGCCCTCGCTTTCGCGCCGTTTTCGTCAGCCGCTTGGGTGAACCTGCTGAATGGAAAGAATCTGGATGGCTGGGAGGTGGTGGGTGAGGGATTCTGGAATGTTTTGAGCGATGGCACGCTGGTGGGGCAGCGTGACCCCGCCAAGCCCACCGACCACCAGTGCTGGCTCTACACCAAGAAAGAATTTGGCGACTACGATCTGCACGTCGAGTTCTGGTTGCGGTGGGGAGGCAACAGCGGCGTCTCCATCCGCGATACTTCGCGCGCGCAGTATGCACAGGGCGCGAAGTGGGATCCCAAGCGCACGCCCTCTCACATCGGCTATGAAATTCAGATCGCCAACGACGGCGATGACTACGGAACCGGCAGCGTTTACCTGTTCGCCAAGGCCAAGACAGGCTTCCAGCGCGATTTTGATTGGAATGCGCTCGACATCGAATCCCGCAAGGATGTCATCCGCGTGAAGCTGAACGGCCATCTGGTGGCCGAATCCGCGGGCGATCCGGCCCGCTCGAAGGTCGGGCCGATCGGTTTCCAGCTCCACGACCACAAGTGCGTCGCCATGTTCCGCAACGTTCGGGTGCAGGAAGTCTCCGACAAATAGGCGTGCATGATACAATCCTCACTGCCTTTTTCGAGGACCGTCATGAGATTTTCCGAAATCGCGCTTGCCGCCGGTATGGTATCCCTCTGTTTTTCGCAGAGCCGCAGCCGGCCGTCGGAAGAACCATCGTGGGCGCCCAAGCTGGTCGAGTTGCCCAAGTACGTGTCGCCGCACAAGCCGGTCACGCGTCTGGCCGACGTGAAAAAGAAGCATGCCGGCGAGGCAGAGTGGCGTGAGGTCGTCGTCGACGACAGCACGCTGCACGGCGAATACATACAGTCCGCGGCGGGCACGGCCGTTTCTCGCCGCTTCCATCCCGATACGCGGGAGTTCTGGGCGGTTCTGGAAGGCCAGTTGCGCTTCACCATCGAGGGCCAGCAGCCGATTGTCGCCACGCACGGGTCTCTCGTGCAGGTTCCGATGCAGACCCTCTATTCGATCGACACCATCGGCAGCGCCCCGGCATTGCGCTACGAAGTGAACGTTCCCCGCGCCAAGACGTTCTATCCGGCCGATGTAAAACCTCCCGAGATGCCCGGATTCAAATGGATCGAAGCGCGGCTCAACCGCAAGCCCGGTCCGTGGGATCGCGGTAACCTGCCGCACGTCAACCTGGGCGAGCTCGCGAGAAATCCGAAGTTTCGCGGCCAGGCCTTCGTCACTGATGACCGCCTGTTCGCCAACATCATTTACGGCTACGACCGCGAGCTTCCTCCGCTCGATCCTAAGGACCCGGGCCATTACCACCCGGAATCCTCCGAGTCCTGGCTGATCATGCTGGGCCAGATCCGTTATCCCATCGAAGGCCAGGGCGTGATTATCGCGGACGAGGGCGACATCGTCTACGTGCCGCCGTTCACCTTCCACGCGCCGCGCTATCACGGGAACCCATCATGCCGGCTGGCCATGAACGGCTATCCGAACATCGCGCACGTGCGCCACGCGAAGTCGCCGGATTAGCCGCCGAGTGGACAACATCACGCACTCGCTGACCGGTATTCTGTTGGCCCGCGCCGGCCTCGACCGGTTCACGCCGCACGCCGCCTGGATTTTGTTTCTGGCCGCGAATGCGCCGGACGTGGATGTGGTCAGCGCATTCGGCGGTTCGCTCAATTACCTGCACTATCATCGCCACCTGACCCATTCACTGGTAGCGTTGCCGCTGCTGCCGCTGGCTTGCGTGCTGGCGGTCCGCCTGGTCTCGCGCCAGCCGCTCAACTGGGCAGGCGCGTACCTGATCGCGCTGATCGGAGTGGCCAGCCACCTGGTCCTGGACCTCACCAATGTTTACGGAGTTCGTCTGTTGCTGCCGTTTTCGGGAACTTGGTTTCACTGGGACATCACCAACGTGATCGACTTCTGGATTTGGGGAATCCTGCTGTTGGCGATGCTGGCCCCGTTTCTGGCGCGGCTGGTGAACGCAGAGATCGGCGCTGCCGTCCCAGTCCGCGGTGGCGCACGCCGCGGATTTGCCGTGTTCGCGCTTGCCTCGCTCATCCTGTATGACGGTGCGCGTTGCCTGATCCACGCGCGCGCCATCGCCACCCTCGACGCCCGCGTTTACTCGGGCGCGGCTCCGCTCCGCGTCGCTGCGTTTCCATCAGGGGCGAGCCTTTCCCGCTGGCGCGGGATGGCGGAAACTCCTGAAATGGTCAGCATTCAGGACGTGGACCTGCTGGGCGAATTCACTCCCAACGCAGGCCGGGTATTTTACAAGCCCGAACCTTCACCCGCACTTGAGACTGCGCGCCGCACCCCGGTTTTTCAGCAGTTCCTGCAATTCTCACAACTTCCCTTCTGGCAATCGACGCCGGCCGAACAGACCGAAGGCGCCACGCAGGTGGAGGCCATGGACCTCCGCTTCGGCGACCCGGGGCAACCTGCGTTTGTTGCGACCGCCATCGTCGACGCCAACCAGCACGTCCTGCGCGCCTGGTTCCAATTCGGCGGCCCGCGGCCTCGCTAACGGATTACAATGGTCCCCGGAAAAGGAGTCAGAACCGATGTGTCGCTTCCTCGTGATGTTCTGCGTGGCCATCCACTTTTGTGCGGCGGCAGGTCCGAAGATTTTCATCGTCACCGACATGGAAGGCGTTGGCGGAGTAAACAATGCGGATGAGCAGCTGCTGCCCGGCCAGCGCCGGTATGAGGAGACCCGGCGCCTGCTGACCGGCGAGGTCAACGCCGCCGTCGCTGGTGCGCTCGAAGCGGGCGCGAGCGAGGTGGTCATCTGGGACGGCCACGATTCGAGCCGCTCGCTCTCCATCGATGAGATCCATCCGCGCGCCCGCCTGATCCAGGGCCGCAACACGCCGGCCGATTACTACCTGGCGGAGAAACTCTACGATGGGGTCATGTTCATCGGCCAGCACGCCATGGCGCAAGCCAAGGGCGGAGTGCTGGCGCACTCGCAGAGTTTCAGCGTGCAGAATATTTTTCTGAACGGCAAGCCCATCGGCGAAACCGGCCAGACAGCCGCCATCGCCGGCTATTTCGACATTCCGGTGATCATGCTTTCGGGGGACCAGGCGGCCTGCGACGAAATGCTGGAACTCCAGCCGAAAGCGGAAACCGTGGCCGTGAAGCGCCTGCTGGGCAAGGACTCGACGCTGAGCCTCTCGCACGCGGAAGCCAAAGCCCAGATCCAGGCCGCCGCCCGCCGCGCTGTAGCGCGCATTCACGAATTTACGCCGTGGAAAATCGAAGGCCCGGTCGAAATGAAGGTCGAGTCTTTCCCGGGGACACCAGGCGTCTCCGCGGCCGCGCTGAGCAAGGCCGGCGAAAAGGAGCTCGCGCCGCGGACCGTCGTTTATCGCGGGCGAAACGTGCTGGAGGCTTACCAGCGGTGGATAGGAGAATAATGAATTCGCGCGGAAAAAAGGGCGACTCCGTCGCGGTTCACGGATTCATCGTCACTTTGAGCGCCTGTTTTCTGCTCACCAGGCGAAAAGTGCCGTCGGGCCGCTGTTCTTCAATCGTAATTCTCAAAGCGAAGCACCCCAGGTCGGGAGACGTCCACAACGTCATCCTCGGGCTCTGTGGACCACCGTCATCACGCTGGACGGCCACGGTCGGATAGTTGAGTATCGTTTCGCGGCCGACTATCGGTCCAGCCAGGCAGCCAGCGCCAGGGGCGGCTCTCGCGAAACCGTAGTGTGCCAGCAATAAGCCGGTCTTTTCGTCACCGCCGGTAATAACGGTCACGGCCTGAGCGGCCGCCCGCCTGACCTTCTCCAACAACTCCGCGTCAACGGTAAGGCGCGACATAAGCCGGGACCAATAGGGGAGGGTCGCGTCCAGGGTTCGCCCGATCGCCGTTCCGAGCAGGTTGCCAGGGAGAGACCGCGACAAGAGAATCTCGTGGCCGTTGAGGCTGTACGACGTACTATACATTTCAATGGAAGA
>JACXTT010005634.1_pt1 | contig 18140 bp, 15 predicted proteins | sample 9270951 | NCBI WGS metagenome assembly JACXTT01 (sample SAMN15532306, study PRJNA645909) | rock metagenome | isolation source: weathered quartz diorite | place: Puerto Rico | collected 2017-06-21 | reverse complement strand
CGATCCCGGCGTGGGTCGCGGGGCTCGCGTTCCTCTCCGCCAATCTCGGTGCACAGGAAGTGATCGGCATGGCCGCTTCCGGCGCCAAGTACGGCATGGCGACCAGCCACTTCTACTGGGTGGGTGCGATTCCCGCGATGGTGTTTCTCGGCGTCTTCATGATGCCCTTCTACTACGGCTCGCAGGCGCGCTCGGTGCCCGAGTACCTGAAGCTGCGCTTCGATGAGAAGACCCGCGGGCTGAACGCGATCACGTTTGCGAGCATGACGATCTTCTCCTCGGGCGTCTCGATGTACGCCATGGGACTGCTGCTCAATCTGCTGCTGGGATGGGATTTCGACACCAGCGTGTGGCTGTCGGCGGTCATCGTGCTCGCCTACATCCTGCTCGGCGGCCTCACCTCGGCGATCTACAACGAGGTGTTGCAGTTCTTCCTCATAGTTGCCGGCTTTGCGCCGCTGGTATTTCTCGGCCTGAGGGATCTGGGAGGCTGGCAGGGTTTGAGCGCGCGGTTGACGCATGTTGCAACCTCGCAGGGCTTCGCTCCACAGGCGTGGTCGAGCACCTGGAGCCAGATGGGCCATGCGGCTTCGAATCCGCTCGGGGTCGAGTGGTTCGGAGTCGTGATGGGACTCGGCTTCGTGCTGTCCTTCGGCTACTGGTGCACGGACTTCCTGGTCGTGCAGCGCGCCATGGCCGCGCATTCGATGACGGCCGCGCGCCGTGTGCCGCTGATCGCCGCAGTTCCGAAGATGCTGTTCCCGTTCCTGGTCATCGTGCCGGGCATGATCGCGATCGCCTCGACCGTGCACACCGGCGCGAGCGGTTTCAGCCTGCCTCACAAGGCCGACGGCACTCTCAACTACGACCTTTCGATCCCCATGATGCTCAGCCACTACTTCCCTCACGGCATGCTGGGCCTCGGCCTCACGGCGCTGCTGGCAAGCTTCATGTCCGGGATGGCGGGCAACGTCACCGCCTTCAACACCGTGTGGACCTACGACATCTACCAGGCCTACATCCGTCGCAGCGCCAGCGATCACCATTACCTCAACATGGGGCGCGTCGCGACCGTGTTCGGCATCGCACTGTCGGTGGCCGCGGCCTACGTCGCCAACCACTTCAACAACATCATGGACCTGCTGCAGCTGCTGTTCGCATTCGTGAATGCGCCGCTGTTTGCGACCTTTCTGCTGGGCATGTTCTGGAAACGCGCTACCGGCCACGGAGCCTTCGTGGGGCTGCTGTCGGGCACGGCTGCCGCCGCGTTGCACCACGCGCTCACCCTGCCGCACGGGAGCCCGGTCGGCATCAAGGGCGGCTGGCTCGCGCCGCTGCATACCTACCCGAGCGAGATGGCGCAGAATTTCTGGACTGCCATCTCGGCGTTCACTGTCTGCTTTATCGTGACGGTCGTCGTGAGCCTCCTCACCCGACCGCGCCCCGAAAAGGAGCTGGTCGGACTCGTCTACTCGCTCACGCCACGGCCGAACGAGGAGGGTCAGGCCTGGTACGCGCGCCCGGCGGCGCTCGGGGCGGTAGTGCTCGCCGGCGCGCTGCTGCTCAATCTCCTCTTCTGGTAAGGTGCGCTCCTATGGGCCTCGACATCCGCACGCCGCTCGGAGTGATGTTCACCGTCCTCGGCCTGCTGCTCGCCGGCTTCGGCGCAGTCAGTGATCCGGCGATCTATCAGCGTTCGCTCGGTATCCAGATCAACCTGTGGTGGGGCCTGGTGCTGCTCGTCTTCGGTGCAGCGATGCTGTGGCTCGGCCGGCGCCACGCCACTCTCGGGTCCCACTGATCGGCGCCACCAACGGCCGCAGCCCGCGGCCGCGGGACTTAAGCCGCACGACCCCCTGAGGCAGCAGGCCTGATCATGGCGAGCCAGCGCTCACCCGATCTTCAGTCCGCGTCACAGCTCGGCAACAAGGAATATGCGCGCGAGCTGCGGCGCCTTCAGATCGAGCTCGTCAAATTGCATCGTCACGTGATCGCCCGCGGCCGCAAGGTGCTCGTGATCCTCGAGGGTCGGGACGCCTCGGGCAAGGACGGCACGATCAAGCGCATCGCGGCGCATCTGAGTCCGCGCGAGGTGCGGGTCGTGGCTCCCGGCAAGCCCAGTGACCGCGAACAGACCGAGTGGTACTTCCAGCGCTTCGTCGTGCACCTCCCGGCCGCCCGGGAGATCGTTCTTTTCAACCGCAGCTGGTACAACCGCGCGGGCGTCGAATACGTCATGAAGTTCTGCACCCGTGCCGAGCGCGAGGCGTTCCTCGATGCCGCACCGCGCTTCGAGCGCATGCTGGTCCGCTCGGGAATCTCGCTCCTCAAGTACTACCTGGACATCGGCCGCAAGGAGCAGGCGCGCCGCCTGCGCGAACGGCGCCGCGACCCGCTCAAGCAGTGGAAGATCAGCCCGGTCGATGAAGCCGCCCAGCGGCACTGGTATGACTACTCGCGCGCGCGTGACGCCATGCTCCTGCGCACGCATCATCCGGATGCTCCGTGGACGCTGATTCGCGCCGATGACAAGCACCAGGCGCGTCTCAACGTCATTCGCGACATCCTGGCACGCGTTCCGTTCCCCGACGCCAGCCGCAGGCTCGCCCGCCCCGACCCGTGCGTGACGCGCGAATTCAGCGAAAGCCTGCTGAACTCGGGGTGGATCGCCCGCTGATGCCGCCCGGCCGCAGGCCGGGCGGCGCGCGCACGGCATCGTGGCCACTGGGAAGGGAGGTGACGTCGCCCGGACCTGCGATGAACTCGGTGCCGTCGTCCATGCGAATGCCGAGCCGGCCGCTCACACCAGTCGCCCCACCTCGCCGCCGCCCATCAAGAGGAGATAAGCTGCTGCTGATGCGCTGGTTGACGCTACTCTTCATCCTCGCGGTCCTCGCCGGCCTCGCCATCGAGCTGTGGCTGGGGCAGCGGCAGGCTGGCTGCGTCGAGCGTCACCGCGATCGCGTGCCCGGGCCGTTCACCGGGAGCGTCTCGATGAGCGAGCACGGCAAGGCAGCGGACTACACGCTCGCGCGGCTGCGCCACGGTCGCATCGCGAGCATCGTCGACGCGGCGCTTGTGCTGCTGCTCACGGTCGGCGGCGGCGTCGCGGCGGTGGATGCCCTGTGGCGCCACAGTCGCCTGTCGGAACCGTGGCTCGGTGTTGCGGTGATCGCGAGCGTCGCCCTCCTCGTGCAGCTCATCCACCTGCCCCTTTCGATATGGCGCACCTTCGGGCTCGAGGCGCGCTTTGGCTTCAATCGCACGACACCCGGCCTGTTCCTCGCCGATCTCGGCAGGAACCTCGCGCTCACCGTGCTGCTCGGTGGACCGCTGCTCATTGCAATGCTGCTGCTCATGCAACGCGCAGGACGGTGGTGGTGGGTGTGGGCGTGGGGACTGTGGCTCGCGGTCACGCTGCTCATGGCCTGGGCCTGGCCCGCGTTCATCGCGCCGCTGTTCAACCGCTTCGTGCCGCTCGCGGACCTCTCGCTGAGGGAGCGCATCGAAGCGCTCCTCGATCGCTGCGGCTTCACCTCCCGCGGCGTGTTCGTGATCGACAGCTCGCGCCGCTCGACCCACGGTAACGCCTACTTCACCGGCATCGGGCGGCACAAGCGCATCGTGTTCTTCGACACGCTGCTCGAGCGGCTGGCGCACCCGGAAGTCGAGGCGGTGCTCGCACACGAGCTCGGTCACTTCCGCCTCCGCCACGTGCGCAAGCGGCTGCTGCTCTCGGTGGCGCTCGCCTTCGCCGGGCTCGCCGTGCTCGGGTGGCTCGCCGGGCAGCCGGGTTTCTACCGGGCGCTCGGGGTTCCTGTGCCCTCGACGCACGCGGCGCTGCTGCTCTTTGCGCTCGCGGTTCCGGCTTTCACCTTCTTCCTTACACCGCTCGCCTCGCTCTGGTCGCGCCGCCACGAGTTCGAGGCGGACGATTTCGCGACCCGTCATGCGAGCGCCGCCGAGCTCGCCAGCGCGCTCGTGAAGCTGCATCGCGACAACGCCAGCACCCTGACACCCGATCCGGTGTACGCCGGGTTCTACTACTCGCATCCGCCACCGCTCGAGCGCATCACGCGCCTGCGTGCCGTGGCCGCCGCACCGCCTTAGGGAATGTAGTAGAGATCGATCGACTTGCCGATGCGCTCGAGCGGCCGGTACGCATTCAGCCAGGCGTAGTCGGCGGGATTACGCGTGCGCGCGAGCTCGGAGATCGCCACCCAGCCGCTCTGCGGCCGGGCCGGCGCAAGAATGGTGAAGAGCGGCAGGGGCTCGCGCCTCAAGTCCTCCGTGCCGCGGTAGGCAATGCTGAGCTTCGGGATCCGAAGCTGCGCGGCGCGCAGCTCCAGGCGGTACAGGTCCTGTCCCCAGTCCAGGTCCGAATCGACCAACACCCGCTCCGGGTGAGGAACCGCCTCGTTGAAATACGGCAGATAGTCGGGATACGCCGTCCACAACGTGCTCAACTGCCAGAAGAGCAGCGCGAGGAGTACCGTGGCGCCCGCCATTGCGGCCGACTTCGCTGCAGGGCGCGCACGCCAGGCAGCCAGCGAACGCCAGGCACGCACCGTCACATAAGCCGCCCCGATCGCCAGAAACGGATAGAGCACCAGGACGTGCCGTATGCCGATGTTGATGCGACTGAAGACGCTCGCGAAGCTGAGCACCGTCACAGTGAGCACCGCGGGCGCGAGCGCCCAGGGCTCGCGGCGGCGCCAGCCGTCGCGCGCCAGCCAGGCGAGTCCGGCAGGTCCCGCCGCGAGGAGCGGAATGGGTGTCTTGACGGCAAGCGCCACCAGATAGAAATACCACCAGCCGGTCGTGCCGATCCGGCCCAGCAGGTACGACCGGTGCCCGCTGTCGTTGTGAGCCTTCACGGCCACGACGCCGTTGATCAGATCCTTCGCCTCGCGCGGCAGTGAAAGATGTGAGAGCAGCACGCCGAGCTGGTGATCGAGGCCCCGCTCCTGCAGCAGGTAGGACACGGCCCAGTTGAAACGCAGTGCAACGCCCGCCGGGTTTGCCGAGCGGGGAGCGTAGGCAAGCGCCAGTGGCACGAGCGCGGTGAGACCGGCGAGTGAGAGACCCAGGAGCCATGCCCACGGCGTCGCACGCGGGATAACCCCCGCGGATCCCGCTCCCACCGCCGGGGGCGGCGCACCGGGCAGCTGCCGCCGCCTTGCAACCGCTGCGCGCGCGAGCGCCAGTGCCGGCAAGGCCAATCCGATGAACGGCACGGCCGAGAACTTCGTGCCGACCGCAACGCCCGCGGCGAGCCCCCAGCGGGCCGCGTCGGGGAGGCGTGCAGTCATCAGCCATTGCTGCAGCGCATAGAACGCGAGCAGGCAAGTTGCGGCCGCTGCCACATCGAGACTGGCGAGCCCCGCGTTCCCGAGCACCGGCGGCACCGAGACGAGCAGCAACACCGCGAGCAGCGCCGCGCTCGGCGAATCGAGGAGCCGCCGTGCCCACAGCCATGTGGCGAGGCACAGCAGCGCCAGGAACGGCAGCATTCCGAGCCTGGCCAGCGTGAGATACAGCCAGTAGTGCCCACCCTGATAAAGGATATCGACGCCTTCCGGCGTGCCGTTCGGCGGCGGGGTGCCGAAGGAGCGCGCGCCGGCCAAGTACGGCCCGATCGCCAGCGGAAGGCGGGCGAGCGGCGGATGCTCGGTGTCGTATTCGTAGCGTCCGCGGTCGAGCAGCTCGACGCCAGCGGCCAGGTGTTCGGGCTCGTCCCAGGTGTTGGAATAGACGCGCCAGCAGCCCGCCGCGAGCAGACATGCCAGAAGGATGATCAGCGCCAGCGCCAGCCGCGCCGCGGGAGTTGCGCGCGCGCTCACCGGTGCGCTCAGATTAGGCTCCGAACGGAGGCCGCAGCACGATGGTCTGCTCGCGCTCGGGTCCCGTTGAGATCATGTCGATGGGGACGCCCGCGAGGCTCTCGAGCCGCTCAAGGTAGCCGCGCGCATTCTGTGGCAGGCTCCGGTACTCGGTGATGCCGACCGTCGAGTCGCGCCAGCCAGGCAGCTCCTCGTACACCGGCTCGATGCCGGTATAACCCTCGATACTCATCGGCGGCTCGAGCGTGACCGCGCCCTCCATGCGGTAGCCGACGCAGATGCGCACCCGGTCGAGTCCGTCGAGCACGTCGAGCTTGGTGATGCACAGGCCCGAGACGCTCGAGTGCACGATCGAGCGGCGCAGCGCCACCGAGTCGAGCCAGCCGCAGCGACGCCGCCGGCCCGTGACCGAGCCAAACTCGTGACCGACGCGCGACATGTGCTCGCCGTATTCGTCCGAGAGCTCCGTCGGGAAGGGTCCCGCGCCCACTCGCGTGGTGTAGGCCTTGACGATGCCGAGAACGCCGTCGAAGGCGCGCGGTCCCAGGCCCGTGCCGGTTCCAGCAAAGCTCGCCGTGGTGTTGGAGGAAGTCACGTAGGGATAGGTCCCGAGATCCACATCGAGCATCGCGCCCTGCGCCCCCTCGAACACCACGTTGGCGTCCGTGCCGCGCAGCTCATGCAGCACGCGCGTCACATCCGTCACCAGCGGCGCGATCCGCTCGCCCATCGAGAGCTGCGACTCGAGGGTCTGCTGAAAGTCGAGCGTGGGCGCGCCGTAATGCTGTCGCAGCAGGAAATTATGGAAGTCGAGCACCTCGCCGAGCTTGGCGCTGAAGCGCTCGCGCTCGAAGAGGTCCGCCACCCGCACCGCCCGGCGCGCCACCTTGTCCTCGTAGGCAGGTCCTATGCCACGTCCGGTGGTACCGATCGCGTTGGCGCCGCGGGCCCGCTCGCGCGCCTGGTCGAGCATGACGTGCGACGGCAGTATGAGCGGGCAATACGGCGAGACGGAGAGCCGCTCGAATACCGGCACGCCCTGCTCGATCAGCGTGCGACTCTCGTTGAGCAGCGCCTCGAGCGAGAGCACCACGCCGTTGCCAATAAGGCAGCGCACTCCCTGGCGGAGGATCCCGGAAGGAATCAGCGACAGGACGGTCCTGCGTCCGCCGATGACGAGTGTGTGGCCGGCGTTGTGCCCCCCCTGGAAGCGTGCCACCGCGGTGGCGCGCTCGCTCAGCAGGTCCACGACCTTGCCCTTGCCCTCGTCGCCCCACTGAGCGCCGATCACTATGACGAATTTCCCCACGCGCGTGCGAACCCTAGCGCACCCAAAACAGGATCACGACGCCGACGAGCATGCTGCCGAGGCCTGCGATCCGCAACTCGCGGTCCTGTACCTCGAGGAGCCGGGCGAGCGCGCGCTTGACGCCGCGGGGATTGAGGAATGGGGCGATGCCTTCCAACACCAGGAACAGCCCAAGCGCGGCGAGCAGGTCCGGCAGATTCACGGACACGGGGCGGCGCTCGCCGAGCTAGCGCCGCGGGCCCGACGTCCTCGACGGCTCCTTCAGATACTTGAAGAAGTCACCGTCGGGCGTCACCACCAGCAGGTCACCGTCCTTGCCGAGCGAACGCTCATAAGCCTGCAGACTGCGATAGAAAGCGTAGAACTCGGGATTCTTGGAGTAGGCGCGCGCGTAGATCTGGGCGGCGGACGCATCGCCCTCACCGCGCACGCGCAGCGCATCGCGCTCCGCGTCGGCGAGGATGATGGTGCGCTGGCGCTCGGCGGCGGCGCGGATGCCGGCGCTCGCGCTCTGCCCTTCGGCGCGCAGCCGGCTCGCGGTCTTGGCGAAGCTCTGCTTCATGCTCTCGTAGACGCGCGCGGCCACCTCGTCGGGCAGGTCGATGCGCTGCACTCGCACATCCACCAGGTCTACGCCGAGACCGGCCGCGTTGTGGCTCGCCTGACCGAACATCTGACCGGTGACCGCGGCGCGCTCGGCGGAGACGATCTGCTGCAGGGTGCGCTGCGCCACCACGCTCTTGATCCCATCCTTGACGATCTCGGCCAGCCGCTCGCCAGCCAGATCCTCGCGCCCACCGGTGGCCGTGAAGTACAGCGCCGGCTCCTTGACACGCCACTTCACGTAGAAGTCCACGATCAGCCCGCGGCCGTCGTTGGTGAGAAAAGTCTCGCCGGTATAGGACTGGGAGAGGATCCGCTTGTCGAATTTGGTCACCACGTCCCACGGCCACTTGGTATGCAGCCCCGGGGAGTATCGCGTGCCCACGATCGCGCCGAACTCCGTGCGGATGGCGAATTGCGTCTCGCTGACGCTGAACAGGGACAGCGCCGCGAGCACCAGCAGCACCGCCGCGGCCAGCAATACCGGGAACAGCCGCGAGCTCATCAGCGCTCTCCCCGCCCGCGGGCTTCGACCGTCACCGAATCCGGCTCCTTCTGGGAGGCGGCGGCCGGGTTTTCCGACCCCTGCTCGCTCTCGCGCGCCGTGGCCTTCTCCAGCAGCTTGTCGATCGGCAGGTAGACCAGGTTGCCGCCGGAGCGCGAGTCGATGAGCACCTTGTGCGCACGCGCCAGCACGCTCTCGATGGTGTCCATGTACAGGCGCCGGCGCGTCACCTCCGGCGACTGCTCGTAGGCAGCCTCGAGCTGCGCGAAGCGCGAGGCCTGTCCCTCGGCGAGCGCGATCACCTGTGCCTTGTAGGCCTGCGCATCCTGCTGCATGCGCGCGGCGGCGCCCTGCGCCACGGGAATGATGCCGTTGGCGTACGCCTCGGACTCGAGGATGAAGCGCTCCTTGTCGGCCTGCGCCTTGTTGGCGTCGCGCTGTGAGGGGATCACGGCATCGGGAACCTGCACGTCCTCGAGATTCACCGTGGTGACCGTGATGCCGGCGGTGTAGTAATCGAGCGTGTGCTGGATCAGCTCCTTGGTGCGGCGCGTGATCTCGGGGCGCGTGGTGCCGACCAGGAGCTCATCGAGCGTGCTGCGGCCCACGATCTCGCGGATGGCGCTCTCGCTCACCTCGGTCAGGGTGGCTTCCGGATCGCGCACCCGGAACAGCTTCTTCACCGGATCCGAGAACTGGTACTGAACCGCGAAGTGCAAGTCGACGAGGTTGACGTCCGAGGTGAGCACGCGGGACTTGAAGTCGCTCGAGTTCACGCTCGCGACATTCACCTTGGTGACCGTCTCGATCGGCCACGGCCAGCGCCAGCCGACGCCCGGCGCCTTGACGTCGACCAGCTTCCCGAAGCGTTGGATGATGCCACGCTGGGCCTGCTCCACCTGGTAGAAGCCGCTGAACACCCACCCGCCGATCACCACCAGCGCGCCGATCAGGAACAATGACCCGCTGTCCCCGCGACCCCCGGGACGCAGCCACGATTCGAGCCGCCGCTGCCAACTCTTGAGGCGCTCCTCGAGATCCGGCCCGCCCTGACCCGGGCGGCGTCCCCACGGATTGCTCGGACCGCTTGGTTGATTCCACGCCATAAGGAGGTGCGCGATTTCAGCGCAGCTTGGTCGCGTTCGAAACGGCGGCCGATTGTAGGTAGGCCATCCCGGGGGCACAAGGCATTTCCGCCCCCTGCACCTCGAGAATCTGCACGCCCGGGGTGCGCGCGAGCTCGAGCAGCTCGATGTCCGGCAACTCGACCGCCAGCTCCATCGAGCCGTCCTCGGCGCTGGTTTCCGCGCGCACCGCCTGCGCCGCGTAGAGCCGCGAGCGCAAAGCCCCGGCGCCGGCAGGCACCTTGAGACGCGCGCGGCGCGCACAACGCGCCAGTCGCTCCGCCACCGCGCGCGAGAGCAGCTCGAGCCCCCGGCGCTCCTCGGCTGAGATCCATACCGCGGTCGCCCGGCCCGTGGCGTCGCGGTCGATGCGCGGCGCGCTCTGGAGCCGGTCGATCTTGTTGTAGAGCAGGATCTGGGGAATCTCGCCCGCGCCGATCTCCGCGAGCACCTCGTTCACCTGCGCGATCTGCTCGTCGCGCCGCGGGTTGCTCGCGTCGACGACATGCAGCAGGAGGGTCGCGGCGCGCGCCTCGGTGAGGGTCGACTGGAAGGCCGCGACCAGCTCGTGCGGCAGCTCGCGGATGAATCCCACGGTGTCGGCCGCGACCACCGCCGTGCCTCCGGGCAGCGTGATACGGCGCACCGTCGGATCGAGCGTGGCGAAGAGCTGGTCGGCGACATAGGCATCGGCGCCGGTGAGCGCCCGGAACAGCGTCGACTTGCCGGCGTTGGTGTAGCCGACCAGCGCGAGCGAGGGCACGGGAATCTCGGCGCGCGTCTGTCGTCCGGTCTCGCGCTGCTGCTGGATCCTCGCGAGCCGGCGGGTGAGCACCCGCACCCGCTGCGAGATGAGGCGGCGATCGGTCTCGAGCTGCGTCTCGCCCGGGCCGCGCAGTCCGATACCGCCCTTCTGCCGCTCGAGGTGGGTCCAGCCGCGCACCAGGCGGCTGGCGATGTGTTTGAGCTGCGCGAGCTCGACTTCGAGCTTGCCCTCGAAGCTGCGCGCGCGTTGCGCGAAGATGTCGAGGATCAGGCCGTTGCGGTCGAGCACCCGCCGCTCGGTGAGCTGCTCGAGGTTGCGCTCCTGACTCGGGGAGAGCGCGTGATCGACCAGGATGATGTCGGCTTCGCTCTCGTGGGCGATGCCGCGCAGCTCTTGCGCCTTGCCGCTGCCGAGGAAATAGCGTGGATCGGGCCGCTCACGCCGGCCCGTCACCGTGGCAACCGGGAGCGCTCCCGCGGAGACGGCGAGCTGCGTGAATTCCTGCAGGTCCTCGGGATCGACCTGGGCGCCCAGTCCCAGACGCACCAGTACGGCGCGCTCACCAGTCCGCGGGCGTTCGAACACTCAGGCTTCCCGTGAAAGGGGACATTATTCGGCGTGCGTCTCCGCCGGGGCGCCACCCTCGTCCGCCACCAGCCGCACGTTGCGCGCCGGCACGACCGTGGAAATCGCATGCTTGTAGACCATCTGGCTGACGCTGTTCTTCAGCAGCACCACGAACTGGTCAAAGGAGTCGATCTGCCCTTGTAACTTAATGCCGTTGACGAGGTAGATGGATACCGGCACCCGCTCCTTGCGCAAGGCGTTCAAAAAGGGGTCTTGCAGGGACTGGCCTTTGGCCATCGGGTTCTCCTTATTTTTAGGGCTTGGAGTTGTTTGGCGGGACAAAGGGACGGGGGCCGAACTTCCGTTGTTCCGCGAACTAAGCAAACTGGTGTGCCTCAACAGGTGAGGGGCCGACCTGAGGCCATCTTAACATGCGGCCTCCCCTAAAGCCCTAGCTGGGCCAACTGCTTACATATGTCTCGATTCCACGACAGCTCGCTGTCCGAATCGATCCATCGCCCGAGAGCCTCGCCGCGCATCCAGGTGAGTTGGCGCTTCGCCAGTTGGCGCGTCGCCGCAACGGCCCGTCGCACCGCCTCATCCAGGGGGTACCGCCCGTCAAGGTGCGCCCACAGCTGCCGGTAACCGACTGCACGCATCGACGGATGACGGGCGGTGAGAGCGCCGCCGCGACTCAGCTTCCGCACCTCATCGAGAAAACCCGCATCCATCATGGCCCGGAAACGCCGTGCAATCCGCTCGTGCAACACCTCACGGCGCGGCGCCAGCATCCAGTAGTGCACCTGCCACCCGGCGAGCGGACTCACGGTGGCGCGCTGCAGCTGCGAGATCGGACTGCCGGTGTTGTAACAAACCTCGAGCGCGCGCTGGATGCGCTGGCTGTCGGCCGGTGCGACGCGCGCCGCGGTCTCGGGGTCCAGCCGGGCGAGCTCGGCGTGCAGCGCCGGCCACCCCTGCTGCGCGGCGCGCGCATCGAGGTCGGCGCGCAGTCCCGGGTCGGCCTGCGGCAGGGCCGCGAGCCCATGCAGCAGCGAGCGCAGGTAGAGCATGGTCCCGCCTGCCAGAAGCGGCACGCGGCGGCGGGCGTGAATCTCGCGGATACTCTCGAGTGCGTCAGCCACGAAGCGACCCGCGGAATAGCTTTCGGTCGGCTCGCAGATGTCGATCAGGTGGTGAGGAATGCGCTCGCGCAGCTCCCGCGCCGGCTTGGCCGTCCCGATGTCCAGGCCGCGATACACGAGCGCCGAGTCCACGCTGACGATCTCCACCGGTGCGCTTTCGGCGAGACGGATCGCCCAGTCGGTTTTGCCGGCGCCGGTAGGCCCCGCCAGGATCAACACCGGGAGCTCCGCCGGGCGAGCGGTCGACATTCAGCGTCCCCGCAGGAACAGCCGGTCGAGCTGCGGAAGGGTGAGGCGCGCCCAGGTGGGCCTTCCGTGGTTGCACTGGCTGGAGCGCTCGGTCGCCTCCATCTGCCGCAGCAGCGTGTCCATCTCAGGGAGGGTCAGGCGGCGGTGCGCATGGATCGCGGTGCGGCAGGCGAGCGTCGCGAGGAAGCGGTCCGCGGCGGCCTCGAGATGATGCGTGCTGGCCTCGAGGCCCAGGTCCTGCACCACCGCGGTGACGATCGCGGGGACTTCCGCAGGCCTGAGCGTCGCCGGTACGCGGCGCAGCGCGAGCCGCGTCGGCGACAGTGCGTCGAGCTCGAATCCGGCCCGCTCCCAGTCGCCGCGGTGCTCGAGAAGCGCGCCGAGCTCGTGCGCCTTGAGCTCGATGACGACCGGCTCCAGCAGGTGCTGCGAGGCGGGCGCGCCGCCCTCGCGTTCCGCCTTGAGCTTCTCATACAGCACTCGCTCGTGGGCCGCGTGCATGTCGACCAGCACCAGTCCTTCGGCGTTCTGCGCCAGGATGTAAGTGCCATGCAGCTGCGCGAGCGCCGTGCCCAGCGGATGCTCCCCATCGGACGTCGGGAGGGGTACGGCCGCCGCGACTCCCACCGCCTCCTCGACAGCGGATGGCGGAATCCGCCACGGATCGCGTCCCGGTTCGTACCAGGACATGTCCAGGGGCTGCGGCGTGAAGTGCCGTGCCACATGGGCGGTTCCTGCCGGTCCGTCCGCAAGAGCTTCGCCGCCCCGCGCCGCTGAGGCGGACGCAGGCTCCGGCCGGGTGTCCGCGAGCGCCCGCTCTACAGCGCGAAAGACAAAGTCATGAATCTGGCGGCCGTCACGGAAGCGCACTTCGAGCTTCGCCGGGTGGGCGTTGACGTCGACGAGCCTGGGATCGAGCGTCAGATACAGGACGTAGGCGGCGTGGCGGCCGTGATAGAGCACGTCACGGTACGCGAGTCTGACGGCGTTCATCAGCAGCCGGTCGCGGACGCTGCGGCCGTTGACGAACCAGAACTGCTGGTCCGGCTGCGCGCGCGAGCGGGTAGGCAGTCCCGCCCATCCGGACAGCATGACCGGCCCCGCCGCGTGGCGCACCGCGACCGCCGAGGTCGCCAAATCGCTCCCGAGCACCTGCTCGAGCCGTGCGAGCTCGTCCCCTTCGGCGCCGGACGCCGGCGCATCGAGCAGCACTCGTTTGCCGTGGCGCAGGCGGAAGCTGACGTCAAAGCGCGACAGCACCAGCCGCTCCACCAGGCGCGCGATGTGCGTGAGCTCGGTTGCATCGCTGCGCACGAACTTGCGCCGCGCCGGCACGTTGAAGAACAGGTCCCGCACTTCGACAGTGGTGCCGGGCGGATGCGCTGCGGGCTGCACCGGGCTCAGCGCCCCGCCGTCGACGAGAAGCTCGGCGGCCTGATCGGCGCCGTGCGCGCGCGAGACGATGGACAGTCGTGACACCGAGCCGATCGAGGGCAGCGCCTCGCCGCGAAAGCCGAGAGTCGTGATGGCTTCCAGATCATCGAGGCGGGCAATCTTGCTCGTCGCATGCCGCGCCAGCGCCATGGGCAGCTCGGAAGAGGCAATGCCGCAGCCGTCGTCGCGCAGCCGCACGAGGCCGATGCCACCGCGCTCGACGTCGATGTCGACACGCGTCGCGCCGGCGTCGAGCGCGTTCTCGGCGAGCTCCTTGACGACCGAAGCGGGCCGCTCGATCACCTCGCCGGCGGCGATCTGGTCGACGAGCTCATCGGAAAGGATGCGGATCGGCATGCGGACCGCAGTGTACAGGCGATCAGCCCGCGGCGAAGGGGGTGGGGCTTTCAGGGCGGGGCGGCGGAGGTGGCGCCCCCGGCGTCGGCCAGGCGGCTGCGGTGCTCCTGCTTGAAGCGAGTCCCGTCGGGGGGATTCTGGGTGAAGTAGCTGCGCACGCCGCTCGCGATGGCGTCCGCCAGGCGTGCCTGCTCCCGAGTGCTGCGCAGGCGGCGCTCCTCGGCCGGATTGGAGATGTAGGCGGTCTCGATGAGCATCGAAGGAATATCGCGAGATTTGAGCACCACGAATCCGGCGCGCTGCACCTGCGCCTTGCGCACCTCGCCGACCCCCTCGAGGGCGCTCATCACGCGCTCCGCGGCGGCGGCACTGACGCCAATGATCTGGTTCTGAGCCTCATCGATGAGCACCGGCTCGAGTGCGCTCTGGTCGTCGCGGCGCGCCCCGGCCACGAGGTCCGCAGCGTTTTCGTGGTCGGCGAGCCAGCGGGCGGCTTCGCTGGAGGCGCCGTGCACCGAGAGCACGTAGACCGAAGCTCCCGAGACGCTGCGATCACGGATCGCGTCGGCGTGCACCGAGATGAACATGTCGGCGTGCGCGCCGTGTGCGCGCCGGATGCGCTCGCGCAGCTCGAGAAACTCATCGCGATCGCGCATCAGCACGGCCCGCATGCCCGGTTCGGCGTTGATGCGCTGCGCGAGCGCGCGCGCGATGGCGAGCGTCACGTCCTTCTCGCGCGTGCCGCCACGCCCGATGGCTCCGGGATCCTCGCCGCCGTGTCCCGCGTCCACCGCAACGACGACGTCGCGGTCACCATCCCCGGGCGCGTGCAACGCGCGCACCGTCTTCGGGGCCGCCGCGGGTGGCTCACCGAGCGTGAGGATCAGTCTGTGGCCCGCATCGTCCGGCGCCCAGGCGCCCCGCGCAGGGAGCGCGGATTTGAGCTCCGCCACGACCCGCAGCGTGCCGTCCGGCTGGGTGCCTAAGCGCACGTCCGTGACCACTCCGGAAGGCTCCGGCGCGTGCACGCCTTCCGCGAGATGCGTTTGCGGCAGATCGATGACGACCCGATCGGGGTGCTCGAGAGTGAAGAGCTTGTGAGGTGTGCCTTCGCTCAAGTCGAGCGTGAGCTGCGCGCCATCGTCGCTCGCTGACAGCTGCACGCTGCGCAGCTCCGCGGCGATACCGAGGGAAGAGGCGAAAGAAAGGGCGCCCAGGCCGATGAGACCGGCAGCGAATCCTTCGCGAAAGGTCTTTCGAATCATGAAGTTCGAAGCGCTACCTGCTTCTTAATCTACGGTGTTGCGGGCGCCTTTTCAACCTTGGCCGGCTGTGCCGCCGCCGCTGCGTGTCGCGGCCAGCCTGGCGAGCCACGATTTCCCGAGTGCGGAGCATGCGCTGACTTCGATGTCATGCCCGGCACCGGACACGGAGAAAGCGAGCGCGAGGTCCGCCGGCGGCAGTCCTGCCCCGCCGCGCTCCGGCCACTCGATGAGCCAGAGGTATCCGCTGCGCGCCCACTCGCGCAGGCCGAGCGATTCGAGCTCCGCCGCGTCCCGCACGCGATACAGATCAAGGTGTACGACCGTGAGCGCTCCCGCCGGGTAGAGCTCGAGCAGCGTGTAGGTGGGACTGCACACCTCCTCCTTTACGCCGAGTGCACGCAGGAAACCGCGCGCGAACGTGGTCTTGCCTGCACCGAGCTCGCCGCCCAGATACAGCACCGCGAGCGAGGTGTCCGCGGCCGCGCGCGCGCGCGCGAGCCGCGAGCCGAGTTCCTCCGTGTCCTGCGCGGTGGCGGTGTGGGTGCGCATGTACGCCGTCACAGATTGACGCAGTTGTGAAGCTCGCGCGCCAGATCGCTCGCCAACAACCCGCGTTCGCCGCCGCGAGCCGCCGCATCGCCGGCCATGGCGTGCACCAGCACTCCGACCCGCGCCGCGGTCCAGTGGTCGCGGCACTGCGCGAGAATGCCCGCGATCGCACCGGTGAGCACATCGCCGCTTCCTGCCGTCGCCATGCCCGGATTGCCGCGCTCGCACACTCCGGGGGTGCGCCCGCGCGTCCCCACGAGCGTACCCGCGCCCTTCAGCACGATGGTGCCGTGGAAGCGCTCGATGAGCCGGTCGAGCGCCGCGAGTCGATCGCGCTGCACATCCTGGGCACTTACGCCCAGCAGCCGCCCCGCCTCTCCCGGATGCGGCGTCAGGATCCAGTCCTCGCGCGCCGGCGCGCCGTGCTCCGCAAGGAGATTCAGCGCATCGGCGTCGACCACCAGCGGCTTGCCGCCTGCGAGCACGGCGTTCAACGCCGAGCGCGCCCACGGCGAGCGCCCGAGCCCGGGGCCCACCGCGATGACGTCCGCCCGCCCGATCGCCTCGGTGAGCACCGACTCGCCGCTCAGAGCCACACAGATCAGTTCCGGCCGTCCGGCCGCGATCGCCGCGACGTTCTCCGGCGCCACCGCCACCGTCACGAGTCCCGCGCCCACCCGCAGACACGCCTCGCCCGCGAGCCGCGCCGCGCCCGGCATGCCACTGCCGCTGCCGACGATCAGCACGCGTCCGAAGTTGCCCTTGTTGGCCGAGCGCGCCCGGCGCGGCAGTGCCTCGTGGATCTCGGCCTCGATGATGCGCGCCAGCCGTGGCGCGAGATGCGCCGACGGCGCCGGCGAGAGCTCGAGATCGTCGAAGAACACGGTGCCCGCGTACTCGGGGCCGTCACCCACCAGAAGCCCGGTCTTCAGTCCCACGAAGGTCACGGTCGCGTCCGCGCGCACTGCCTCCCCGAGCGCCACACCGGCGTCGCTGTCAAGGCCCGAGGGCACATCGAGTGCGAACACCGGCTTGTCGCTCGAATTGATGGCGCGAATCACCTGCGCGAGCTCGGGCCGCACGTTCCCCTTCAGCCCCGTGCCCAGCAAGGCGTCGACGATCACCTCGCCGGCGGTGAGCCGCTCGGCCGAAAAAGGGCGCTCGACACCACCGCTCCCCCTGAAGTCCTCGTACGCCTGGCGCGCGTCGGCACGCAATTCCTCGGGTGGAGCGGCACTCAGTACGGTGACGGTCAGGCCCGCGGCATGCGCAAAACGCGCCAGCACGTAACCGTCGCCGGCGTTGTTGCCGCGCCCGCAGACGATGACGATGCGGTGAGCCATCGGCCAGCGCGTGCGCAGGTAGCGCAGCGCCGCCTCCCCGGCACGCTTCATGAGGGTGTAGCCTGCGATGCCGAGCTCTTCGATGGCGTGGGCATCGAGGGCGCGCACCTGCGCCGTGGAGTACAGGGCGATCGGCAGGGCCATGAGGTGATTATACTGGGACGGTGATAGTGCCATGACCGCGGCGGATTCCCTCGATCTGCAGGCGCTGCGGCGCGAGCTCGGCGAGCGAGCACGCGCGCTCGGCTTCGACGCCGTCGGTGTGGCCGCCGTCGACATCCCCGAGGACGAGCGGCACCTGCTCAAATGGCTCGGCGACGACTTCCACGGCGAGATGTCTTACATGAAGCGCCGCGGCCTCATGCGCAGCCGCCCGCAGCAGCTCTTTCCCGGCACCGTGCGGGTGGTGAGCGCGCGGATGGACTACTGGCCGGGCGCGGCACAGGACGCGGAGACCGTGCTCCGGGACGCACGCCTCGGCTACGTCTCGCGCTACGCTCTGGGACGCGACTACCACAAGACCCTGCGCCGCGCTCTCGCCAAGCTCGCCACACAGCTTCAGCAGCGCCTCGGCCCGTTCGGCTACCGGGTGTGCGTCGACACCGCGCCGGTGCTCGAGAAGGCGCTGGCGCGCAACGCCGGGCTCGGTTGGATCGGCAAGCACACCAACCTCATCGCACGCGATCGCGGCTCCTGGTTCTTTCTCGGTGAGATCCTGACGGACCTGCCGCTGCCCGTGGACGAGCCCGCCAGCGCCCACTGCGGGACCTGCCAGGCGTGCATCCCGGCCTGCCCTACCGGGGCCATCGTGGCACCCTGGCGGCTCGATGCGCGGCGCTGCATCTCCTATCTCACCATCGAGCACCGCAGCGCCATCCCTGTCGGGCTGCGCAAGGCCATCGGCAACCGCATCTACGGCTGCGACGACTGCCAGCTGGTGTGTCCGTGGAACAAGTTCGCGCGCGCGGCGGCGCACCCGGACTTCAAGGTGCGCCACGGCCTCGATGCCGCCTCGCTCCCCGAGTTGTTTCGCTGGAGCGCGGCGCAGTTCGAGGAGCGCATGCGCGGCTCGGCCATCTATCGC
>JACXTT010005633.1_pt1 | contig 18140 bp, 12 predicted proteins | sample 9270951 | NCBI WGS metagenome assembly JACXTT01 (sample SAMN15532306, study PRJNA645909) | rock metagenome | isolation source: weathered quartz diorite | place: Puerto Rico | collected 2017-06-21 | reverse complement strand
GCGAACCAGTTTCACCAGCGCGGCCAGCGCGCCCGCTTCCGGTCCAAACGCAAAGCCCGTGGTGACGGCTTGAGGCACGGCATGCACGGTGGATCCGGCCCACACGCCGAACGATTCCGCACTCATATGCAGACCGGCGCCGGCGACCGGCAGCAGCAACATGATGACCAGGCCGAGAACGTTGATCGTCCCCACGGATAGGAGCAGGTCTTCATCGGTAGCGCTCACCACGGGAGCGACGGAGATGATGGCGGAATTGCCGCAAATCGAAGTGCCCGCTCCGATCAGCATGGCCGTCTTGCGCGATGCGCCGAGCATCCTGCCGATGAAGATTGCGGCGGCGGTTCCCATGGCGATCGCCACCAGCACCACGGCCGCATGTTGGGCGCCTTTCCCAACGTCTGCGAGATTGAGCGTCGCGCCGGTGAGCACGATGGTGATGGGAATCACACGGCGCACGAGCCCCTTGCATCCGTCCACGACGCCAGCGGGAATCAGCGAAAGGTTCCGGAGCACGGCGCCGAACAGAATCGCAAGTATTGCCGCGGAAACCGGCTTGTAGAACAAATGAGCCGCATAACAAACGGCCGCGACCAAAGAAGCCGCGACATAGCCGTGCCATAGTGGCGCGGACTTTTCTTTCTTGCGAGGAATGAAAACCGGCGTCGCGGCAGGCGCGTCCAGACCCTCCATCGAGGCCAGCGACGCCAGCGCTTCCGCATTCAAAGATTGGAAGTAGCGGTCAGACAATCCCCACAATTCTAACGCGACGGGAAAAAAGAGCGCCGGGGCCGATGCTTTCCGGTTTCAAAAACGTCTACTCTAGAATCGTAATCCCCATGTCTAAAACACTTTGGCTCTTCCTGGCGGCAACCATCGCCATTCTAGCCGACGGACGCACCCTGTTCCGTTCTCCTGCAATCAGCAAAACTCACATTGTCTTCGTGTATGCGGACGATCTTTGGATTGTGCCGCGCGCGGGAGGCGAAGCTTCCCGTCTGACCAGCGGCCCCGGCGCGGAGACCGACCCGGTCTTTTCACCCGATGGTTCGATGATCGCTTTCAGCGGCGACTACGACGGAAACACCGATGTTTACGTGGTACCCGCAACCGGCGGCATTCCCAAGCGCCTCACCTACCATCCCGCACAGGACATCGCCGATGGTTGGACGCCGGATGGCAAACGAGTGTTGTTTCACAACATGGGCACGTGGGTCGATAACAAGCCTCGTCTGTATACCGTGGATTTGAACGCCGGATTTCCGGTCGAGGTTCCGCTGCCGATCGGCCTAAACGGTTCCTATTCGCCTGATGGAAAGTCCCTCGCGTATCTGCCCTACGAGCGCGCCGACGATGCGTGGAAGCGTTATCGCGGCGGCCGCGCGACGGCGGTGTGGATCGCGAACCTCGCCGATTCGAGCGTGGTGAAGATTCCGCGCACGACATCGAACGACCACACCCCGATGTGGACCAGCGCCAACCAGATCTATTTCCTTTCCGACCGAAATGGACCGTATACGCTGTTCTCGTACGATACCGCGTCCAGGAAAGTCAGCCAGGCGCTCGACAACAAAGGGCTCGACATCAAGAGCGCGCGGGCCGATTCGTCGGCGATCGTGTATGAGCACTTTGGCGAGATCCATCTCTATGACCTCAAATCGAAGAAAGAACAAAAGGTCAACATCACGTTGAATGGAGACCTCGCCGGCGTGCGGCCTCGCCTGGAAAAGACGGGCTCGAGAATCGCCGATGGCGCCATTTCCCCGACGGGCGTTCGAGCCGTGGTGGAAGCTCGCGGCGACATTTACACGCTGCCCGCCGAAAAAGGCGATGTGCGGAATCTGACCAACACCTCGGGCGCGGCGGAACGCTCGCCCGCGTGGTCGCCCGACGGCAAATGGATCGCGTATTTTTCCGATGAGAGCGGCGAGTATCAGCTGCATCTGCGGGAACAGAACGGCCGCGGCGACGTGAGGAAGATCAAGCTCGAAGACAAGCCGACCTTCTATTACGACATCAACTGGTCGCCCGATTCGAAGAAGATCGCCTATGTCGACAAGAAGAATTCCCTCTGGTATCTGGACCTGGACAAGCCTTCTACGCCACCCATGCGTCTCGATTCCGGCGCCTATGATGGATCGCGCACCACGTTGCGCCCGCGCTGGTCGCCGGATAGCGAATGGATTTCGTACAACAAGCAACTGAAGACGCACCTGCATGCGGTCTATGTGTATTCGCTCGCGACGACGAAGTCCACGCAGATCACCGACGGCATGACGGACGCGGGCAATGCGGTATGGGACAAGAACGGCAAGTATCTGTACTTTCTCTCGTCGATGGACTCAGGCCCCACGTTGACCGGCCTCGACATGGGCAGCACGAATCGTCCGGTGTCGAGCAACATCTACGTGGCGGTTCTGCAGAAAACAGAAGCCTCGCCTCTCGCTCCTGAAAGCGATGAAGAGAAGGTGGCTTCAGACGAGAAGAAACCCGACGAGAAGAAGCCGGAAGAAAAGAAGGATGACAAGAAAGACGCCAAGAAGGTCGAAGTCAAAATCGATTTCGACGGCATTGGCCAGCGCCTGCTGCCGCTGCCGGTTCCGGCGCGCAACTATTCGAGCCTCGCTTCGGCCAAGACCGGCATCCTCTTCTACATCGAAACGCCCGTCATTCAGGCCGCATTCAACGGACCGCAGAGCGTGACATTGCACAAGTTCGACCTGTCGAAGCGCAAATCGGAAGTCTTCTGGCAGGGCGCCGCCGGCTATGAAGTCTCCTTCAACGGCGAAAAAATGCTGCTCGGCACGGGTCAGAATCGCTGGTCGATCGTACCCACGGCCGCTCCACCCAAGCCAGGCGACGGCGCGCTCAAGACCGATCAGATGGAAGCGCTCATCGACCCCAAGGCCGAATGGCGGCAGATGTTCAAAGAGGTCTGGCGCATCGAACGGGACTTCTTCTACGATCCCAAGTTCCACGGGCTTGACCTGCAGGCCTCGGCTGAAAAGTACGAGCTCTATCTGAACAGCATCGCCAGCCGCCGCGACCTGAACTACCTGTTCCGCGAAATGCTCGGAGAGTTGACTGTCGGGCACCTGTTTGTCGGAGGCGGCGACAATCCCAACGAGGCCAAGCGCGTGCGTGGAGGCCTTCTCGCCGCGGACTACAAACTCGAGAACGGCCGCTATCGTTTCGCCCGCGTCTATGAGGGCGACAACTGGAGCGCCACCACGCGCGCGCCGCTGACCCAGCCGGGTGTGGGCGTCAAAGACGGCGAGTATCTGCTGAAGATCAACGGCGCCGATCTGCGCGATTCCGACAACGTGTATGCGCGCTTCGAGAGTACGGCGGGCAAGGCTGTCTTGCTGACTGTGGGTCCGAATGCAGATGGATCCGGCTCGCGCGATGTGACGGTCACGCCCACCGACAATGAAGTTCCGATCCGCCAGATGGCGTGGGTGGAAGACAACCGCAAGCACGTCGCGGAAGCGAGCGGCGGCAAACTCGCTTACATGCATCTGCCCGATACGGCTGGGGGCGGATATCGCAACTTTAACCGCTACTACTTCTCGCAGACCGACCGCCAAGGCGTCGTGATCGACGAGCGTTTCAATCACGGTGGACAGGCGGCGGACTACATCATCGACCATCTGCGGCGGCCCATCTGGAGCTATTGGACCTCGCGGGAGGGCGAGATCTACTCGACCCCCGGCATGTTGATTCAGGGGCCCAAAGTCATGCTTGCAAACGAGTACTCGGGTTCGGGCGGCGATCTGCTGCCGTGGCTCTTCAAACGCGCCAAAATCGGACCTGTCGTGGGTAAACGGACCTGGGGCGGGCTGGTCGGCATCGGCGGCTACCCGCCGCTTCTCGATGGAGGTTTCGTCACCGCGCCGCACTTCGCATTTTTCACGCCGGAAGGCAAGTGGGATGTGGAGAATCACGGCACCGATGTCGATGTCGATGTGGACCTCGATCCCAAAGCGTGGCGCGAAGGCCGCGATACGCAACTCGAAAAGGCGATCGAGATCGCACTGGCGGAGCTGAAGAAGAATCCGATTCCACAGCCGAAGAAACCGGAATACCCGAACTACCAGCAGCCCAAGGTGGGCGGCGCCGTCTCGACTGCGGGGAATTGATTCGCTTGAATTTGTAACGCGGCGGCAGTTGACGGGCAATCGTCAGTATTCCGGGGGAACCTCGAGTGCGACGAGCCGCCAACTGCCGTCATTTTCTTTGGCGAACTGCGCGCGCGGCGTGAGCGAACTGCGCACGTCCTGCGTGGGGACAAACCCATCCTTGCCATTGATGCGGATGTGCGTCCATTCCCCTGGCGCTTCACCCAGCTTTTCTACGACATCGAAAGACAGCACTGCGAGGCCCTTCGCGTCACGGCGAGGCTCCGCGCGCAGCACCACCTGATCCCGGGTGAGCACCAGGAACTTGCGTGGATTCAGACTGCGCGGGAACTTCCAAACAAGATAAGGACCAACGTACAGGCGAGGGTGCATGCGCTCGCAGCCGAGCGCCAGGATGTCGGTCAGCGCCTCCCAGAGCTCGCTGTTGCCGTCGTTCGGCTTCCAGCGTGCGGCAAAGGCGGTCCAACCTTTTTCTTCCGCCTCGCCTTTGGCGCCGGTTCCCGTGACAATGTCTTCCGCGCACAACTTACGGAACGCCTTTACGTCTCGTTTCAGCGCCACTTTGTTGAGTTTGGCGGCAAAGGCCTTGAATCCCGGGTCGCGATTGGTGTCATCCACCGGCGCGATGCGATAGCCCTGGGCCACATACAACGCCGCAACTGCAGCCGGAACAAGGAGCAGCATTACTTCATGGCCGCGATGACAGCGTCTGTGAACTCTTTTGTTCCGGCGGCGCCGCCCACGTCTCGTGTGGTGGTGACGTGCGTAGCGTACACCGCTTCGATCGCGTCGCGGAGCCGCGCAGCCGCTTCCATTTCCTTCAGATGGATCAACATCATCACGCCCGACAGCATCAGCGCCGTGGGGTTCGCAACGCCCTTGCCCGCGATGTCCGGCGCCGAGCCGTGCACCGCTTCAAATACTGCGTGGCTTTCGCCCATATTGGCGCCAGGAACGATGCCGAGTCCGCCGACGAGGCCCGCGCAGAGGTCCGAAATGATGTCGCCGTAAAGGTTGGGCAACAGCAGAATGTCGAAGGTCTCGGGGCGCATCACGAGTTGCATTGATGCGTTGTCGACGATCAGTTCTTCATAGCGGATCTCCGGATGTTGCGCGGCGACCTCGCGGCAGCAGCGCAGAAACAAGCCGTCAGCCAGCTTCATGATGTTCGCCTTGTGGACGGCGCTCACCTTGCGGCGGTTCGTCGCTTTGGCGTAGTTGAACGCATAGTGCGCGATGCGCATCGAAGCCACGCGGGTGATGACTTTCAGCGACGTGACTACATCCTTCACCACTTCGTGCTCGAGGCCGGAATAGAGATCTTCGGTATTTTCGCGGAAGATCACCATATCCAGCTTGAGATCTTCAAAGCGCGTCTTGACTCCTGGCAGCGAACGCACCGGGCGCACGTTGGCGAACAGGTCGAGACGCTTGCGCAGCGCCACGTTCACGCTTGGAAAGCCGCCGGCGACGGGCGTGGTGACGGGGCCTTTGAGGCCGGTGTGGGTCCGATTGAGCGAATCCATCACCTCGTTGGGCAGCACTTCACCCTTCTTCTGAATCACATCCGCGTTCAATTCGACGCGTTCCCAATTGATCTTGACGCCCGTTGCATCGAGCGCGCGTGCTGCTGCGTCCGCGACTTCCGGACCGATCCCATCGCCTGGGATCAGGGTTACATTGTGGGCCACGGCTTCATTTTAACGCCACGACTCTCAGATTCAGGGCGCGAAGGTCACAAAGCCCCATTTCTCGGGGATGTGCATATTGATTTCGCCTTGCGGCGACCAGACCCAGTTGTCTTCTTTCGAGCCCGCCGGCTTTTCATAATGTCCGTCGCGAACCACGATTGGCCATTCGACGCGCGAGAAGTTCATGCGCCAGGTTTCGCCGGGCTTTGGCGCGAGAGCGGGACGCGGCCCCCGGTTGAAAGCCTTCCACGGAAACGCGATTTCGAGCGTCCAGCCGCGGTCGCGGTCGCTCGGATCGTTGATCGTCCCATTCGCATGGACCGCGCTCTTGAGTCCAGGGATTTCCCAGCCATTGTCCGCCTTGCCCTGCTTGCGGTAAGGTTTGTCGAGAAACAGGTCCCACGTGGTGTTGAGGACGTTCATCTCGAACTCGAAGTAGTTCAACGCATCGCCGTCGGGGTCCAGAAAGACTTCGAAGTCGTGCTCGTGAAAGATCACCGAATCGTGCTTGGTATAGGTTGCCCAGAGGTGCGGTTCTTCGAGCTCCGCGGCGATGTACAGATAGTCGGCGTCCCAGGCCATCTTGGCGCGAGTCTGAAACCGCGGCTTGGGCTTCGCGTCGCCCTGGATGTCTACGAAGAGTTTCGTCCAGGGGATATTCGACCATTCGTCGAGCTTGCCATCCACGACGATCGGCGTGGCTGCACGCGGCGCCTGGTACGTTTCCGGGCTTGCCGCAGCCGCAGCAAGCGCGAGAGTGAACAAAAGTCCCGTCATGTCCTTGCCCCGCTGCTGAGCTTAGCAGACCGCGCGAGCAAAGCAATGAGGTAACAACATCCGCCGATGATCAATGTTGCGCGAAGGCCAATGTAGATGGCGAGGAAGATCGCGCTCGCGGAACCGAGGACGCTCGACGCCGCATTGAGCGCCCATGCCCAGCGCACGGACGGCGCGTGGAGGGTCTCGAGATGCGTGAGGCCGGTCGGGAACGGCATGCCCATCAGGAACGCTACCGGCGCGATCATCAGCACCGTGATCGCCATCTTCGCGGCAAGCGGCAATCCGACCAGCGCCGTGGTGACCGGCGCAGAAGCAAACGCCAGCAGCGTGACCAGCACTGGAACAGCGAGCAATACATTGCGCCATTTCCCGTCATTGCCGGCGATGAATCTTTTGGAGTAGAAGCTGCCGAGCGAACTCGCCACAAGCATCGAGAAGACAATCACGATCAACGCGTAAGTGGGATGGCCGAGAAACAAAACGAACTTTTGTATGAGAGCGACCTGAATCAGAATGTACCCGACGCCCACGCCCAGAAAGTAGAACAGGAACCGAAGCACACCCTTCTCGCGAGGCAGCCTGCTGCCGAGCAACAGGCGCGGCAAAACCAGGATCAGCGCGGTGGCGAAGATGCTGATTCCCATCAGGCTGAACAGCATCGGCACGGCGCGATTGATCTTGTAATCCGCCGCCGACTTCGACTCAGAGGTCCAAAACGCCAGCAAATCGCGGGGTTGGACCGTGTAGAAGAAGAACGGCTGGTCGTCGTCCACTGGACGAATGTCGAACTCATAGTCGCGATAAAACTGTTCGAGGTCCGGCGCCTTGAGCAGTTTGCCAAAGGGATTGGCGGGCTTGTCGCCGGGCAGATAAATCACTTCCATATGCCCTTGCGCCGCGGAGGCGCGGGCGCGATCGATGTCTTCCGCGGTGAAGGGCTTGCGCGAAATGAGAACCGTGTCCGTGGCGCCCCATTGATTGATGATCGCGGAGTTCTGCCGGATCACCATCACATGGCGCGACGGCCCGGATTCGCCCAGCCGCTCGAGCGCATCCATCGCGAGGCTGAGCAAACGCAGCGATTCGCGAGGCGGATTGAAGCCCCAGCGCGTGAAGGCCAGCACGCCGTCCGGGGTGAGGTGGTTCAAGTAATCGAAAAACGCGTCGGACGTGTAGAGATTGTTCTCGGAAAGCGCGAACGCGCCCGCCGCCGTGGAGGCCCAGGTATCGACGAGCGTCGCCTGAATCACCTGGTACTTCTCCGTCGAGCGGCGCACGAAGCTGCGGCCGTCTTCGACGTGGATCTTCACCTCGGGCCGCAGATACAGGCGGTTGCTCAGGTCCGGCAGTTTGTCCCGCATCACCGTGCGGGCGATGATGGGGTTGATTTCAACGCCGGTGATGTCTTTGCTTCCTGAAGCGAGCGCGCGAGACACGTCCCAGCCGCCGCCCGGCCCGATGATCAACGTTTTGGCGCCAGGGCGAACCGCGTACGGAAAGCCTGGCCCATCGTTGATGAGCGCGCTACGCGTGCCTTCGTCCATCTTTTCAAAGTCGAACCTGGCGATGCCAGTGGACGCGTCGGCGTCGATGATGATGAGGTTCGGACCGCCCGGCCTTTCCGGCGCAACGCCGATGCGCGAAAAGCTGTTCCACTCCGAGAACTGTTCTTTGGGCAGCATCGCGCCCTTGGCGAACGTGATGTCGATCCAGTGTCGTTTGTGGTTCACGAAGATCAGCGAGAGCAGCGCGAGCGACATCACCACCGCCGTGGCGCGAAGAGTTCCCCGCCCCGCGAGGTTGAACCAGATCGCGGCGGAAACCGAAAACACGATGGCGGAGGCAATTACGGTGTTGGGTCCTCCCACGGCATTGAGCAGCGGGATCAACAACAGGCACCCGGCGGCCGCGCCGAGCAGGTCGAAGAAGTAAACGCGTTCGACTCTTTCGATCGATTCGGAAATGGCAAGCGAGATGATGGCGCCCGCCACAAAGAATGGAATCGCGCTCACCAGATAAACCGCGGCGAGACTCCAGTATGTGGGCTCCGTTTGTTGCGCGAGCAGAAAGCTCACCGACCCAACCACCAGCACGCCGTTCGCAAGCGCGAGCGTACCGAGCTTGGTGAACAGGTTCATTCGCCAACCAGCCACCACATAAGAAAACACGCCGCCCGCGCCGAGCCCAAAGAGCGCGATGGAAATGGCGAGAAAGGCGAAGTGATAGTAGAAGACGACGGAAAAGATGCGCGTCAGCGAAAGTTCGAGAATCAGCGTGGCGAGCGTGGTGAAACCAACGCCGAAATAAAGCTGCGACCAGTTGAGACGCTGTGGCGACGTAGACGAAGAGTTAACCCGGGACAAGCAGTTATGGTACCAACCGCTTGCGTTACTGCGATCCGCGCATGAGAACCATCGTCTTCAACGTGTGAAAGAAGATAAAGAGGTCGAGCGAAAGCGACAGGTGCTTGATGTAGTAAAGGTCGTATTCGAGCTTCTTGACCACGTCTTCGAGGTTTTCGGAATAGCCGTAGTTGATCTGCGCCCAACCGGTAATGCCCGGCTTCACGCAGTTCCGCTGCCTGAAGAATTCGATCTGCTCCGACAGCGTCTGCACGAATTCCGGCCGTTCCGGCCTCGGCCCCGCAATCGCCATTTCGCCGCGCAGCACGTTGAACAACTGCGGGATTTCATCCAGACGGTAGCGGCGCAGATACATGCCGATCGGCGTGATTCGAGGATCGTTCTTGGTCGCCCAAACCGCGCCCGTGCGCGCTTCGGCGTCCTGGTACATGCTGCGGAACTTGAATAGCGTATACGGCTTGTTCCGTAGACCCGAGCGAACCTGCCGCAGCAGAATCGGCCCCGGCGAACTCAATCGCACGGCGATCGCCACCAGCACCAGCAGCGGGAACAGCAGCACGATCAGCACCAGCGCAATCGCGAAATTGTAGACCGACTGAAAGCTGACGCTCGCCGGATTCGGCCCCAACTCTTCGGTGAAGATCAGTTGCGACGGCCGCAACTCGTGCGTATTCACGCGTCCAAATGCAGTTTCGTAAATACTCGCGGCCTCGATCACCTGCACCCCGGTGAATCGCAATTCCAGGAGTTCGTGTACGGGAAGTTTCTGGCGGCGCTCGGCGAGGCCGACCACGATCGCGTCGGGATTGTGCTTCTCGACAGCGTCCTTGATGCTCGATATCGGGCCCAGAAACGCCATTCCGGATTCTGTCTGCCGATCGGCATCCGCAAGATACCCGATCACCGAAAGGCCGAGTTCGGGGCGTTCATTCGCTTCCTGCGCCAGTTCGTCAAGCGAGCGCGAATCGCCGAGAAACAGCAACCGGCGCGAACCAACGGCGCTGGCCACTACGCGGGAATAAATCATGCGCCACGCAGGCACGAACACGAGCACGAGGCCGCTGCCGATAATCATCATCCAGCGCGGCAGAACGAGTTCCTGGCTGCTGTAGCTGAAGAGCGCCTGTGAGATGAACGCCACGCCTAAGGAAAGGCAAACCTGCTGGACCAGGAGAATTCGCGACTTGATCCGTACGTACGCGTACAGATCCATGAAGTAGAAACCGAGCACGATTACGGCGACTACAATGCCGATGCGCGCCAGGCCATATTCGTACAGGAGAAAAAGTTCGGGATCGGCCTGCGCCAGAATAAACGCGGCGATGACATAACAGGTCGTGACCAGCACGACTTCCGACAGCAACAACGCAACAATGCTGGTCGGTACGGCGACCTTGAAAATGCGGATCATCTAGGGGACTGAGGGGCTCCGAGTACTATCTAGTTTTCTTATCAGTCTAGCATTGGCTTATAACTTCTAGATAACATTGGTCCTACAATCATGCAGCCGATCTATCTTCTTCTTGTGCTGGCGTCCGGATCCGGGCTGGCGTTCCAGGCGCCGATCAACGCCCGCCTCCGCGACTTCGCCGGTTCACCACTCGCCGGAGCGCTGATTTCGTTCGCGGTGGGCACTCTTTTGTTGCTCGGCGCGGTGGCAGCGACTGGAGCCACGCCGTTCCCGGCGGAGCGCCTGCGCACGGCGCCCTGGTGGATCTACACGGGCGGCGCGCTGGGTGTGTTGTACGTGGTTTCGGCCATCGTAGCCGTGCCGCGCATCGGCGCAACCATGCTGCTCGCGGCGGCAGTAGCGGGGCAGATGATCGGAGCGTTGTGCATCGACCATTTCGGCTGGTTTGGACTCGACCAAAACCCCGTCACGCCGCGACGCATTTTGGGCGCCGGTTTGCTTGGCCTCGCGATGTGGTGTCTGCGCAAGTAAGTAAGAGCTATTTCGGAATCGCGAACTTCTGCACTCGCCAGTTCTTGATTTCCGCCACGTAGAGGGAACCTTCGCTATCCACGGCCATGTGGTGCGGAAAATCGAGGCGCCCCTGCACCTTGCCGAAACCGGAAAGGGTTCCCGTCACCTGCCCTTCGAGGTTGAGGCGAATGATGCGGTTGTTCTTACCGTCGCACATGTAGAGCGAGTTCTCTTTGGCGCTGAAGGCCAAGCCCCACGGAGAACCCATGCCCGTCCACTTGGTCAGGAACTTGCCCTTGAGGTCGAAAACCTGCACCCGTTCGTTCAAACGGTCGGCCACATAGACGCGCCCTTTGCCGTCGAGCGCGACGTCATGCACGAGGTCGAACTCGCCGTCGCCCGTGCCTTTCTTGCCCCACTGGTATTCGTAAATGCCGTCCTTGTCGAACTTCACGACGCGGGAGTTTTTGTAGCCGTCTGAAACGTAGAAGCCGCCGTCCGGCATGAAACTTACCGCGGTTGGTTCATGGAACGCGTCACGGGATGCATTGTCCCCGGGATTCTTGCCGGCATTGCCGATCACCATCTGGATACGGCCCGCGGGGTTGAACTCGAACAGCGTGTGGCCCTTCACATCGATCGCCCAGATGTTGCCCGAAGGATCGACCTTGATGCCGTGCGCCGCGGTCACAGGAACTTCCTTCCAGGCCTGCAGCATCCTGCCGTTCTTGTCGAACTGGATCACCGGATGCGGGCCCCGGTTGAACACCCAAACATTGTCGTTCTTATCCACGGAGACACCCGAGGTTTCGCCGAGGTTCCAGCCTTCGGGGAGTTTGGCCCAGTCCTTGACGACGCGATGCGGCAGCGGAGGTCCGCCGGACAGCATCTGTTGCGCAAAGAATGAGGGAGCGGCGATCACAAAGAGCAGACTGCAGCGACGGAGCATGTGTCGGAGCATATCACCGCGGCATATTATACGCAAACACTAGCTGCAAGCGGATCTGGTTGCCGCGGAATTCGAGCGGCAGCGGCGGGAACGGATTCGACGCGCTGATGCCGGCCACCGCGGCGCGATCGAGGTGTTCGCTTCCCGATGGGGTCTGGATCACGAGCTTGGGCACCGATCCGTCTTTGGAGATCGCAAACTGAATGATCGCTTTGCCGCGCATGCCCATGCGCGCGCTTTCGGGCATCACTGCAAACCAGTTGCGGCGCACGGCGGCGAGCACACGAATCAGGTAGGGGCGAAAGTCCACGCCCATCGGATCGCTCAAGAGTTCGAGGCTGTTGCCGGTTTTGCCCTGCGTGCCAGGCACTGGGGGCAGGCCGGGCGTAGGGTCGCCAAAGAGGTCCCCAATGGCGGTCCCTCCGGCGGCTCCACGCGCAATCGCGGTCTTTGCGGTTTCGGCAATCGTCACCGGCGTTGGGGCGGGAATCTGGCCTTTCGGCGCGCCGGTCACGACACCGGGAGTTTCAAATGCAAGCTTGGGCTTTTCCGCAGCCGGAGGAGGCGGCGGCGGCGCGGCCGGCGTGGTGGTTAACGTGCTGTTGCCGAGCGCGGGAGGAAGATTCTGCGCGAGCTTGGGCGCGGCTTCGATTTCCGTCGCCGGCTTGTCAACCTTCTTGGGAGTTGGCGCGGGCGGCGCGGAGAACTGTTTGTGCGCCGGCGGCGAGACTGCTGGCTTTGCCGGCGAAGGCGCCACTTCAGGACGCGTCATGAGGCCGGCGAGATCCAGCGATTTCGCCGGCTCCCGCTGATTGGGCGCCTTCTGCGTGAGAATGTCCTGCGGGGCGACGAGCGGAATCGACTTACGCACGTCCACCAGCGAGCGGGGCACATCCGGTTCCTCGACATAGTTTCCAGCGGGGAGCGCGGAAAAGCCAACGATAATCACAACGTGTGCGGCAATCGACCCGACGGCGGAGTACCAGGGCTTGGGGCGATTCCACCCATGTTCCCAATCGACCAGGAGTTCGAGTTCCGGTTCCCGCTGCTGGGGCTGTTGCGCTTGCTCCTCGACCATTGGCTTCTACTTAGACGCCGGCTCCAGCGGTTGCGTTGCTCCGCTCGAGGGTTTGGCGCACGATTTCGGTGTGGGCCTCGATCTTCTCGAGAATGCCGGTAGCAACGCGTAGCGCCCTAGTGGCTTCGTATCCGCTCACGAGCGGCTTCTGGCGCGTCCGCACGCATTCGAGAAAGTGCAGAACCTCCAGTTGCAGCGGTTCGCCCTTGGTCACCGGAGCAGGCGTGAAACTGATCTGCCGTTGCGGCGAGACGCCGATGGCGACAATTTCCTGCTTCGTATAGTCCACCGAAATGTATTGACTGGGCTGGAAGAGACGCAGTTTGCGAACCTTTTCCGTCGAAACGCGGCTCGCCGTCAGGTTCGCCACGCAGCCTCCTGGAAACTGCAGGCGCACGTTGGCGATATCCACCTTGCCGGACAGAATCGAAATGCCGGCGGCGCGAATCTCCTCGGGTTCGCAACCGGCCAGGTCGAGAATGATTTCGATGTCGTGGATCATCAGGTCCAGCACGACGTCCACATCGAGGCTCCGCGGGCTGAACAGGCTCATGCGGTGCACTTCGAAAAAGAGGGGTGTGGTGAGCAGCTTTTCCATTGCTCGAACCGCCGGGTTGAAGCGTTCGAGGTGGCCGACCTGCAGGATTCGTTCGTGCTTCGCGGCAAGGGCGGTGAGGCGTTCGGCGGCGGCGACGTCAGGGGCGATCGGCTTCTCGATCAGCACGTCGATGCCCGCGGCTAGCAGCGGCGCGGCGGCCGATTCATGCGCACTGGTGGGCGTGGCCACGATCACGGCGTCTACTTCGCCGATGAGTTGCGAGACGTCTGAAAAGGCCCGGCAGTTGTATTTCGACGCGGCTTGCGAGGATTTGGCAGGGTCCAGGTCCACGACGCCGGCAAGTTCGGCGGCTTCAGGAAGCCCAGCAAGGACGCGGAGGTGGTTTTCGCCAAACACGCCCGCGCCAACGACCGCGCAGCGGAGCCTGCGCTGTTGGGGATTTGTCATGTATTATCTTTGATTGTTTCACAATCCCCCGCCGGTGCGGACTTATTTGCCGCCGGTGCGCTTGGCGCGAAGTTCACGGAACAACGTATTTTCACGGTCGGCGTCGACAATGCGGGCGCCACGGCGGTAGATCTGCGACAACTGAAAATGCGCGGTTTCGGCGAGGGCGGACTGGGGCTCGAGCGCCACCACCTCGAGCAGCGCCTTTTCGGCTTGCGGCAGATTGCCGGAGGCGGCCTCCGCCTTGCCAAGTTCGATCAGCGTTTCCGGCATCTCGGGTTTCAATTCGTTGGCTCGACGCAGTTGCTGCAGCGCGCCGGCCGATTCACCCCGGTTGAGCAGCACTGAGCCGTATCTATAGGCTGCCGCGGCCGAGCCCGGCGCAAGCTTGACCTCCAGCGCAAACTCTTTTTCTGCGGCCGGAAAGTCGCCCGATTCGAGCGCCAGTTCGCCTAGCCGCATGTGTACGCCGCGCAACGACGGCCGCTGATTGAGGGCGGCATGGAAGTCTTTGGCCGCGGCTTCCCGGCGGCCGGACGCTGCATTCGCCTCGGCGGCAATCAGGCTCTTACGCGGCGAGTCAGTCGCGGCGACCTTGTCCACAACCCGCTTCGCCAAGCGGACGTAGGCTTGTCCGAGATAGTAAAGCAAATCGGGATCGTTGGGGCGCGTCTCGAGCGCGGCCTCCAGGCGATCGATGCCTTCTCGTTCACGGCCCGCTTCCACCAGCGCGATGCCCAGCATGTCGATCGTGCGTGTCTTTTCGAAATGCGGAATCGCTTCGGCGGCGTATCCCAAAGCAAGTAGCGAGGTTCCCAGCATCAGTTGCGCGCCCGGCAGCTCGGGGTTGAGTTCGAGCGCCTTTCGCAGTTCAGGGACCGCGTGCTCGTAATCCTGCTGATCGTGATATACCCCGCCGAGACTGACATGCCCGGCGGCGATCTGCGGCGCCATCTGTACGACTTTGCGGAACTGCTCCGCGGCGGTCTTCAGGTCGCCGGCCTGCCTGGCGTTCATGCCCGCTTCCACAGCCTGGCGGAGTTCCGGCGTGACCTGCGCCTGTTGCAGCGGCAATAACACGCTCAGCAAAACAACCCCGATCATTGCGGCTCCTTCACGTCCTCTTTCACATTTAGGATGCGGTTCGTCTGCACCTGCCTGATCACCTGTTTCCGGCCGCCTGGCCACTCAACTTCCACGTCCACCACTTCCTTCGATCCTAAACCCAAATGGATACGCGAGTCGCTGGCCGACAGATAACTTCCGGAGGTCGTCGCGTATCCGTTCACGCCGCCCGCTCGAACCGTCGCGCCCAGCCCCAAGCGATTCGATTTCGCGCCGCTGAGCCGCACCAGCAACCAGTGATTGCGGGGCTTGCCTTTCCAGATCACGGGGCTGCCGCCCAGCACCGAGACCACTACATCCATCGCCCCGTCGTTGTTCAGATCGCCGAACGCGGCCCCTCTCGCGGCGACGGGCGCGCCGAAATCGATGCGTTCGAATTTACCCGCATTGTTCCTGTACAGCGCCATCGGTTCGAGATAGCGCAGGCCCGAATGAATGCGTTCGACGTTGTCGAGCACGTGGCTTTGGGCAACGAACAAATCCTTCCAGCCGTCATTGTCGAAATCCACGAATTTGACGCCCCAGCCGGAACTGCGGGCGGAGACTCCGGCGAGTCCGCTGGAGGCGCTAGCGTAACGAAAGGTCCCGCCTTCGTTGCGGAACAGAGCGTATTTCTCGAGCGCCAGATTCGTCACCGCGATGTCCGGCTTGCCGTCGTTGTCGTAGTCGTCGAAGGCTACGCCCATGCCAGCGAACGGGCGGCCGTCATCGCCAAAGGCAACGCCGAGATCCAGCGCAACCTCCGCGAACGTCCCGTTTTTTAGATTGTGAAACAGGTGCTGCTCCATGCCATCGTTAGCCACGAAGATGTCGGCAAACCCATCGTGATCGTAGTCGTGAAACGCCACTCCCAACGCTTTGCCTTTCACCTTGCCAATGCCGCTGGACCCGCTCACATCGCGAAACCGGCCGCCGCCCTCGTTGTGTAACAACACGTTCGACACAGGAGGAAACTTGTCAGGCCGGCAATACGCGTGGAACGGCGCGCCGCACAAAATGTTGTGCGCGATGTCCCACTCGAGATACCGCGTGACAAACAGATCGAGGAGTCCGTCGTTGTCGTAGTCGAAGAATCCGGCCGAGGCGGACCAGCCTCCCACCGCGGTTACTGCCGTGGTGACGTTCTCGAACGAGCCTTTGCCGGTGTTGCGGTATAAGACGTTTGCCCCGTAGTTTGTGACGTACAAATCCACCCAGCCGTCGTTGTCAAAATCTCCAGTGGCCACGCCCATTCCGTAGGCGCCGGACGTCTTGTCCAAGCCGGAACCTGCGGTGACATCGGTGAACGAACCATCCGGATTCTGGCGATACAGGCGGTTCCAATAAGCCGGATCCTGGCGATTGAAGCCAGTTCCCGGAATCTGGCCGCCGTTGACCAGAAACACATCGAGCAGCCCATCGTTGTTATAGTCGAGCAGCGCCACCCCACCACCCATGGTTTCGATCAGGTACTTCTGCGGCGTCGGCGAATTGCGGTGCACAAACCCGCTCAGCGCCGCGGACGCGTCCTCGAAAAACGAAGGGCCCTGCGCCGCAAGCGCAGCGCAGAGCCCGATCATGACCAGCTTTGGCTTCACCGAATCCTAGAACTGCAGACGCAGCGCAAACTGCACCAGCCGCGGATTGTTGTACTGGCCGCTGACGATTCCGAACTGCGGATTGCCGAGCGCCGTACCTGGATAGCCGAACTGCACACGGTTAAACAGGTTGAAGATTTCGGTGCGGAACTGCAGTCCGAACCGCTCCGTGATTTGCGTGTTCTTGAAGACCGTGAAGTCGTAGTTGGCGATGCCAGCCGATCTCACATCCGTCAAGGTGCGCGCCACGTTTCCGAAGGTAAACGACGGCGTCGCCGTGAATGCAGCGGTATTGAACCAGCCGTTCAGCCGGGATTGCGCGGAACCATCGAGGTTCGCGCTCACACCGGTCGAGTTCGGCCTTTGCCCGCCACCCTGTGAATTGCTGGTGTTCACCGCCATCGTCAAGTTGAGTGGATTGCCGCTCTGGAACGTCGAAACGCCGTTCAGTCCCCATCCGCCGACGAGTCGATTGGTCATCCCTGAAACGTTTGCGAGCATCTTCCTGCCCTTGCCGAACGGCAAATCGTAGATGAAGCTGACCACCGCGCGTTGCGGCACGTCGTAGAGCGCCACGGATCGTTCCGCGTGCAGGTTGTACCAGTTCTGCACGCCGAGTCCACCGCCGGGCTCGAGCCACGCCGTCAACGTGTCGGTGTCGCTAATCAACTTGGCAAACGTGTACGAGGCGAGAATCGACGCGCCCTGTGAGAAGCGCTTCTCGACCTTGACCTGCGCTGAGTGATAAATGGAATTGCGGTTCATCGGCGACACGATGTTGAAGCCTGTGTACTGCGGATACGGCCGCAACAGTTGGGCGCGAGCCACCGTCGGCTGCGCGAGTGCGCCCAATTGCACCCTTCCCAGGAAGGGGTTCGCCACCTGCTGCAGGAGCGTCGCGCCCTGCGACAGGAAGGCTTCGGGCAATTGGTTCAACACCTGGTTTGGACCAGGCAGGTGGGTTCCCTTCGATCCCGCATAGGCGACATCGACGACCACGCCGCCGAAGATCTCACGCTGGAGGTCCACATTCCACTGCTGGGTGTAGGCGCGAGGGTCCTTGTACAAAGGCGCACTCACACCCTGCCCGTAGAACAACTGTTGAATGTTCGCAGCCCGTCCCGGGGCCGGCACGATGCCATTCGGGAACGGGTTCGACAAGCGGTCGGCCGGCGTGATGCTGCCATCGAGTGTGCCGAGAAACGGGGTCGTGTATGCGTTGGCGATGTCGATGTTCGGCGCCGAATTGAACGCCACATCGTTGGGCAGGAAGAACACGCCGTATCCCGAGCGGAACACAGTCTTATTGGTGATGCGATAAGCGAGGCCGATGCGCGGGGAGAATACGTTGCGCAGTTCGGTATTGTTGCGGCTCGGGTTGTCAGGCGAATTCACAAGGCCGAGACGCCCTTTGAGGCTTAATCCTCCGGTTCCGTTGAGCCCGTTGTCGGCGCAAGGCAGGAGGACGACCATACGGTCAAAGCGTTCGGACCACGGCCCCATCTGTT
>JACXTT010005632.1_pt1 | contig 18141 bp, 13 predicted proteins | sample 9270951 | NCBI WGS metagenome assembly JACXTT01 (sample SAMN15532306, study PRJNA645909) | rock metagenome | isolation source: weathered quartz diorite | place: Puerto Rico | collected 2017-06-21 | reverse complement strand
CGGGGCTCTTGGCCTTTTTTCGGGGGTTTTCCTTGGGGGCACGCTCCCGGGGGCGAGCCTGCCCGCGCAGGGGTATTGGGTTCGGACTGCTGGGCCTCGCCTACGCGGGCTGGGAGATGTCGACCTGGACCGCGGGGGTCGGCGTGTGGCCGCTGGTGTGGACGAATTTCATGCAGGGCATCGGCGGTGGCATCATCCTGGTGCCGATCCAGGTCATCGCATTTCCGTCCCTGGAGCCGCATCGCCGCACCGAGGCCACTGCGGTTTACAACCTGGTGCGCAGCATCGGCGCGAGCATCGGCGTGTCGGGCGCGTTGGCAATGTATGTGCGCACCAGCAGCGTGATGCATGCGCAACTCGTCGAGCATGCCACGCCTTTCAACCGCGCATTGCGGGCACAGGGACACGAAGGATGGAGCATGGCCTCGACGCAGGCACTGGCCAGGCTCGAACGCGAAATCAGCCTGCAGTCCGCGGTCATCGGCTACACCGGTGATTTCTGGCTGTTTGCGCTGGTCGCGCTCGCAGCACTTCCGCTGCTGTTGTTCATCGGGCGACAGAGGCTTCCCGGCGCTGCGGGCGATCGCGCCGGGGGGCTCACGATCGGCGAATAGACTGGCGCGCCGGCTCCCTGGCAGCTAGCATTCGGGTTTTTCCTTGGCGAGCCCGGCATGATTACTGTTGATCGTCCGATACGTCCGCGGCGCAGCCTGCTTTTCGTGCCGGGGCTGCGGCCGGATCGTTTCGCCAAGGCGCTCGACAGCGGGGCCGACATCGTCTGCGTGGACATGGAGGATGCGGTGGCGCGCCCCCGCAAGGACGAAGGGCGCGCGCTGACCCTGCCCCTGTTCGCAAAGAACACCCACCCTCACGTCGAGCAGATGGTGCGTATCAACGGCCTTTCGACGCCGGACGGGCTCAAGGACCTGACCGCGATCATCGAATGCCAGGCCCCACCCCCGGCGATCATGATCCCGAAGATCAAGTCGGCCGAGGAAGTGCAGTTGATCGAGACGCTGCTATCCGCCGGCCCCGCGCGCAACATCCGCTTCTGCGTGATCATCGAGACCAATCAGGGTCTGGAGCGCGCTCTGGAGATCACCCGGGCATCCTCGCGCATCGACTCGGTGATTCTCGGCGCAGTGGACATGTCCGCCGAACTGCGTTGCGAGAAATCCTGGGAGCCGCTGCTCTATACCCGCTCGCGGCTGGTGCATGCCGCCGCCTCCGCCGGCATCGATCTCCTCGACGTGCCGTTCCTGAACCTCGACGATCCGGAGGGGTTGCGGCAGGAGGCGCAGGCCTGCGCCCGGCTGGGATTCACAGGCAAGGCCTCGATTCATCCCAACCAGATCCCGATCATCCACGAGGCCTTCACGCCGGACGAGAAGACCATCGCGAAGGCCCGCAAGGTCTGCGCCGCTTTCGAACGGGACAAGACCGGCCTGGTGGTGGTGGATGGAGAGCTCATCGAACTCCCGGTGGTGCGCTCGATGTACCGGGTACTGGCGATAGCCGAAAGAACGATCTCACGCTAGCCCCGTACCCGAGCTCGCCACCCGCAGGGGCGAGTCGCCCTACAGGACGCGCCTCATCTCCAGGTTCGACTCGTCCGTCCAGCCGACGAGAACGTAGCGGTTGATCAGCCGGTGCAGAAACTCGACTTTCTTGCGAAACGTGACGATGAACTGGACTTGCACCTTGGTGCCGTCCCGCTGCAGCACGACGGCGAAGGGCGCCATGATGTTGTCTGCCATCTCGGGATCGACGAACATGCATAGCTTGTTCTCGCCCAGTTCCTTCTTCAACGGCTCGAGGTTGCGGCCGCCGAGTTCGCGCACGCGCACCATGGCCTCGTCGTAGGCCTGAGGCGAGATGCAGACGAAAATGTTCTCCTTCAGCGTGGTGAAATCGCCCGCCTGCGCCGGTGCAACCACTGCCATTGCTAGCAGCGCCGCCGCCAGCAAGCGGCTCTTCTTGATTCGGCTCATTTCCAGTTCGCTCCTTCCACAGCCAGCGTTTCCAGGTAGGCACCCAACTTGGCGATGGTGTCGTCATCCATAAATTCCTTCCAGGGTGGCATCTGCTTTCCCGGGCGGCCATTCTTGACGGTGTTTACAAACTCCGGGTAGCCGCGCCAGAACTTCGTCAGGTTGCCGGCATACTTACCGAAACGCGGCGAATCACCGTCGGCCTTCGGGCCGTGACACTGGACGCACCAACTGAAGTACAGGTGCTTGCCCAAATCGATGGCTTCAGGATCTCCCGACAAGGGATTGGAAGAGGGGACCTTGACAGGAGCGTTCTCTGCCTGGGGCGTTTGGGTCTGGGTGATCTTGGGCTCGAGTTTTCCTTGTTCCATTGCCGCGAGCAGACCCGCGTGGGACACGCCGAGTACGGCGGCGGCCACGAATACGTTGGACGCAATGCGCATTTTGGATTTCATACCTCATTAAAAATTCTCGCCTTCGCGCCTTCCGGACGGCGGCGGCGAAGACGAGAGGGACACTACCACACAATTTCCGCCGGGCTTCGAGGCGCGGACGGAGCAAAAAAACGCCGGGGCGGCAGGAGGTTTCCCCCCGTCCGTCCCCGGCAGGGGAGAGAGCTATGGAAGTGCGAATACCACCAATGCCATGCTCTCATTCATAGTTCCGAGCTTGTCCTTGTTCAGGGCCTTGATCGCCCCGCCCACGTACGTGCCGTGCCCGGATGCCACCGCAATGTACTGCTTGCCATCGACCGCGTAGGAGATGATGCCGCCATGCACGCCTGAGCCGACATTGAACCGCCACAGAACGTTGCCATTCTTGGCGTCCAGCGCCTCGACGAAGCCATCAGAGGTGCCGACGAACAGCAGGTCGCTCCCCGTGGACAGCAAGGTCGAATGCGGGATCAGGTCATAGCGCTTCTCCCAGGCAAGCTTTCCGGTGACCGGATCACGCGCCGTCAGGCGACCATGACTCTTGTCTCCCGGCGGGTCGGTACCGATCCATTCGGCGCTCATGAACGCCTGGGCGAAAGGCTGAAGGGTCCGCGTCTCGGCGCCTGCCGAGATGGTGGTCCCGCCGCTCTTCGGTTGCGCGGTCAAGTACATGCACCATTCCTGCGCGACGCGATAGAACAACTTGGTCTTCGGGCTGTAGGTCCCGGCCTGCCAGCTATGCCCACCGTCGATCGCCGGGCAAACCAGGGTCTTCTCGCCGGGTTGCGGCCACAGCATGTTTTCCCATTCACCCTTGGCGATGTTGAAGCCCGTGGTCCAGTTGAAACTCTTCATGTCCGGATAAACGGCCAGGACCTTGCCGCCCTTGGTCTGGTGCACGGCGTTGAAGCCGTTCTTGCCCGGATGCACCACCTTGTCTCCGAGGATGACGTACTCGCCCGGTGCGGCGTCGTAGTCGTACGGATCGGCGTGCGCCTCCTGGAAGTACCAGTTGAGCTTTCCGGTGTTCAGATCCAGCGCGACCGTAGACGACGTATACAGCGCGTCACCCGAGCGCCAGCCATCGGCGTTCGGATCACGGCAGTTGCTGCCGCAGTAGTCGTAGTCGGGGTTCGGGTTGCCGGTGCCCATGATGATCTGATTGTTGGCGTAGTCCACCGTCCCCGGCTGCCAGGATCCCCCACCGCCGTATTGCCACGAATCGCCGCGCCAGGTCTTCATTGCCCTGGGATCGTCGCGTCCCGTGGTGTAGAAGGTCCACTTGATGTCGCCGGTCTTGGGGTTGATGCCGAAGATCTTGCCTTCGATCGGGTATTCGCCGCCGTTCTGGCCGATCACCATCAGATCGGAATTCACAAAAGTCGCGGCGCCGCTGAACCCGACCGTGTCCTTGCGCGAGTCGATGATCTGCTTCTCCCAGATTATGCTGCCGTCCTTCTCGCTGAGAGCGACGATCTTGCCGTCGGCCTGTCCCATGTAAACCCGGCCATCACCGATGGCCAGACCACGGGTATGTGCGAAAAACGAGCGGGCGACCACGGCCTCGTCCATCTTCGGCTCATGAACCCACAAGCGCTCGCCGGTCTTGCCGTTGATCTTCCAGACGGTCGATGGGTTCACCGATACGTAGATGTTTCCGTCGATCGCCAGCGGAGTGGCGTGCATGCCCATGCGCACGTTGCCGGGCTGGAAGATCCACGCCGGACGGAGGTTCTTGACGTTGCCGGCGTTGATCTGGGTTAACGGGCTGTGGCGCCACGAACTATCGGGGGTGCGGTGATAAAAGCACCAGTTCTCGGGCGAGCAGTTTCGGATCTCGCTTGCCGACGATCCGGCCGCCTGCGCGCCCGGCGCCCACGCCGCCGCAATGGCGAGCGGTAGCGCCAACGACAGGAACTGCCGTAATGACGTTCTCATCTGGTCCTCCTCCTCGTTATGGTTTGAAGATCGACCGCCAACAACAAGCTGTTAAATCTTAGAGGTTAATTGGAACTCGGGAGACACGCCCGCAGCACAACCGCCCGGCACAGAGCCACTGGGGGTGCACAGCTAGTTACTTCACTCGACCTGTGGCGCAAACCCGATTGGAAGCTCTCCCCCCTTTGGACATTGTCAGCGTGCTTAAGGCGTGAGCCGGGAAAAGCCCCAGCGCAGTCCATGCTAATTGCGGCGCTGAACGGGTGTCAAGGTGAGAGTCTCGCTCAGGTGCGATTGGACGGTCTGCCCAGAACAGATTCCTCGCCCGCCCGCCGGCAGGCCCCGGCCCTTGGTCAAAGGGCGCGGCGCGGGCGCCAGGGGGCACGCCGTACCAGGATATCCAGCAGGAACAGCAGCAAGGCCGCGCCTGCGCAATACGGCCACAGCCGGGTGGTGATGACCTCGCCGTCCCCCCGTGGCGCGAAGATCTCCTCCGCCCGGGGTGCGAACACCCCGCCGGTCTCCTTGCTCAGGGTACGCAGCAGCGGCAGGTTTGCCGGCAGCAGGCGAAATTCGTCCGGGTAGGAATAAAACAGCCGGCGGCCGCCGACTCGCGCGATCTCGGCCGCGCTCAGTCCCGGAACGGGCAGCAGATCAAAGCGCCAGGGTATGCCGCCGGCGGCGGTGAGCGGGACTCGAGCGCGATAGCGGCCCGGCGCGCTCTGACGCAGCGCAGCCACGGAGCCTTGCCCGTCTGGCGCCGTGACGCGCACCTGCGGCCAGAGGCCGTTGCGGAAGCTGGCGTCGTGGCCGAGCCCGGAGAGATCGATGAGTGCCTCGCGCCCTTCGCGAGTGACCTTCCAGTCGAGGCCTTCACCGCTGTCGTGCCGGGCGCTGTCGCGCACGACTTGTGCCCAGAGCGCGGGGTAGCCGGGCCAGTTGAGCCAATCCGCCGCCCAGTGGTTCTTCACATCCGACAGGAACGCAACCGTCTTGCCGAGGCCGTAGTGCGTTTCGGCCAGAAGGGGCAGATCCTTCTTCGCCTCCAGCAGCACGTCGGAGAAGCGCTTCGGCTTGGTCGTCACATAGCCCTTGAGCTCGGGGCCCGCGGCGAAGTCCACTCCGGCGAGGGTCGGGCTCCAGCCCTTCACCCGCGGGCGAAACCGCCCCTCGACGATCGAATCGTCCAGCAGACGGCGCGTTTCCGCGGCGAACAAGGTGGGGACCTCGGCATCGCTCCTGGTGACGTAGCTCCTGCCGTCGCCCCAATCGGCGAGGTTCGCCATCAACTCGACATCGGGCTTCTCGCCGACGGCCACGGTGGAGAGCGAGATCCTCGCGGCCTTGAGCTCCGCGACGATCCCGGGGAACCCGCCAGCTGCGCCGGACACTTCCGGGGCGGGTGGCGGCTCGCCGGCCCCACCCCGCTGGCGTCTCTCGGCGGTCTGAATCGCACGGATCCTTTCCTCGATCTCGTTGCCGCTGCGTCCGGATGCGGGGACATGGCCCGGCGGCGGCGAGGTAAGCCCATCGGAGAACAGAATGATGTGTTTGGTCTTGGCCTTCGATTCCGCTAGCAGCGCTTGGGCACGCAGCAGTGCGTTGTAGATGTTGGTCTGGCCGGCCGAGGTCATGCGCGAGATCAGGTTCTCGGCCTCGAGCTTGTTCCCTACTGTCATCAGCGGGACGATGTCGTGCGGCTGCGCATCAAATGCGACGACCGCCAGCCTGTGCTCCGGCTCCAGCACATCGAGCGTGGCGAGCGCGGCGGACTTCGCAACCTCGATTTTCTGGCCGCGCATGCTCGAAGAGCGGTCGACGAGCAGGACCAGGTCCAGGTCCTCGTGCTTGCGCCTGGCCTCGAACGTGACCGGCAGCAGCTTCTCGACCTTGCTCTTGGCGAAGCCGTCCTGGCCGAACGTATTCTGCCCCGCTGCGAAGATCAGGCCGCCGCCGCGGTCGCGAACGAACGCCGCGAGGCGCCGCACCACATCCGCCCCCAGGCTGTCCGCGCGCACGTCGCTGAGGATGACGACGTCCTTGCCGTTGAGCAATCGCGCATCGTCCGACAACTTTTGCGCGGTGGCGACCGACACGCGAATGCCCTGCGCGGTGAGCGCATCCGCGAGGTAGCGTGCGCCGCGCTCGCCGCCCTCCACGTACAGCGCGTGCAGGCGCGGCTGCACCATGAGGTCCTCGGTGAGCACATCGTTGCGCGCAAGCTCGTCGCCTTCGGCGCTCACTCGCGCCGTGACGGTCTGGGCACCAGCGTGCCGGAAGCGCACGGAAAAGGATAAGCGGTTGTCCCCCGGCGACAGCGTCACGCTGCGCGCGCCAGCGCTGCGTTCTCCGATGGCAAGATCGACCCGCGCGCGGACAGACCGGCGGGAGAACACCCGGGCCTCGACCTCCACTGCCGCGCGCTCGCGCACGCCCGGCGGGACGCTGATCCGCTCGATCCAGGCGTCGTTTTGGACCACCACAGGCGCGGGAACCGCGAACACCCGCGCGCCCTCGGCCTGCAGACGCAGCATCGCCTGCCAGGCGTCACCTTCAGTCGGATTGCCGTCGCTTAGCAGAACGACGCGCTTGGCCAGACCGGGCACGAAACCGGGCAGCGCGGCGAGCAGGCCTTGTTCCAGGTCAGTGGCGCCCCGGTCGATCGCGTTGCCACGCCCGGCCCCATGCTCAGCGGTCAGGGCGAGCGCCCGCGCGGCGTCTACCGAGTCGACCAGTTCAGCGCGATCGGCGAACACCACCACGCGCGACTGCGCGGGCCGGTAATGGGTATCGACCTGCGCGATCCAGTCCAGCGCTTCCGCCAGGAAACGCGGCGCGATGCTGGCGGAGACGTCCAGAACGTAAACGACCGATATCTCCTCGCTGGCCCGGTGCAGGGCGGGCTTGAGCAGAGCCAACACGATCGCGGCCAGCGCAAGCGAGCGCAGGACTGTCGCGGCGGCCACACGAGCGCGACTGACCGCCGCGCGGTTGCGCAAGGCGAGCCACCAGACGAGCGGCCATGCCGCCAGCAGTACGAGCGGCCAGAGGGTGGTCACTGTCAGCATGGTTTAAACTGCGTGCGGCCGGGTGAACACGGCCCATTCGACGAGGAGGAACGCGCCTGCGAGCAGCAGCAGCAGCACCCACAATTCCGCGTTCCAGGGCCTGGCCGATGCGTTGCCTAGGAGCGCCATCGCGCTGCCACCGCTCAAGCGGCTGCGATTGATCTGGGCGTAGCGCGGATCGGTCAGGTTGGCCACCACCCGGATCTCCCCGGTCGGAGCGCTCACCGTGTAAACGTCGGGCCGCGATGCCTCGAAGACGACGCCCTGGGCAGTGGCCGAGGCGGCGACGGAATTGCCGCTGCCATCGCGCACCTGGGCGCCGGGCAGCGCCACCTCCACGCTGCCCAGCCCGCGCGTTAGCACCGGCATCGGCGCATTCACCCAGTTCAACGCGTTGCCGAGAAACACCGGAAAATCCGGCTGTAACGGAAAGTTGGAGTCTTGCAGCGCGAACCCGACCTGGATCCATGGCGCCTTCGAATTACCGGCGGTCACCACCGCGCCCGATGCGGATCCGCTTGCCAGCACGAGCGCGTCGAAGGTGATGTCGATGGCGCCGCTGAGCGATGCGCGCGCGAGCCTGAGGTTGCGCCAGGCGATCCCGCCTGTGACCGCATGATCTTCGTTCCAGCCGGTGATGCGCGGTCGGTTCGGCGCGGAGGACTGCCCTGCCAGCCATTTGCGCGCCGGCGGCCGCAGCAGCAGCGCACCGACCGCCGGCGGCTCGGCCGGAGCGAACCGGTCGAACACCGCGGCATCGTGTTCGCCGGCCCGCGGATAGCTGTCGGGTGAGGCCATGATGAGCCGCACTCCGGGCAGGCTGCGCAGCGCGTCTTCCAGGGGGGGATTGCCCGGCGTCACTAGCAGCACGCGCTTCGGTCCGTGCGGCGGGACAACGGCGTAGGCAAAATCGTCCAGGGCGAGGGCGTCGGTCTCGCAGATTACCGCCACGCCGAGCACGCCGCCTTCGAAGTCGGAAACATCGAAGGTCGCGTTGACGGTCTCGCCCGCGCGCAGGTCGAGATCCTGCGCCATGGAAAATCGATCGCCGCCGGTGATCAGCAACCGCGCGCGCAGATCGCCGGGAGAGGCATTGAGTACCTGTACCAGCGCTTCGTAGCGCGTCGGATCCTGCGCCAGCGGGCGGGCCTCGAAGGCGGTCACGGCCAGGTTGTCGGCCCGCTCGTAGACCGAGTGCACGATGGCCCGGTCAGGCGCGGCGACCGCTGCGACGCCGTCGCTGAACACGTGCACCTGCGCGTCGGTGAGGAGCGGGGCGGCCGGCATGCGGGCTTGCCCCCAACTGGCGGCCGGCAACCGGGCGAGCGCGGCGACCGCGGCATCGCGTTCGACGAAACTGCGCACGCCAAGGCGCCCGACCGTATCCAGCAACCTCACTTCGGTTGCTGCACTGGATTGTTCGAGCAGGGCGCGCGCCTGCCCGATTGCGTGCTCCCAGCGACTGCGCCCATCGCTCGTCCGCGCGGCCATGGACGGCGAGTCGTCGAGCACCAGCGCCAATCGGTGCGCGTTGGTGCCTAGCGCCCCAATCTCAGGGCGGGTGAGGGCCAGAGCCAGGCTGAGCCCTGCGCCGAGCGCAAGCAACAGCGGCAGCAGCCGGCCTGTGTCATAGCGTTTCCGCTCGCGGATGACCCGCGCCCACAACACCAGGGATGAAACGACTACCCGCCGTGGCGGTGGCCTTAGCAAATGCAGGAGCAGGATGGCCAGCGCGACACCGGCGAGCAGCGCGCAAGCGACGATCGGCGAAACTGCGAGAAATCTCACCTGGTGACGCCCCCGCGGGTCGCCTGCGGGCGCTTACTCGTCCCTGGCATGCTGGCTCAGAAAGTACCGCTTCACCGCGTCTCGATACGGCAGAGGCGTCCCGCCTGGCCGAACGACCGCTTCGCGCCGTTCCCGCCACTGCGCGGTGATGCTCTCGTACTCGACTTGTGACGCCTGGCGTTGGGTCGCGGCATAGAACTCTTCCTCGGTGTCCTGCTGCTTCGAATCCTCATTGCGCTCGCGGCTCATTTTCTCCAATTGCGCGACCAAACGCTCGGTCCGCTCGCCGAGCACCGGCTGGTCGTCTCCGGCACCGGTCGGACTGCTGTTGGGATGTTCGCCTTCGCTCCCGCCGGCCTGGCTCCTGCCGGTGCGGTCGCCCGACGCGGCACCCGACACGCTGGTCTGGGAGCCCGCCTCTGCCGCCTCACCCTCGCCGTAGGCGACCTCGCGCATGCCAACGCCGGCGCGCGAGATGGCGCGCAGGCGGCTGTTGAGGGTGACTTCGCCTTGCGCGGGCGTCCCGGTGATCTTGCGCCGCTCTTCCCTGGCCTGCGCGCGCAACCGCGTTGCCGTGCGGATGGTCGGTGTGACCTCGGCCTTCGTCGTCTCGGGCAGCGCCTTGGCCTCGTTGTTCGGCATTGCTTGCAGGGCTTCGAGAAGGCGTTGCGCCGCGTCTGCCCACTTCAACTCACGCGAGGGGCGTGCGGCGGGATGCTGCGGCGCTGCGGCCGCCCGGTTGCGCTCGGAGGCCTGCAGGAGTTGCGCGGCAAGCTGGGCGTCGCGCGCGGCAACAGCGCGAGTGATCGGGCCCTCTTCGGCACCCGCGGGCAGTTCCTTCGTGAGTCGTTCGAGCCGCGCCCACGTCGCAGTCAGTTCGTCTTTGTTGGCGCCGTTCGGGGATGCCGGCTGTGCCGCAATCGTCTCGATCTCGTTCTCGCCCGCCGCGGCCGCACGCATCCTCCCGACTGCGGACGATGCCGGGCCCGACATCGGCTCCGGCGTGATGGGCAAGGCGATGCGCGGCGAGAACCAGGTAAGAGCGCCCGTGAGAGTTGCCAGTGTCAGCACAGCCAGCATGCTGCGCGGTACGGCGAGAGGGAATAGTCGGTGCGCATCCAGCGTCTGTGCGGTGCGCGCGGCGCGCATGAGCAGAAGTTCGACAAACGCATCACGCGAGGCACGCTGAGCGAACCAATGGGCGCTTTTGAGCTCGTCCTTCAAGCCGGCGCGGGTATCGGCAGCTCCCGCCGCCTGCGCCCGCGTTGTAGGGCGGGTGAGCCGCCACGCGAACAGCGCCGCGACGGCCAGCGCGGCGGCGGCGAGCACGGGCGCGACCGTGGACAAAACAGGCGCCGGGACGCCGAAAATCTCGAGAACCTCGGCAAGCAAACCCAGCGCGGCCAGGGCACAAACGAACCAGCCCAAATCTCGCACGCGCCGGCTCCAGCCCATGCGCGCGGCTGCCGTCGCAAGCCATCGAAGCAGGATCTCGTGGTCGGACATCGCGTAGTTTGGACAGGATTGAGGTGAATCGAGGGCCGTGCCAGACAGCGCCTGCCGGCCCGGCGGGCACTTCTCAAATTCGACGGTCATCGTACCATAGGCCGCCGCCAGTACAGGCGCGGTGCTGATGCGGCGGGCGTTACAATCCGGTCCGGACCACGCAGGAGAACAGATATGAACGCTCCGGATATCAAACCGATCCGACTCACCGAGCTTGCCCACGGCGGCGGCTGCGGCTGCAAGCTCGCGCCGGCGGTGCTGGAGAGCATTCTCGCCAAATCGGGCGTGGGGCTGTTGCCGGAGCAGCTCCTGGTCGGCATCGAGACCGGCGACGACGCCGCGGTCTATCAGATCAACGAATCGCAGGCGATCGTCGCCACGACGGACTTCTTCATGCCGGTGGTCGACGATCCCTTCGACTTCGGCGCGATCGCGGCGACCAACGCCATCTCCGATGTGTACGCGATGGGCGGCCGCCCGCTGTTCGCGCTTGCCCTGGTCGGCATGCCGGTCAACCAGTTGCCGGTGGAGACGATCCGCAAGATCCTCAAGGGCGGCGAGTCGGTGTGCGCGAAGGCGGGTATCCCGGTCGCGGGCGGCCATAGCATCGATTCCGTGGAACCGATCTACGGCCTGGTGGTGATCGGGCTGGTTGATCCGGGGAAAGTAAAACGCAATGCCGATGCCGAGCCCGGAGACCGGATCATCCTCGGCAAGGCGCTCGGCGTAGGCATCTGCAGCGCCGCGATCAGGAACGGCAAGCTCAACGCCTCAGGCTATGCGGCGATGCTCGCGAGCACCACGCAGCTCAACACCCCCGGCCTCAGGCTTGCCGAGCTGGAAGGTGTCCATGCGCTGACCGACGTCACCGGTTTCGGGCTGGCCGGACATCTTTTCGAAGTCTGCAAAGGCTCCGGGGTGGCGGCGACACTGCGCTGGGATCAGGTGCCGCTGCTTGCGGGTGTGCTCGATCTGGTGAAGGCCGGGATCAAGACTGGCGCCTCCGCCCGAAACTGGACCGGCTACGGCAAGAGCGTGGACCTGGGCGCCCATGACGACATCGAGAAGACGCTGCTGACCGATCCGCAAACTAGCGGCGGGCTGCTGGTGACCTGCGCGCCGGACGTCGTGGAGCGGGTGCTCGAAGTTTTCCGCGGTGAGGGCTTTGGCCGCGCCGCGGTGATCGGCGAAATCCACGCCGGCACTCCCTCCCTGGCAGTCCTGTAAACCAACTACTACGTGTTAGCCACAGAGGACACAGAGATCACAGAGGAAGAACGGAAACGAAGAAAAGCAAAATTGGGTTAAAGGAGGTAACTGTTCGCGAACCTGTGTCGCTACCTAGCACTGCGATGGATCATCAGCAATTGTACGGTCTTAACCCGGCACCTTTTTTCTCTTGATTTTCCTCTGTGATCTCTGTGTCCTCTGTGGCAGATTGTTTTTGATTTTGTGGAGAACTCATGTCGCAAGCTTCCACATTGCGCGCCGTGCTGTACGCGCTCGGCGCCAACGCCGGAATCCTGATGGCCAAGGGCGTTGCCGCCGCGGTGACCGGTTCGAGCGCGATGCTGGCGGAAGCGATCCACTCGGCCGCCGATTGCGGCAACCAGGTGCTGCTGCTCTTTGGCATGAAGGACGCCAGGCGCGCTGCCGATCCCAGCCATCCTCTGGGATACGGCAGGGCCGTGTATTTCTGGGCGTTCCTGGTGGCGGTGCTGCTGTTCACCCTGGGCGGCCTGTTTTCGATCTACGAGGGCTGGCACAAGCTGTATCAGACCGAACCGATCTCGAGCGCCGGCATTGCCATCGGCGTTTTGCTGATCGCCATCGTGCTCGAGGCTTTCTCGCTTGCCGGCTGCGTTCGCGAAATCCGCAAGATCTCCGGGACCAGGACGCTTTGGCAGTTCTTCCGGACCTCCCGCAACAGCGAACTCATCGTCGTCCTCGGAGAGGACATCGCGGCGCTGGCCGGCCTGGTGTTCGCGCTGATCGCGGTGGTGCTGGCGTTTGTCAGCGGCGACCCGGTCTACGATGCGATCGGCATCATTGCCGTCGGCGCATTGCTGGTGGTGGTTGCGGTGCTGCTGTCGGTGGAAATCAAGGCGATGATCACCGGCGAGAGCGCGGAAACGGAAACCGAACAGGCGATCCGCGCCTTCCTCAAGGCGAGGCCCGAGGTTGCCGAGACCTACAGCCTGCTGACGCTGCAGCTCGGGGAGGGCATCATGCTGGCAGTCAAGGCGCGGATGGCGGAAACTACAAGCGCCGGCGCGTTGGTCGACGCGATCAACCGGGTGGAGGCCGATCTGCGCACCGCTTTCCCCGCGGTGCAATGGTGTTTTTTCGAGCCGGACACGCGCGACTGATGTCGCGTGAGTGATGAGGGATGAGGGGTGAGCGATTGGGCGATTGGGCGATTGAGTTACCGAATCCCTTAATCCCTCAATCGCTTAATCACTGAATCGCCCCATTCCCCATTCCCCGCTTCAAGCCACCGGCTTGACGCGCCATGCGAGCAAAATTGCGAGCAGCGTGGCGCCCACCGCAATGAATCCCGCCAGCCAGTAGCGAGTCAGCGTGCCGCCGGCGCCGTGGCCGATGACCGATCCCGCGAGGAGCGACGCCGCACCCAGGCCAAGCTGCTGGATCGCGGAGTTGATGCTCATGAAGCCGCCGCGCAGGCGCGGTTCCACGCTGGAAATAACCAGCGCCATCGCCGGTACGAAACGTCCGGAGACGAATACCATGAAGAGGACCGACGCGCAGATGGCGACCGGCACCGGGACTCGCGGCAGGTTGGTGGTGATCAGCAGCGGTGCGATCGAGATCAGGCCGATGAGCGTGAATATCTGCCGCTTGCCGTGCCGGTCCGCCAGCTTGCCAATATAGCGGGACGTGAACACGGTGGCGAGCCCGCCGAAAAAGTACAGATAGGGCAGGTCGGTCTCCTTCAATCCGACATTGGCCACCATGTAAGGGCTGATGAACGGAATCACCGAAAACCCCGCGAACATCAGCGCGAACATGAATACGAAGGCGCTCAGGTGATTGTCGGTCCCGAACACCTCTTTTATCTGCTCCAGAGGCCGATGCGACTGGCCTTCGACGATATGGCCTCGCATGGGGGGAAGAATTCTCCAGGTGAGAATCAGGACCAGCATCGAGACGACAACGAGGAGCAGGAACGGCGCCCGCCAGGAGAAATGAGCGGCAAGAAACAATCCGATCGGAACGCCGACGATGGAGGACAGCGCGAACGCCGACATGATCATGCCGGTCGCCGCACCCCGGCGTTGTGCGGGAATCGCGTCGCCGAGGAGGGAGTGGACGGCTGCACCGGACACGCGCCCCAAGGCGCCGGAGCCCGCGCGCGCGGCCAGCAGCGCGCCATAGCCCGGCGCGATTCCGCACAGCAGAGTCGATATCACGAAGCCCGCGTAGAGAAAGACCAGCGTTTTGCGGCGATCGAAGCGGTCGGTGTAGAAGGCGACGGCCAGCGCCGCGACCGCTGCGGTAAGGGTGTAGGCCGAGACCAGGAGGCCGAACTGCTGGGGCGAGATGAGCATGACGCGCATCAGTTGCGGGCCGAGCGGCATCATGATCATGAAGTCCATGACGTGCGTGAACTGTATGGCGGCCAGGACCAAGACGAGCGGGCGCTCGCTGATCTTGGAGTCCTGCACAGCGGTGCTCACTTGATGGTGGCGGGCGCCGCAACCGGGCGGCGCAGGGCGGCGAGCCAGAGAATGGCGATGGCGGTGACGGTCAACAGCGGCAGTGCGCAGTAATTGAGGGTACTCCAGCCGTGCTTGTAGAGGATGGCGCCGGAACTTACCGAGGTCGTGCCCATGGTGACGTAGATCAACAGGTCGTTGATGCCCTGGGTCTTGGCCTTCTCTGCGGGCGTGTAGCACTCGGTCAGCAGCGTGGTGCCACCGACGAACAGGAAGCACCATGCGACGCCCACCAGCACCATCGATATCCAGAATGCGGCAACCGAGATGCTCGACACCGCGACCGCAACCGCGGCGAGCATCAGCATGACGCCGAGGAACATGATCGGCAGAATGCCGAAACGCGCGATCAGGCGGCCGGTCACGAATGCCGGCGCGAACATGGCGATGATGTGCCACTCGATCACCAGCACCGCGGCGTTGTAGGGATGCGCGCACATCTGCATCGCCAGCGGTGCCGCCGCCATAAGCAGGTTCATCACTCCATAGGCGGTAATGCTGCCGAGTATCGCGACGATGAAAGCCGGCTGGCGCGCGATCGATGCTAGGGGGCGAACCGAACCATGTCGCTCTTCGTGCGACGGCATCGGCAGATCCAGGCGCAGCAGGATCAGGATCGCCAGAAAGGCAAGCACGATCAGCGACAGGAACGAGCCGAGAAAGGTGACGTCCAGAAGATCCTTGGTGAGCTTGCTGCTCTCGGGACCGAATACGCCGCCGGCGATGCCCCCGGCGAGCACCAGTGAAATTGCTTTGCTGCGGGATTCCGGGCTCGCGGCATCGGCCGCGGCGAAGCGGTAAAAGCCGCCGGAGCCGGTATATACGCCGGCGACCAGCGCCGCAAGGCACAACAGCCCGAAACTTTGCACCGCCATGGCCGCAGTTGCCAGCGCCGCGCCAACGATGCCGAACACGCAGCCGAGGATGAACCCGGCGCGGCGGCCGTAGCGCTTCATCAGCAGTGATACCGGCAGCGTCGCCAATCCGCCGCCGATGATGTATGCGGTGGCAGGCACCGTGACGAACAGCTTATTCCGGGCAAGGGTGTCCGCTGCCAGCGTGCCGATCGAGATCATCATCACGTTGTTCGTTACCAGCAGCGCTTGGCTCGCCGTCAGCGCGATCACGTTTTTCCGGCTTGTGTCCATTCGTGCCGCGCCGCTATTTGATGCGGATGTCTACCCCGTGAAACACGTTGACGCCGACGTTGGTGAGTTTCACGGTCTGCTGCAGCTTGCGCCATTTGAATGCGCCGCGGTCCATGGCGATCTTCTCCCCGCCCTCGGGAGTGTCGAACACGACGTTGCCGCCGGATACCGAAACCAGCATGCCGCAAGGTGCATGGAGTTCGGTGGATTCGCCGGGATGCAGGATCACGCGGGTCACGAACACGCGTTCGTTGTCGACGACCAGCGTCTGATTCGGACCTTCGCGCGCCGCATCCATCGGGCCGCAGGAGCTCATGATCTCGGCGTCGGTAACGCGGTATATGCCCGGGCCGGGATTGGCCACCCGGTGCGCCTTCGGCTTGGTCCCGTAACCGATGAAGTAAGCCTCGCCGATGGCGCGCTCGCCGCGCGTCGCCGGCTCGGCTCCCCAGTCCTGGGAGATGGTCGGCGAAGAAGCGATGTTGACGAACACGCCGTCGTTGTGGTGCCAGTGATAGAGCGACTGGTAACCGGGTTCGAGCTGCACGTCGAAGAAGCGCACGTGCGCGTTCTCGAACTTGAGGCGATGGCGCGGCTCCTGCTCGATCGGCACCGGCTCTGTTGCGGCGCGGGTGATTGGGACCAGCGCGGCGGCGAGCGCAAGCGCAGTCAGGCAGCGACGAAACATAGTTATCCTCCTCAGGGCGGAGAGGCAGCTTGAAAGTCAATACCACAGGCCCGCGCGGCGCACCTTCTCCGCTCGGGGGATGAGGTGGCTGGGTGGGCGGCTGGATGCACCTCAATAGTACTCGTAGGATTTCTTGGGAACCTCGGCGGCATCCCGCGCTGCGTTCTCCTTGAAGTCTTGCGGCCGGTCCCACCAGGTGGCGCGGGCTTGTTCCTGTTTTGCGACGACCTCGGGGTGCTTGGCAAGAAATTCCCGGATGAAGCGGGTGACGTCCGACTCGTAGCCCTTCATACTGCTTTCCGTTTCGTTGATGGAGCCGTAATTGTAAGGTCTGCCGGGCCCGGGTCCTATGGATTTCAGCCTGCAGGTGTGATCAGGTCCGTGCCATGCCAGGAGCGTTCAAGTGCGTAGAAGCCCCATTCGCGTGCCACCGGTAGCCAGGCGCGTACCTCAAGTCACGATCGTGCATGGGGAGCGCCGCGTCGACGACTACCACTGGCTGCGCAACAAAGGCAGCCCTTCGGTACGCGCTCACCTGCGCGCCGAGAACGCGTACACCGTGGCGATGATGAAGCCCTCGGAGAGGCTGCAGAAGAAGTTGTACAAGGAGATGCTGGCTCGCATCAAGGAAACCGACGCCGACGTCCCGTACCGCGAGGGTGCCTACTACTATTACTCCCGCACCGAAAAAGGCAAGCAGTACCGCATTTTCTGCCGCAGGCAAGGCAGCCCGGACGCGCCCGAGGCCGTGATCCTGGACGTGAACCGTCTGGCGCAGGGCCACAAGTTCTACTCCGTGGGAGCGGTCGAAATCAGCCCCGACGGCAACCTGCTCGCCTACTCGTCGGATACCAGCGGCTTCCGCGACTACACGATGCATGTGAAGGACCTGCGCAATGGCAAGGTGCTCACCGACCGCATCGAGAAAGTGCGCTCGGCGGCGTGGGGGAGCGATAACCGCACGCTGTTCTACGTCAGGGAGGACGCCACGAAGCGCGCCTACCGCCTTTATCGCCACCTGGCTGGGAGCAAAGACGACCAGCTCATTTACGAGGAGGCCGACGCGCGTTTCTCGCTCTCGGTCGCGCGCTCGCGCAGCCGCGCGTACCTGTTTCTGACTTCCCATAGCGCCACGACCTCCGAAGTGCGCTATCTGCCAGCCGATGCGCCCGCGTCCATCTGGAAACTGGTGGCGCCGCGGCAGCCGGAGCATGAATACTACGTGGACCATGGACAGGGGCTGTTCTACATCGTCACTAACGACAAGGGGCGCAACTTCCGCCTGGTCACGGCGCCCGCGGAAGATCCCTCTCCGGGGAACTGGAGGGAAAAGATTCCGCACCGCGCCGACGTGATGCTGGAGGGCGTGGACGTATTCGCCCGGCATCTGGTCGCGCACGAACGCGCCGGCGGCTTTCCCAGGCTGCGCGTCATGCGGCTCGCGGACGGCGAATCCCACGAAATAGCCATGCCCGAGCCGGTGTATTCGCTAGGTGGCGGAGCCAATTTCGAGTTCGATACCGACGTATTCCGCTTTCACTACGATTCGTACATCACTCCCGATACGGAGTACGACTATCACCTCGACCGCCGTGAACGCAAAATGCTCAAGCAACGCGAAGTTCGCGGTTACGAGCCGGCGAAGTATCGCTCGGAGTTGCACTACTCGGTCGCCCTTGACGGCACGCACGTGCCGATTTCGCTGGTGTATCGCATCGGCCGGCGCGCCGATGCCGCACAGCCGCTGCTGCTCTACGGTTACGGCGCCTACGGCTATCCGCTGGACGTGGATTTCAGTTCGGCGCGGCTGTCGCTGCTCGATCGCGGCGTGATCTTTGCCGTG
>JACXTT010005631.1_pt1 | contig 18142 bp, 16 predicted proteins | sample 9270951 | NCBI WGS metagenome assembly JACXTT01 (sample SAMN15532306, study PRJNA645909) | rock metagenome | isolation source: weathered quartz diorite | place: Puerto Rico | collected 2017-06-21 | reverse complement strand
TTCAGGAAAGCCTCGCTCTCGTCAGCGCCCATGTTTTCCCGCCCAGAACACGAATTCCTCCCCGCAGTCCCTGCACTTGATCGTCTTGTCACTCTCCACCATCAAGCTTCCATGGCACACTCACCCGAGAAACGAGAATCCCCTGGCGGGCGAGTAGCGCCAGGGGCATGGCTGTAGGAAACGAGGAGCTCGTTGGGAAGTTGCGGGAGAAGGCAGGACCGGGGTTGAACGATGCACTGAATTCCGCTCGTTGCTACCGAAGAATCCCCCACCGCGCGGAGGTTTGACGACGCACGCCATACTATATAGAATTCGAGAGACTTGTGTCAAGGGGTTTGCTGCCGATTTCTCCGTTTTCATTCCCGCTCGACATCAGACTTCTCTTTGGATTGGAGCACGTCGCGTGTTCGTAGTTCAACGCAGAAATCTCTTTTCGATGCGCCCGGCCAGGGGAGCCGTCTTCTCCTCTCTGGGAGCGATTCGTCTCGGTCCCGCGATCTTGTCTCTCTGCGTTTTCGCGCCGGCGGCGCTCGCTGCATGGCCCGCCCGGCCCGATTCCCTCCTCATCATTCACACGAACGACATCCATGCGCACCTCTTGCCCTACACAGACGCGAGGGGGGAGGGGGTGGGAGGGGCGGGGGAGACGGTGGGGGGAGGGGGAGAGATGGTGGGGGGAGCGGCGGCTGGCGCCGCGGTCATCGAGAAGCTGCGCGACCCCTCGAAGAAGCGGGTGCTTCTCCTCGACGCCGGAGACGTGTTCCAGGGCACCCCGCTCTACAACGCCTTCCGCGGCATTTCCGACTATCGAACGATGAGCCTCATGCGCTACGACGCGGGCGCACTCGGGAATCACGAGCTGGATGACGGTCCCGCGTGGTGGCTTCGCGCGAGGAAGGAGGCGAAATTTCCGATCCTGACCGCGAACGTCTTCGTCTCGGGCGAAAGCGCCTGGGCGGCTTCGCTCCTGCCCGTCGAGACATCGCTGAGGAAAGGAGCGCGGTGGATCGGAGGCGCCCGCGTTCCCGACTCGGTTTCCCTTCGTCACATCGCGGAGCCGTACCGGATCTTCGACGTGAAAGGCCTGAACGTGGCGGTGCTGGGTCTCACCACCGCCGACATCGTCTCGATCGTGAGCCGGTCGCGGAATGGAGGCGTGGCGGTCTCGGATCCGATCGCAGTTGCCGAGAACCTGGTCCCGGAGCTTCGAAAGAAGGCCGACCTGGTCGTGGCGGTCACGCACCTCGGCGTGGACGAGGACCGCGCACTGGCGCGGCGCGTTCCCGGAATCGATCTCATCGTGGGCGGCCACAGCCACACGTTCCTCTGGGAGCCGGTCCTCGTCCGAAATCGGAACGAGAACGGATACGACGGAACCATGATCGTGCAGGCGGGACGCTGGGGAGAGCGCGTCGGACGCGTCTCGATCGCCGTCGGCCCGAAGGGCGTGACCGGCCTCAGGGGCGCGCTCCTCCCGGTGCGTCCCGCGTACGGAGAGGATCGGGATGTGGCGCGGATGCTCCAGCCCTACCGAGATTCGATCGCGGTCATGACGGACCAGCCGGTCTTCAAGACGCGGAGCCGGATTCCCTCTTCGGGCCTCGAGGAGGGAGACACGCCGCTGGGGAACTGGGTCGCGGACGTAATCTTGGAGTCGGCGGGAGCGGACGTCGCGGTGATCAATTCGGGCGGCATTCGCGCGCCCCTTCCTGAAGGAACCGTCACCGTGGGTGACGTCTACACGGTGCTCCCCTTCGACAACACGATCGTGACGGTGCCGATGAAGGACTGGCGGGTGCGGGAGCTCTTCGATTTCATCGCGCAGCGCTTCGGGAAGCATGGCTTCGCGCAGATCTCGGGGGCGCAGTTCGGGGTGAGGCGCGGTCGCGCGACGAATATCCGGATTGGCGGTCAACCCCTGGATCCCGGCCGCACGTACCGCGTCGCGACGATCGATTTCCTGTACACGGGCGGGGACGGATACACGATGTTCGAGAAGGCGGGACCCGCGGAGCAGCGTGGGAAGATGATGCACGATGCGGCGATCGAGTTCTTGAGGAGGCATCCGGACTACGAGTTCAAGAAGCGCGGACGGATCGTCTGGGAGGGTGGGATGCCTTTGCGCGACTTGTTGCGCTCGCCGCGGTAGCGGCGGCCGTGGCCCCCGTCTCTCTCCGGTTGGAACTCCTTGCGATTTCCATGCGTTAAGGAGCGCACGTTACGGCGGAGACCGGCGCGGTCAAGGAAGGCCGCCACGGATTTGGCCTCGAGTCCGCCGGAACCGCGCGGCCGCGCGACCACTGCCCGAGCGGGAAACCGACCAACTTTGCGTTTGACAGAGGGCCCTCCCGGGGCTACGTTACGGCCGTATTTCGGACCGCGATCGGGCGGTCACGACGAACATGCTTTGGAAACCTTCCATGGTGTTGCCTCGCACTTGCGTCACGGTTTCAGCGGTGGCACGCAGCAAGGTTCAAAGCAACGATCGGTGTCACGACGCTGAAGCACTCTCCTAGACAAATCGGCATACGACATAGAGAGCGTTCTCCTCTTTCGATCCACGTTCGCGGAAGGATCTTGCGCGATCGGCATCGTGCGGGGAGCGTTTGGGTCTTTTGGTTCGCGAGACCCGAGTTCGGGAGGAGGTGAAGCAATGCGCAAGCGTGGCACCGTGAAGTGGTTCAATGAGTCCAAGGGATTTGGGTTCATCCAGCAGCCGGGTGGCGAGGATGTGTTCGTGCACTACTCCGCCATTCAGGGCGAAGGGTTCAAGACGCTCGCCGAGGGACAGGCGGTCGAGTTCGAGATCGTCGAGGGCCCGAAGGGCAAGCAGGCTGCGAACGTGACGACGGTCTAACCTCGTCCTCAGGGACGTGAAATCACTGGCCCCGGCGAGCCGCCTCGCCGGGGCCGCCTTTGTGGGGACCGTTCATTTTCGGTATAGTCGGCGCCTTCAATGTCCGAGCACCAGCCGGAAGGGCCCGACCCCAGCGCCATCCCTGAGCTCCCCCCCGACCAGGGTGGGTCGGTCGAGCCGTCCCGGACCACGCGCATCCTCAGGCGGGCCTTCGAGATCGCGATTGGCCCCGCCCGGAGGATCACCGACCCGCACTTATTCCAGAAGATTTCTCTGGCCGCCTTTCTGGCTTGGGTCGGGCTCGGGGCGGACGGAATCTCCTCCTCCGCGTACGGACCCGAGGCGGCGTTTCTCGCGCTGGGTCCGAATACGTTTCTCGCGATCCCGCTGGCGATCCTCACCGCCGTGACCGTATCCGTCATCGCCGCGAGTTACGTACACATCATCGAGCGGTTCCCATCCGGCGGAGGAGGCTACGTCGTCGCCTCGAAGCTCCTGGGCCCGATGGCCGGAGTCATCTCCGGCTGCGCGCTGCTCGTCGATTACGTGCTCACGATCGCCATCCCGCTCGCCAGCTGCAGTGAATACGTGTTCAGCCTTCTTCCGCTCGGCCTGCATTCCTTGAGATTGCCCTTCACGTTGTTACTCCTCTGCGCCCTCGCGGTGCTCAACCTGAGAGGCGTCAAGGAATCGGTCCTGGTCGTCGCGCCCATATTTCTCGTGTTCATTCTCACGCACGCGGTCGGGCTGGTCGGCGGCATCCTTCTGAGCTTCGGGCAGATCCCCGCGGAAATCCAGCACCTGAGGGATCAGTCCTACCAGGCCGTCAGCCAGAACGGTTGGTTTCCCCTCGTGTTCCTCCTCTTCCGTGCCTTCACGCTGGGCGGCGGCACGTACACGGGGATCGAGGCTGTCAGCAACGGGATCCCCGTGCTGCGCGAGCCCAAGACGGAAACGGCGAAGCACACCATGCGGTACATGGCGGTCTCCCTGGCATCGATCGCGGGCGGCATCCTCTTCTGCTATCTCCTCTACCAGGTACGCCCCGTGCCCGGCCAGACCCTGAACGCGGTCCTCTTCCATGCGATCGCCGGCCGTGTCTTTTCGCCGGGGAGCTCGGTGGGAGAGTTTCTCGTCGCGATCACGCTGCTCTCGTCGGGGGCACTTCTCTTCGTGGCCGCGCAGACAGGGTTCGTGGACGGCCCGCGCGTGCTATCGAACATGGCGCTGGATCGATGGGTGCCGTCCCGTTTCTCGAGTCTCTCCGAGCGCCTCGTGTCCGCGAACGGAATCCTCCTGATGGCGATCTCCGCGGCGGTCGTCCTCATGGCCACGGGCGGCGCCGTCCATGTGCTCGTGATTCTTTACAGCATCAACGTGTTCCTCACCTTCTCGCTTTCGCAACTCTCGATGTGCCGCGATGCGCTTCATTTGAGGCGCGAGGCGAAGCCCTGGCGTGGGGCGCTGGGCATCAGCGCCGTGGGATTGCTCTTCACGAGCTCGCTGCTCGTCGGCACGGTCGTCTCGAAATTCACGGAGGGCGGCTGGACGACGCTCCTCTTCACGTTGATTCTTTGTGTTGGATGCGTCGCGATTCGTCGCCATTACATCCGGACCGCGCAGAGCCTTCACCGCCTGGATGACACCCTGACCTCGGTGCCGCTGCCGCGGAGCGAGCCCACGACCGCGCCCATGCAGCGGAATGCGCAGACCGCGATTCTGACGGTGACGAATTTCGGAGGGCTGGGGATCCACTCCCTCCTGAACCAGTTCCGAATCTTTCCGAATCAGTTCAAGCAGATTGTGTTCATTTCGGTGGGGGCGATCGATTCAGGAAGGTTCAAGGGCGCGGACGAGATGGAGGCCCTGAGGAAGAGCACCGAGGCGGAGCTGCAGAAGTACGTGGACTTCGCGCGGAAGCTGGGGATCCCGGCAGAGTATCGCTACTCGATCGGGACCGATATCGTGGATGAGCTGGAGGCTCTGTGCCTGCAGGCCAGCAAAGACTATCCGCGGTCGGTGACGTTCGGAGGGCAGCTGGTATTCCAGAAGGAAGGCTCGATCGTGCGCTGGCTGCATAACCAGACCTGCCCCGCTTTGCAGCGGCGGCTCGCGTTCCATGGCCTTCCCATGGTGATCCTGCCTGTGAGGGTGTACTAGGCACCGACGCGGCAGCGCCGACGGGGCCGCGCGTACACGGCGCGCGGCCCATGCCGGTCTGAGGATAAGGCACGGCCCGGTGGACTAGGGAGGGCCCGGCCAGGCAGTGCTGTGTGGACGCCGGGCCTCTCCCCGTTTCGTTCGGCCCCGCATGGACCCGGGCTGTCGTGGACGTTCATCCACACCAAGGCGCGGTCCCTCCACCGCGCCTGGAGCGTTCCGCGCCGGGTTCCACGCCGCGGTCCAACTCCCCCCGACCGCCCCGTCCTAAGGGCAGACCCATCCAGCGGGTCGTGATCCGCGCGCTCGTCACGCAAGCAGGGTCGTGTCCGGCCGCGGCACATGGACAGGGTCTTGCAATGGCCGTGCCCGGGCCAAGGCTTGGAACATGTTGTGATTTGGGCGCGTGGAGTGAGCCGATGGCGACGGATTGCCGACAGCGTCAGCGGCGGTAGGAGCGAATCACATTTTCGAAGACGAAGCGCCTGGCCCCGATGGGAGAGCCCTACGCGCCGAAGGGCAGGGTCTTGATGTACTCCGCCAGGCGCACTGCCTCGGTCATGGTCAGGTCACGGGGCAGCCTGAACTTGACGGATAGGTCCTCGCGAAGCCGGAAGGAATGCTTGATCGACGCTCCCTTCTTCGTGGACTCGCCTGTCGGCAGCGGCTCGCCGCTGTCGAGGATTTCGTCGCTCTCGCCCGAATCTCCGCCCTCGCCATCGCCGCCCTCACCATCGCCGCTATTCTCGTGCCCATTCGTGGGCCCCAGGTCTGGAAGCGGCTTCAGCTCCCAGGCATCACCGGTCGCGACCTGCGAGAGCTGTCGGAGCGGGTAGCCCCAGACGAAGCGGGGCCGGCGCCCGTCATCGCCCACGATGAACTCCCCCAGTCCGATCTTGTGAAGGTGCTGGAAGAAGAGCGCGATCTGCTGCCGCTCGATCGTCGAGCCGTCTCTCGAGAGCATCCGATGCACGCGCTTCACGGCCGTGACCTTCCGATCTTCCTTCCAGCCGGAAAAATGAGTGAGGATCTGCCTCGCCTCCGGCGACGCGTTGTATAGCTCCCTCAGTCCAACGATCACCGGGTTGCCGGCGTATGGGTCCATGGGTTGACCTCCAGGATGCCGCGGTGGGTAACGAAACTGGCGCTTCCGACGGAAACTGGCGCTTCCAACGGTGATGAATCTAGGGCAAGTGGGGCCCTGGAATCGATGGGAAACTCATGGCGCGGGCCCGATCGGTGCTCGGCGCGGTCGGCGCTCGGGCGCGATCCGTGCTCGGCGCGGTGAAGAGTGCCATCAACCGCCCTTCACTCTCCTCGAGACCACGCTTCGGAGACTCTTCTCCCTCGCGCGATATCGTCGACTACCAAGATCAGCTGATGATCATGATCGCTATAGAGGACCTCGATGTTCACGCCGGCGTCGGCCATCTTTCGCGTGAGAAGACCGAGCTGCCCGGGAACGTCCTGCTTCAGCCGCTGTACCAGCACTTCTCGCGCGGCGAGGACCTTGATGCCGGCGGCTTCCAGCGCCTTGCGGGCGGTGGCTCCGTCCCTGAAGAGAAAATGCGCGATCCCTTCCTTGCCGACGACCCACGCGCCGCCGCCTTCGATGCTCACGCCCGCGCGACCTAGCGCTTCTCCCATCTCGGCGAGCGCGCCTGGGCGATTCTCGAGAGCGATCGTCAGGTCATGCATGGCTCATCCTAGTCCGGCTCGAACAACCTAGGCAATAGCTCGGCCATGGCGACCAGGTCGAGCAGATTGTGATGGAAGACCGGAATCAGCCTGTGAGGCTGGCCGTGTTTCACGTACTCATGATAGGCGTACGGAATCTCTGCGCCGTCGATGTCACCGGCGCGAAGGCGGCGAAGGACGCGCCACTCGAGCGTCTTCAGCTTGCAGTTCGGCAGCACATCTTTCCAGCGCCGCCTCACCATCCAGAGAAGGTCCAGATGCGGGAGGGTCGCCGTGAACCCAAGCCTATGATGCACGGCGCGGCTGCGCAGAAAGGGCATGTCAAAGGTCTTTCCATTGTAGGTCACCAGGAAGTCGTGCTCCTGGATGATCCGCTCCACTTCGGCAATCACGGCACGCTCCTCGGAGTAGTCGCGCGCGAAGAGCTGCCTGAGGACGAGATTGCGGTCGCCGATGTGGCATAGCCCGATGAGAAACACGGGCGCGGGCTGGAGGCCGCAGGTCTCGATGTCCAGGAACAGCATGCGCCGGTAGCCGAATTTCCGAAAGAGCCCGCGCTCGGGAGGGTCGAGCGCCGCGACGGCTTCGGGCAGTGTTCGCGGCTGGCGGCGTGGTGTGCGGGGATCGCGATGGACGGGCCAATCCCCTTGAAAGACCGGAGACCCCTCTCGGATCACTGGCAACGCAGCCTCCAGGGGAGTCCCGTTTGTATCGACCGGCACCCAGTGCGGCGACTCCTCGAACTCAGCCAGCTCCGGCCGCCCGATCTGGTCGAATTTCTTCAGGAGCTGCATGGGGTGCTCGTTCAACTCGGTGTAGAGCCGCTCGTGCACGAAGCAAGCACCCTCGCGGCCGATCAGGATCCCACCGGGCAGGACGTCCTCGATCGATGTTGGAACGATTCGAGGCTCGGGTCGCGGAAAGCGGACCTCAGTGCGCGGCTCGTGCCTCAGAAGATCGCCGATTCGCTGCCGGAGCGAGGCGGAGATCATCGCGGGCTCGGCCAGGGCGCTGGCGTCAACGCCCCAGCATCCTCCGAAGAAGCGCCTCCGTGGCAGCCCTGCTCGGAATCGGCCAGCCGCCGTAAAGGTCGGGATCCTGCTGCTGCGCCGGTCTCAATATCGGCAGCCCAACACAAGACGGGCAGCCGATTTCACACGGGCAGTCCTCGACAAGCCTCAGCGCCCCGCTCAATAGCTCGCCGACGATCGCGTACCCACGCTCCGCATACCCCAGCCCACCCGGATACCGGTCATACAAGAAAATGGAAGGCTCGCCGAGATTCGAGCTGTCGAGAATTCCGCCGATGTCGGGCCGATCGCACATGACGTGCAGCGGGAGAATCGTGATCAGCAGATTCCGCAGCCCCGACATCCCCTCGCGCGGATTGAGCCCCGCGACCTTCACGGCGGCCCTCGTCCTATCGCTGGGCTGGATCCACAGCGCCATCGTGTCGAGTCTTTGCCGCGGCAGATCGAGCGGGTGATAGCCGATCGCATCGAGACTCCGGAACCGGATCTTCTTCATCGCGACCGTCTGCCACGAGACCGCCGCGGGGCCCAAGCCAACCGCCTCGTCGCCGAATCGCTTCGACTCCCGCGTCTCCTCCAGCTTGAGATTCGTGTCGAGCACCGGCTGCGTGTAGTAGTCGACCTGGCGCGGCTCGACGTACGCGATCTTCTGCTTCAGGTCCAGCTCGCGGACGAGATACGTATCGCCCTCATGCAGGTAGATCGCTTCGGGATACACAAGCTCGGGTGCGCTGATCGCGTCCACCGTGCCGAGCACGGCGTTGTCGCGCGTCTGATCGAGGATCGTGAACGTGTCGTCGGAGATGGTGCGGAGATTGACGGAGCCGGCGGGATACTCGGCTGAGGACCAGTAGCGGAGGCCGTCGAGCGACTTGAACGAGCCTTCCTCTTCTAGAAGCGAGGCGATTGCCGAAGCTCGGCTTCCAAAGAGTGCCTCATCTTTCTCGCTGAGCGGCAGCTCGTACGTGGCGCACGAAAGCTGAGACGCGAGAACGTAGGGATTCTCGGGATCGAGCACAGCGGACTCCGGCGTCTGGCCGAAGAAATATTGCGGATGTCGCATGAGGTACTGATCCACGGGGTCTTCATATGCCACCACGACCGCGAAGGAGGGCGCCTGCTTGCGGCCGGAGCGGCCCGCCTGCTGCCAGGTGCTCGCGATGGTGTTCGGGAAGCCGACGAGAATCGAAGCGTCCAGGGTGCCCACATCGATCCCCAGCTCGAGGGCATTGGTTGAAATGACGCCGCGGAGCTCTCCGCTGAAGAGCCGACGCTCGATCGCGCGGCGTTCTTCTGGAAGATACCCGCCGCGATAGGGGCTCAAGAGATCGGCGAGCCCGCCCGTCTTCCCGCCACCCTCGCCGCCCGACTCACCCCCATCCTTGCCACCGTCCTCGCGCTCCAGCCGCTCTCGCGCGTAGCGATAGATCAGCTCGGCGACGACCCGGGCTTTCGTGAAGACGATGGATTGGACGCCGCGCTTGAGCAGCGCCACGAGGATTCTCTCGGCGTCGATGGACGCGCTGCGGCGCTCGGGCGAATCAGGTCCGTATTGACGCGGATTCCAGAGCACAAAGAGCTTTGGCCCGCGCGGCGAGCCGTCCTGATCGACGACGTGGACCTCGTCGCCGACGATGAGCTCGGCCAATTCTTTGGGGTTCCGCAGCGTCGCCGAGGAGCAGAGGAATTGCGGTTCGGCGCCGTAGTGGCGTGCAATGCGTCGCAACCGGCGCAGCACGTTGGCGACGTGCGAGCCGAAGATCCCACGATAGGTGTGCACCTCGTCGACCACGATGTAGCGGAGACTGGAGAAGAACCGCGCCCAGCGCGCGTGATACGGCAGGATCCCCTGATGGAGCATGTCGGGATTCGTGAGGATCGCGTTGCCGGTTTCCCGGAGCTTCCGGCGCGCAGACCCGGGGGTGTCGCCGTCGTAGGTGCCGGTGGCGAGCACGCGGCCGAGGTCGCGGGAATTATCGGCGAACCTCAGAAGGCCTCGAAGCTGATCCTGAGCGAGCGCTTTCGTGGGGAAAAGATAGAGCGCCGTGGCCTGTGGCTCAAGGAGGAGGCGCTCCAGCACGGGGATGTGGTAGGCAAGCGACTTCCCCGATGCCGTGCCGGTGGCGACCACGACGTGCTTCCCCGCCCGCGCGAGATCGATCGCCTGCGCCTGATGCGAGTAGAGTCGCGCGATTCCCTGCGTGTCGAGGACATGCGCGAGGGCGCGCGGGAGCGGCTCCTGGAGCTCGGCGTACTGGGCCGGCCGCGCGGGCAGTGACTCGGCGTGGACGAGCTCACGTTGGCCATCGCCGAACGGTCGGCGGCCGCGGGGGACGGCGAGCAGGTGCAAGCGTTCACCGCGGCCGCGGCCGTTCTCCTGGTTGGTTCCGCCTCCACGCTCGCGACCATGCTCGCGATCGCCCTCCTTCTCCAGTTCGAGGAGCAGCGCGAGAAATTCCTCGATAGTCTCGATGCCCGAGTGCGCCGGCTTCGGCTCGGTCTCGAACAGTTCGCCGAGAGGTCGGATCATTGAGAACGCGCCCCGGCCGATGTCGAGGCCTGAATGGTTCTCCTGCTTATGAGTCTGAGAGCGGCGCGCAGGCGCTCCTCGAGGCTGGCGCTGGGAGCGGCTTCCGCGAGATCAGCAGCGCGACGCGCTTCCTGCGCCGAGCACCCCAACCCGCGAAGTGCGGTCACAAGATCCTGTGACCGCTCTTTCGATTGTTCTTTAGCTGCGGCGCGTTCGAGACGAGCTTCGAGCCGCTTCCGGCTCATGAAGCGAGCCCCGAGCGCGCGCTCGGCTTCGTATTGGTTGTGGGCACGGCATCGAAGGCGGACCCCTTCCACGGTCGCCTTCCCTCCTCGAGCGACCGGAACCACGTGATCGAATTCCAGAAATCGGGTCGCCTTGCAGCGATTGCCCCGTCTGCTCACGAACGTGCATTGCCCTCCATCGCGCTCCCACACGGCACGGCGGATCTCCGCCGAGACGTAACGCCTGCTGAGAGAGGCGGGGTGGAGGCGGGGCCGTCGAGCCCTGGCTCCCACCTTCCGCCTCTCGAGCTCAACGGTCAGTGCATCGAGTGCCCTGTCGAGCACCTCAGCCACGTCTCCCGCAGGGACTGAGTGGCTCAGCAGCCCCTGCACATAGCGCAGCTTGTCATGTGTGCTCTTCCCGATCGAAAACTGGAGGAAATAGCGTTCTGTGGCGGTCCGTGCCGCCGACGTAGCGGTGTCTGACGTAGCGGTGTCTGGAGTGCCCTGAGCATGCTCTCGCGGACTCTCACCAAGATCGAAGGAATGGGCCCCAATCCCTTGTTCAACATGCCCCGGGGCATGTCTTTCCTCGTAAGTCATTGCTGGGATTGGATGAATTTTCGGGATCATTTCGGAAAGTGCGTAACGCCGGGCGAGCATCACCTCTACTTCCGATTTGCGCTTGTGCGTCGCCGCACGGATCAGCTCGTCCACATTTTCTGCGTTGAGATGCGGTGCGAGCAGACAGACTGCCGCAAGATGAAGCCTGCCTTCGGCAAGTTCGGTAAAGAGAGCCGGGAATTCACGCGCTGCACGGGAGGCCTGAATACGTTTCGCGGCAGCGTCTTCTGAAAGGCGCAGCTCGTCAACGCAGTAGGCATGCATTGAGGGATAGCCGGCTGGCCGGTAAAGCTTTCAGACATCGACTTCGGCGATGTGGGCCAAGACTGTCGCAGTCGTCACGCGATCCTGCGCGACCAGCGCCCCCAAGTTGTGCAGAAGATCTGCATTGCTGAGATGGGTCAACGAGTACCGATCCATGTGAGAGTCCGCTCGCGGGGCGGGTGTGAAACTGCGCCGGGCTGGGGCGTGGGGAGGCGGCCCGGTGGAACATGGCGGGCCCGTCCGCTGGAAGGTTGCGGCGGGCGTGGATCACAGCAAACCTGTCTGTTCGGCCACGGCGGGCTCAGGCAGCTCGAGCAGCTTGCGCATGAGCTTGGCACCCGTGGCGGCGTGGCCGGCGTGGCAGTTGTTGAAGAACACGAACGTCTTCTGGGTCTTCTGGTTCAGCTCTCGGATCTTCTCCGCCCACTCCCTGAGCTCTGACTCGGAGTAGAGATAGTCATAGCGCAGCAAGCGGCGGTCGCGGGAAGGAGGCTTGGCGGCCGCGCCTGGTGACTTGGCGGCGCCAACGGGCCGATCCGCGGCGAGGCCCGCGCGACGCAGGCCGGTGGCAGAGCCGCCAGAGGCGCGACGGCCGGGTTCAGAGCGGCCGCCCGGACCGGATCCGCGCCCATTCCGTCCGCCCCTGACGTTCCCACCCTCGGCTGCGCGATCCGCGGCACCCTCATCGCGCGTGTACCAATTTCTCTTGTTCCGCCCATGAAACCGCACATATGCCAAAGGGCCCGTCGCGCGGGCGACCGGCGGTAGCAGCCCCGGCAGATCCGGCTCGTCCACGCTGACGTATCCAAGGCTCTTCCCGGCGAGAAATTCGAACACATCCTCATGCATCCACGAGTTGTGGCGGAACTCCACGAAGAGCGGGATCCCCTCCATGCGCTCCTGAAACTCCACCAGAAACCGCTCCGAGTTCTCGTTCCGATGAAACGCCTGCGGGAACTGCGCCAGCACGCCACTCATCTTCCTCGCACGAACCAGCGGCGCTACCGATGCATGAAACGCCTCGTACAGCTCCGGGCTGTAGGACTGCTTGTGCGTCATCTCCTGATTCGCCTTCACCACAAACTCGAATCCGGGCGGAGACTTTCGCTCCAGCGTGGCCATCGTCGATGGCGGCGGGACGCGATAGTAGGTGGAGTTGATCTCCACGGCCCTGAACTGGCGCACGTAGTAGTCGAACTGGCGGGCTCGCTCGAGCCCGGGCGGATAGAAAACGCCGTCCCAGTCGGGAAAAGAAAAGCCGGAGGTGCCCAGGAGAATCATCGCGCCACACCCGCCGAATAGCCCGCCCCTGCGCGAGTCACCGCAACACCCCAGCTTTGATCAGCGCGTGCTCTCCAAATCGATCCCGCAACGAGTCCACAGCCTCGAGCATCTTCCTCCGATGCTCATCCGTACCGAACAGGCTGTGCTGGTAATGCCCCGCCGCGTTCACCAGCGCCGAGACCGACACACCAATCAGCCGCAGCGGCCGACCGTCCCAGTGCTCGCCCATCAAGAGCGACGCCGTCCCGTAAATCTCGTGCTCATCGTCGATGACCTCCGCCAGCGCCCGTTGCCGGATCTTTGTGCGAAACCGCGCATCACGAATCTTCACCGACACCACCCGCCCCAGATACGAATCAGCCCGCAGCCGCCGCCCCACCATGTCGCTCAGCCGGAGCAAGTGCCCCAGCAGAACCTCGCGATCCGAAATATCCTCATCGAACGTGATCTCGTGACCCATCGACTTGACGGGCACTCCGTCGTAGTACGGAACCACCGGAGTCTCGTCGCGCCCCAGCGCCGCCTCCTGCATGTGCTCGCCATTCAGCCCGAAGTGATAGGTCAATAGCTCGCGCGGAAACTTCGCCAGCTGCCCCACCGTCGTGATCCCGAGCTTCGCCAACGAATCGCGAGTCTTCTCGCCGATCCCCCACAGCTCCTGCACGCCGCGCCCCCAGAACCGCTCGCGAAACCGTTCCACCGTCAGCACCGTCAGCCCGCGCGGCTTCTGCACCCCGCTCGCCATCTTCGCGACATATTTATTAGGCGCGACACCGATCGTCGCCGCCAGGCCCACGCGCCGCCACACAGCCCGCTGGATCGCCTCTACCACAGGCACAGCCGAGTCCAGCACCCGCGCGGGGTCTCGCTCCCCAATCGAAGCCCGCCCCGGCCACTGCATGGCCGTCAGATCCAGAAACGCCTCATCGATGCTGAACGGCTCGACCGCCGGAGTGAACCCCTTCAATACCTCGAGGACTTGAAGCGAAGTGTGGACGTACTTCTGGGGATTACCCTCGACGCAGACCGCCCCAGGACACAGCCGCAAAGCTTCCGCCATCGGCATGCCTGCGTGAATTCCGTAAGGACGAGCCGCGTAGTTCGCCGCAGCCACCACGCCGCGCCGCTCCAACCCACCGCCGACCAGCAGTGGCTGCCCCTTCAATCGAGGATTGAGCTTCTCCTCGACCGAGGCGAAGAACGCGTCCATGTCCAGATGCAGGACGACCCGCACGCGCGCCCCTCAACCTTCCATCCAGACGCGTGTGAGCTGCCAAGTCATGTCCTTCGCGTTGTAGCAGATCTCGTAGTAGTCCGAGCTGTCCGCCAGGAGCGCGAAGTAATGGATCTTGTTCTGCCCCTCGTGGCGGACCCAGTCGCCCGTCACTTTCGCGACCTTCACGATCTTGTTCTTCCAGCGGAACCGGATGGGGCGCATCCGGCCGTTTCCGAACATCGTGATGACTTCGATGGGGTCGTGGATGGATTCGATCATGAAGTACCCATCGCTTGGCTTGGGAAAAGAGCGCGCATGGACCATTAGAGCGTCTTCACTCCCCAGGGATTGTCGATCGCGACGAGCCACCGCCCGTCCGCCTGTCGCCGCAGCACGTCCGTGGATTCCCCGGCCATCTCGATCGCCTTCCCGCCGGGATCCACCCCGTGAAGCGTCCAACGGCTCAGGTAGAGCGCCAGATCCCCCGACTCGAAGACGCGCTCCGCCTGGGCCTCGAGCCGGGGCTTCATGGCGATGAACCCGCCGAGCGCGGCACGCAGCTCGGCCGTTCCACGGGCCGGGACTCCCGCTGGGGAGATGAGAACCCCCGTGGGCTCATAGAGGGCGACCGCGGCGTCCAGATTCCCCGCGTTGATCGCCGCCACCAGCTGATGAACCGCATCGATGGGACCGCGTGTCATCACCCCAGCCTCCGGAACACCCCGACCACCTTGCCCGCGAGCCGGAAGTCCGGATCGGACGGGCGCACCTCGATCGGTTCGTAGTCCTCGTTCTCGGGAATCAGGAGCACCTTGTCGCGGCGCGGGAAGTAGCGCTTCACGGTCGCCTCGTCGCCGATCACCGCCACGGCGATCTCGCCGGAGCGCACGGGCGCGTCGTGGTGCACGATGACGACGTCGCCGTCCAGGATCCCGGCGTTTTTCATGGAGTCCCCCCGCACGCGGAGGGCGAAATGCTTGCCGGGCCGCACGAACGCGCCGTCCACGATGAGCACGTCCTCAATGTTCTCCTCGGCGAGAATCGGCGCGCCGGCGGCCACGCGGCCAAGCAGGGGGATTTCGAGTGCGTTTCGTATCGAGGGAGCGGACCGCTCGGGGATCGCCTTCACGGGAGCCGGGCCCTGCAGCTCGATCCCCCGCGACGTCCACCGGTCGCGGCGGATCTTCCCCGCCTTCTCGAGGCGGTCGAGGTAGTAGCGGACGCCGTTCGTCGAGGCGATCCCGAAGGCCTCGCCGATCTCGCGGATCGTCGGCGGCCGGCCCTGGTCGCGGACCGACCCGGCGATCATGTCGAGGATCGCCTGCTCACGATTTGCGGCATCACCAATCCGGGACAGGCCCTTGGGCTTACGCAGCCGGGCGCTCCCCGGCGTCCTGGGCGGATTGGGCTTCCTCATGACTCATAGGATAGTGCACATTTGTGCAGTTGTCAAGGGAGGTTATTCAGCGAATTCTTGCCGTGGATAGCGGATCGGCAGCGGCTGGTCGTGGAGGGTAGAACAGATGGACGAGCAGGAGGCAGGAGCGCTGGTCCGCCTCGCTGGAGAGGCCGACTTCCTTGGCCCCGAGACCGAGAAGTGGGTCGAGCAGCTGGCTCCCCAACGCGCTGCATTCCTCGATGTGGTCCGCTTCCTGGTCAGGAAGGGTCAGGAATCCAGGGCAGCCGAGGTCGCGGCCAACACCTGGCGACTCTGGCATCTCCTGGGCGACCTCAAGGGGAGCCGCGAATTCGTCGCGGCCGCTCTCGACGTGTCCGATCCCAAGCCATCTCGCGCGCGAGCGCTCGCGCTCTACGGAGATGGCCTGCTGGCGTTCCGCGCAGGGGACCTGAAGCATTCGACCGCGAGAAACGAGACCTCTCTCGCGGTGGCTCGCCAAGCCCAGGATCTGGAAGCTGAGGCGCTGGCGCTCGTCGGCCTCAGCCGGGTCGCATTGAGGGAGGGCGATTACGAGCGCGTCCGTTCCTTGGCGACACAATCACGTCAGCTGGCATCAGGCCTGGCGCCATCGGCACAGGTTGCCCCCCTTCATCTTCACGCGGCCGGAACGCGCCTCATGGGCGACTACGATCAGGCTCTCGCTCTCTACAACGAGAGCCTCGACCTCAACCGACGTCTGGGCGATACCTATATGGTCGCGGTGGAACTGCACAACATGGGGCACGTCGAGATGCACCGAGGTAACACCGACAAGGCCGAGAGCTTATTCGCCGAGTGCGCGAAGCTTCGCGGCAAGACCGACCCCTACAACCTTGCGATGTCCGATCTGAACCAGGCTGTGCTTGACCATGCGCGAGGCAGGACCGAAGAGGCGGCTACTCTCCTTTCCCGAATGAAAGCGACTCTCAACAAGGCAGGGATTGTTCTGGATCCCGACGATGCTTTCGAGGCTGAGTGGCTCGAGCAGGCTCTGGGCAGTCGCAAGGCCACGGGGAAAAGCGAACGAAGGAGCCAGGGCCCGAAGCGGTGAGCCCTTGATGAAGTCTCGAGCGCGCTGCCGCCTGCCGCCGCCTGCCACAGGCCCTCGCTCAGCGCTCAAGGGAGGACGCAGCACCATGGACATCAAGAGAAGCGGATCGCAGCCCTCCAGCAAGGGATCGGAGGAGTATTTCACCGGCACGGTACGTATCGACCCGCTGTTCCAGGCTCCCGATCCGGCGCGCGTTGTCGGCGCGAGCGTCACGTTCGAGCCGGGCGCTCGCACGGCATGGCACACCCATCCGCTTGGTCAGACTCTGATCGTGACGGCGGGCTCCGGCCTCGTTCAACGCTGGGGCGGGCCGATGGAGGTGATTCGGCCTGGCGACGTGATCTGGTTCTCGCCCGGCGAGAAGCATTGGCACGGCGCAGCCGCGACCACTCCGATGACGCACATCGCGGTTCAGGAGCGGCTCGACGGTAGGGTCGTGGAGTGGATGGAGAAAGTCAGCGACGTGCAGTACGAGGCACGGTGATGCGCGCCGCGGTCATGTATGGAGCCAAGGACGTCCGGATCGAGAACGTCTCGGACGCACGCCTCGTCGAACCCACCGATGCGGTCGTCACGGTCAGCCGAGCCTGCATCTGCGGCAGCGATCTCTGGCCGTACAACGACATGGAGCCATCCCAGACCGGTCGCCACATGGGCCACGAGGCGATCGGTGTCGTCGAGGCCGTTGGGCCCGCGGTTCGAAAGCTCAAGGTACGCGATGTCGTCGTCATGCCGTTCGCCTACTCCGACGGCACCTGCGAGTTCTGCCGTGAGGGGCTGCACACCTCGTGCGTCCGGGGAGGGTTCTTCGGCACGGTCGAAGTCGCCGGAGCCCAGGCCGAAGCGCTGCGCATCCCCCAGGCGGATGGAACCCTCTTCGTCCTGAATGTCCGAGAGGATGACGCGCTGATGCCGTCGCTGCTCACGCTTTCGGACGTGATGGGGACGGGACATCATGCCGCCCGCGCCGCGCGCGTGAGCCGCGGCAAGAGAGTGGCCGTCGTCGGTGACGGCGCCGTCGGTCTGTGCGGCGTCATCGCGGCCCGGCGCCTGGGCGCGGAGCAGATCATCCTACTGGGCCGGCATCCCGACCGGATCGCCCTGGCAAGAGCGTTCGGCGCGACGGACTTTGTGAGCGAGCGCGGGGAGGAGGCGATCGAGCGCGTGCGCGAGCTGTCCGGCGGCTTCGGCGTCCACTCCGTCCTCGAGTGTGTCGGCACCGACCAGGCCATGCGCACCGCGGTCGGCATCGCCCGTCCTGGCGCCGCCATCGGCCGCGTAGGCGTCCCCCACTACGAGGCAACCCCTCTCTCCCAGCCTGCCTTCTACGGCAACGTCACCGTCGGCGGCGGCCCCGCCCCGGTCCGCGCGTACATCGAGGAGCTGCTCCCGGACGTGCTCGAGGGGAGGATCGAGCCTGGGCGAGTCTTCGACCGGGTCATGGGCCTCGACGAGGTTCCCGAGGGCTATCGGGCAATGAACGAGCGTGAGGCGATCAAGGTGATGGTGCGGCCCTGAGAGGTTGGCGAGCGGGGTGAACGTTCACTGGGAGAAATTTGAAACCGCCGAGGTGCAGACCGACGAGACCAGGATCTTTGTGCGCCGGTCCGGGTCCGGGCCGCCGATTCTCCCCCTGCACCTTCTTCGCCGATGACCGCAACCGCGATGTCCCCCGAGCGGACGGGCCCGTCGTGGGTGCACGGTGACGACGTCGTCGTCCGGTTCGGGCGTCCGCCTTTTGACGAGCTAGTGCACATTTGGCCAC
>JACXTT010005630.1_pt1 | contig 18143 bp, 13 predicted proteins | sample 9270951 | NCBI WGS metagenome assembly JACXTT01 (sample SAMN15532306, study PRJNA645909) | rock metagenome | isolation source: weathered quartz diorite | place: Puerto Rico | collected 2017-06-21 | reverse complement strand
TGCACTGGTCGGGCGACAGCAAGTCCTTGCACTATGCGCTGGGCGAGCAGCTATTTACGCGTGAATTGAAGCAGGTCTTTGCAACGCCCGATCCGGACGCCGCCAAAGAGAAGGCGCGCCTTGCCGCAATCAGCAAGCAGCCTGGCGTTAAGATTGGCTTCCGCGCGCAAGCGGCCGTGCCGCATGCAACGGTGGTGATCGACGGCGCCCGCATTGTCACGATGAAGGGCGATGAAGTCATCGACAAGGGCCGCATCGTGGTCAAAGACAACCGCATCGTCGCCATCGGCAAGCAGGCCGATGTGGCGGTGCCGGCCGGGGCAACCCGTGTCGATGCCAGCGGCAAGACCATCATCCCTGGCTTGATCGATGCGCACTACCATGGCGCGATGGGCGAAGACGGCTTCATCCCGCAGCAAAGCTGGGTGGACTATGCCGGCCTGGCGCTGGGCGTGACGACCATCCACGATCCGTCTAACGACACGGCGACCATTTTCACCCACTCGGAAATGCAGCGGGCAGGGCAGGTGGTGGCCCAGCGTATCTATTCAACGGGGACCATCCTGTACGGTGCCAAGGGCAATTTCGCCGCCATCGTCAATAGCCTGGACGATGCGCTGACCCATACACGGCGCCTGAAAGAAGCGGGCGCCATCAGCGTCAAGAGTTATAACCAGCCGCGCCGCGAGCAGCGCCAGCAGATCCTGGAAGCGGCACGCCAGACTGGCCTGATGGTGGTGCCCGAAGGAGGCTCGCTGGTCCAGCACAATATGACGATGATCGTCGATGGCCACACCAGCGTGGAACACTCGATCCCCGTCGAGAAGGCCTATGACGACATACTCCAGCTATGGTCGCAGTCGAAGGTCGCCTATACGCCGACCCTGATCGTGGCCTTTGGTGGCCTCGATGGCGAGCACTACTGGTATGCCCGCACCGATGTGTGGAAGCATCCGCTGTTGTCGAAGTATGTGCCCCGGTCCGTGCTGGAACCGCGCAGTATCCGTCGTGAGACGGCCCCCGACGAGGATTACAACGTCCTCAAGGTGGCGCGCACGGTCAATGACCTGCAAAAGGCCGGCGTGACCGTGAATATCGGGGCGCACGGCCAGCGCGAAAGCCTGGGGGCGCACTGGGAAATGTGGAGCATGGCGGCCGGCGGCATGAGCAGCCTGGAAGCGATCCGAGCAGCGACCCTGAACCCGGCCCGCCATCTTGGCATGGACAAGGACTTGGGCTCACTGGAAGTGGGCAAGCTGGCTGACCTGGTTGTCATTGATGGCGACGTCGTTGGCGATATCCGACAGTCAGACCGGGTCAAGATGGTGATGATCAATGGCCGCTTGTTTGATTCGGCCACCATGAATGAGATTGGTGCGACGCCCAAGGCGCGCAAGCCATTCTTCTTTGAAGGGCCGGGCGGTGCAACCGCCCCAGTGGAAGGCGTCACCCACACGCACAGCGTGGGCGAGCAATAAGAGACCTGGCAATGACAAAACCGCTTCGGCACAGAACGCGACCTAAGGCGCGTTCTGGCTGAAGCGGTTTTTTTACGCTTCGCCGCCGAAGTGCTCGACCAGGTTGTCGATGTATTTTTCGACCAGCTTCTCGTTTTCCGATTCAATGATGGGCGCTGCCAGCATCTTCATCATGGCAGGCAGTGGCAGGTGCACGATGACTTTGAGGGTCAGGACGATATTGGTTGAGGTTTTGTTGTCCTTGATGTCCCAGCTACCGCTCACTTCGGCATTGCCTTCATCCTTGATCGGGGTCCAGACAATGGAACCCTTCTTGGCATTGGACTTGTAGTGCGAGGCGTAGATCGTTTGCAGGCTAACCTGTCCGGCGCCGACCTTTTCCATCTCCCAGCGATAGCTGTCATTGCCCAGGTCGACCAGTTGCTTCACTTTGGGGAAGAAGCTGGCAGAGGTCGGAACATCGGACAGGACGGCAAACACGTCGGCTGCTTTGGCCTTGACGTCGAACTCGTAAGCCAAGTCCAGGGGAATGGTAAGTGCCATTGCGGGTCTCCTGATCAAATCGTCAATGAATATGGCAAGTGTACTCCGCACTGCCAAGAAAGCCTACAGGATCGCTAGACTTATCGCTCTAGGATGGCCACCACGCCTTGGCCACCTGCCGCGCAAATGGAGATCAGGCCGCGGCCGGCGCCTTTTTGGGCCAGCATTTTGGCCAGTGTGGCGAGAATGCGACCACCGGTGGCTGCAAAGGGGTGGCCAGCTGCCAATGAGCTGCCATGGATATTCAGTTTGGCCAGGTCGATGGCGCCCAAGGCGCCAGGCAGGCCTAGTTTGTCTTTGCACCAGGCCTCGTCCTGCCAGGCTTTGAGTGTGCACAGGACCTGGGCGGCGAAGGCTTCGTGGATTTCATAGTAGTCAAAGTCCTGCAACGCCAGGCCGGCCCTGGCCAACATGCGGGGAACGGCATAGGCGGGCGCCATCAGCAAGCCTTCCTTTTTCTCGACAAAGTCGACGGCAGCCACTTCAGAGAAGCTCAGGTAGGCCAGTACAGGCAGCTGTCGTTGCCTTGCCCATTCTTCCGATGCCAGCAGGACGGCGGAAGCGCCATCAGTCAGCGGCGTTGAATTGCCCGCCGTGAGCGTGCCTTGGCCAGGTGCGACTTTACGGTCAAAAGCAGGTTTGAGGCTGCGCAGCTTTTCAATCGTCGAGTCGGGCCGCAAGTTGTTGTCGCGGGCAACGCCAAGGAAGGGCGTCATCAGGTCGTTGAAGAAGCCGCTCTCATAGGCCTTGGCCAGGTTCAGGTGGCTCTTGAGCGCCAATGCGTCCTGTTCTTCACGGGGTATGGCCCATTCGCGCGCCATCAATTCGGTATGCTCACCCATCGACAGGCCCGTGCGCGGCTCTTCATTGCGCGGCACGGAAGGTGAAAACAGCATACCCGGGCGCAGCCCAGCCAGGGCGGACAGGCGCTGCATGCCAGTCTTGGCGCGGCGCGCCTGGAGCAGTACCTTGCGCATCTTTTCATTGATGCCGAGGGGGACATCGGACGCTGTGTCGACACCGCCCGCAATGCCACATTCGATGTGGCCAAGGGCGATCTTGTTCGCTACCAGCATGGCCGCTTCCAGGCCCGTACCGCAGGCGCGTTGCAGGTCGACGGCGGGGGTCTCCTTGGCCAGGGTAGTGGAGAGCACCGACTCGCGGGTCAGGTTGAAGTCGCTTGAATGCTTCATGACCGCGCCAGCAGCGACATCACCTAGTCGCTCGCCGTGCAGCTTGAATCGGTCCACCAGGCCTTGCAGGGCCGCAGTCAGCATCTGCTGGTTCGATGCCTCCGCATAAGCCGTATTGGAGCGTGTGAAGGGAATGCGGTTACCGCCCAGGATGGCGACGCGGCGAATGCTGTTCATAGGGTGAAGTCCTCTTCAATGATGATTAAGCGCCCATGATGCTTTGTCCACAAACGCGAACGATGTTACCAGTAATGCCGCCCGAAGCAGGGCTGGCAAACCATGCAATGGCTTCAGCCACGTCGACCGCTTGCCCGCCCTGGCTCATTGAGTTCATGCGCCGTCCTGCTTCGCGCATGGCCAGGGGAACAGCCGCCGTCATCTGCGTCTCGATGAATCCGGGTGCGACGGCATTGATGGTGATGCCCTTTGTGGCCAGCAGTGGCGCGGCACTCTGTACCATGCCGATGACGCCCGCCTTGGAGTAGCCGTAGTTGGTCTGCCCCATATTGCCGGCAATGCCGGAGATCGACGATACGCAGATTATCCTTCCCCCGTTGTTGAGCGCGCCGGAATCGACCAACACCTCGTTGATGCGCTGCTGCGCCGTCAAGTTGATGTTGACCACTTGCTGCCACAGTTGCTCCTTCATGTTTGCAATGGTCTTGTCGCGCGTGATGCCGGCATTGTGGACAATGATGTCCCAGCCGCCGTCAGCCAGTGCGGCGGTGCGCAGCTGTTTTGCCGCGTCGGCCGCTGAAAGATCGAGCACCAGGGCGCTGCCTTGTATACCAGTTGCGACGGCGCTCAATTCGTTCATGGCCTGCGGCACGTCGAGGCAGACCACCTTGGCGCCGTCGCGGGCCAGTGTTTGGGCAATGGCCACTCCGATGCCGCGTGATGCGCCCGTCACCAGGGCTGTCTTGCCAGCCAATGGCTTGCTCCAATCGAAAGGCGCAGCCTGGGGGCTGCCAGCGCCGATCCGGATGACCTGGCCGGATACATAGGCAGATTTTGCAGACAGCAGGAAGCGCAGGGTCGACTCAAGCTGCTCTTCAGCGCCTTCGGCCACATAGACCAACTGTACCGTGATGGCACGCTTGAGTTCCTTGGCCAGTGCACGGGTCAGGCCCTCCAGCGCACGTTGGGCGGTCGCGGCGCGGGGCTGGTTGCAGGCTTCGGGCGGGCGACCCAGTACAACAACGCGGCCACAAGGCAGGATAGAGCGGGCGCTGTCGTGGAAGAACTGGTACAGGGCGCCAGACTGGCTGGTATCGCCCATGCCCGTCGCATCAAAGACCAGGCATTTTAGCTTTTCGCCGGGCTGGCCACCAGCGCCCCAACGCCCCGTCATCATGCCAGCCTGGTTGGCGACATCCATCCATTGCGGCAGGGCTGCATGGGCCACCGTCAGCGCCTGCATGTCGCGCAGTATACGGGCCAGCTGTAGTAGCAGGGCAGGCTCCGGTCCGGCACCGACCAGCACGCTGCCTTTGACCAGCGGAGCGCCATCGACAAAGCGCTCAAGCGGTATCGGCTTGGGCAGGCCCAGGGCACTGGTCATCCAGGCGCCAAAAGGGGAGTTGGCAAATTTCAGGTAGCGGTCATTCATTGTGGGCAGCAGGTCAAGGTAGCGATGTATTGTACATTTTTTGCCCTCGGCCCTTAGTGGGCGTAGTATGCGGTTCTTGATCGCAACGACGGGAATGCCAATGAAACGTGTATTGATTGGATTGATCGCCTTATTGTGCGCTGCAGCGCATGCAGAAGTGGCACGCGCCCCGGACCGCCCCAGTGGCGAAGGCGCCGGCCCCTATAGCCAGCTGATCTTGCGCGGCGTGACCGTCATTGATGGCACCGGCGCTCCGGCCTACGGCCCGGCGGATATCGTCATCGAGGGCAACCGGATCACCAAGATCGCCAAGGTGGGGTCGCCCAATTCGCCCATCGCGCCAGGCGGTCGCCCCAAGCTGAAGGAGGGCGGGCGCGAAGTCGACTGGACGGGGCGCTTTGTCATGCCTGGCATTATCGATATGCACGGACATATCAGCGGCGATGAACAGGGCGCGCCTGCGACCTATGTGTACAAGCTGTGGCTGGGCCATGGCATCACGACAATCCGCGAGCCTGGCTGCGGCAACGGCATCGCGTTTTGCAGCAATGAGCAGGCCCGTAGCGCCTCCAATGCCATCACGGCGCCGCGCATTTTCCCGTATGTCTTCTTTGGTTCCGGCCGCGATACCCCATTTACCGAGCCTGAGCAGGCCCGTGCCTGGGTACGCGAAATCAAGGCCAAGGGCGCGATCGGCATGAAGTGCTTCGGCTATCGTCCTGACATCCTGGCAGCGGCGCTGGACGAAGTTAAGAAGCAGGGTATGCGCAGCGCCTGCCACCATGCGCAGCCGGATGTTGGCCGTGTCAATGTGTTGACGACGGCGCGCTGGGGCCTGACGACAATGGAACACTGGTATGGCCTTCCAGAGGCTCTGTTTGACGGCCAGACCCTGCAAGACTACCCGGCAGCCTACAATTACCAGAACGAAGCAGACCGCTTTGGCCAAGCAGGGCGCCTATGGGCACAGGCCGCGGCACCAGGTTCGGCCAAATGGAATGCGGTGCGCGATGAGCTGATCAAACTCGATTTCACCATTGACCCGACTTTCACTATCTACCTGGCTGGCCGCGACCTGATGCGTGCCCGCCGCGCCGACTGGCATGACGCCTATACCTTGCCGTCGTTGTGGAAGTTCTTTGAGCCAAACCGCGATAACCATGGCAGCTTCTTCTATGACTGGACCACTGAAGATGAAGTGGCCTGGCGCGATAACTATCGCCGCTGGATGGCCTTCATCAATGACTACAAGAACCACGGTGGCCGCGTAACAGTCGGCAGCGACTCCGGTTACATCTACCAAACCTTCGGTTTTGGCACGATCCAGGAATTGGAATTGCTGCGTGAGGCCGGCTTCCACCCGCTGGAAGTGGTGCGCAGCGCGACCCTGTACGGTGCACAGGCCTTGGGTGCACAGGCGAACATCGGTTCGATTGAACCGGGCAAATTGGCCGATATGGCGGTGCTGTCGGAAAACCCGCTGGCCAACTTCAAGGTCCTGTACGGTACTGGCCATATCAAGCTTGGTAGCGATGGCAAGCCGCACCGCGTTGGTGGGGTCGACTTCACGATCAAGGACGGCATCATTTACGACGCCGTGCAGCTGCGCGCTGATGTGCGCAAAATGGTCGAGGAAGACAAAAAGAAGAACGGTATCGACAAACTGCGCCAGCCAGGTGAATAAGTAAGGCTGAGCCAGCGAACCGGAAGGGCTGGGCAGGGCAAAAAAAGGGGGCGTTTGAAGCGCCCCCTTTCTTATTCTTGCGTGGCTGTGATCGTGATCGTGACCGCGCTAGCCGCTTACTCTGGTTGGCACTTCTGCGATGCGCGCTTGGACCAGGCGTACAGCGCGTGGATCAGGTAGCCGCCTGCCACCAACGCGATGATCATGGTCAGCGATTCGGAGAGGTCGATTGGCAGGGCCAATGGTTCACCATTGCCGGTGCCAACGATCAGTCCGGCCAGGCCGACATTGAACAAGCTTTCGCCCACAATAAAGCCGGACATCACCAACACCGCCATGCGCTTGGCCATGTCGCCCCAGGGCTTGCCCTCAACAGCGCGCTCGAAGAACCAGCCCGCCACGGCGCCAACGACGACGGGCGAAGTAACAGCACTTGGCAGGTAGATGGCCAGGCCGACGCCGAGCGGCGGGCAGCTCAGGCGGTCCTTGCTGCCGCGCTTGAGGATCAGATTGATGAGCGACAGCCCCAAGCCTAGCAAGGCGCCATAGCCAACGAGGTGCCATGGCAGGTTGCTGCCAATGACGCCCTTGGCCAGGGTGGAAATCAACGTTGCCTGTGGCGCGGCCAGCGGCTGCGAGGAAATGGCGGACAAGTTCGGTGCGCCAGCAAAACCGTTCGCGTGGTTGAGCAGTTCTACGACCGGCGGCACCACGGCCGAACCAGCCAGCACGCCGATCAGCAAGCCAAGCTGCTGCTTCCAAGGCGTGGCGTCAACCAGCTGGCCCGTCTTCAGGTCCTGCAAGTTGTCGTTGCCGATCACGGCCACGGCCAGCACCACCGTCGTGACAAACAGGGAGAAGGCCACCAGCGCATGGGTCACTTCCGGGCCGACCAATTGGCGGCCCACCATGCCCACCGACAGCGCTGCGCCAAGGATGGTCAGGATAGCGATACCGGAAACAGGCGAGTTGGACGAGCCAATCAGGCCCGCCATATAGCCACACACGGCAGCGGCAAACATGCCCGCAATGAGGATGTAGCCGACGCCGACCGCGACCAGGGGCCAGGTCAGGCTTTGTAGCACGCCGCCTTGCAGGAAGGAAGCCAGCAACCAGCCGGCCGGCACCATGGCAATCAGGGTCACCAGGCCGACGATAAAGATCGGCATATCCTGTTCAACGCGCGGCAAGTCGCCGCCGGTTTCCTTGGAGTGACGCGATGCGGCCAGGGCCGATTGCAGGCCGGCGATCACCGGCTTGGTCAGGCCTGCCAGCGTGACGATGGCGCAGGCGCCGATCGCGCCCGCGCCCATCATGCGCACATCGGAGGACCATACTTTGAGGGCGTGGTCAGCGGCTGACATGGCAGGCTGGGGATCCATCGCCGTCAGCAGCGGCACCAGCACGCCCCAGGCAATGACGAGGCCGAACAGCATGGCCAAGCCGACGGTGATGCCCATCAGGTGGCCAGCGCCGACCAGGGCTAGCGAACTGGCCGCACCCATGCCGGTCGCGCCGCTGCCCGTCTTGAAGTAAATCGACATTTCACCGGCCATCAGCTTGGCTGCTGCCGCCAGGGCATAGCCGGCCGAGGCGACGCTGCCCCAGATAACGGCCCACAACCCCGCCTTGCCTTCCGCAGCGCCGGAACGGGAAGCCATGCCAACTTTGAGGACTTCGGCAGCGGCCACGCCTTCCGGATAGGGCAGGGACGACTGCGATACCAGGGCGCGGCGCAGCGGTACCGTGTACATCACGCCCAGCACGCCGCCAATGGCGCAGGCGCCGAAGGTTGGCCAGAACGGCACATGGGCCCACCAGCCGATCATCAACAGGCCTGGCAGCACAAAGATCACCGATGCCAGCGTACCGGCGGCCGAGGCAATGGTTTGGACGATATTGTTTTCCTGGATGGTTGCGTCCTTAAAGGCTGACAGCAGGGCCATCGAAATCACGGCGGCCGGGATCGAGGTGGCAAACGTGAGGCCGACTTTGAGGCCAAGGTAGACCTGGGCCGCCGTAAAGATCAGGGTGATGATGATGCCCAGTGCGATCCCGCGGGTGGTGATTTCCTTGGGATTCGATGGTGTGGAAGTGCTCATCCTGGTGACTCCGGTGTTGTGATGGTGGGCAGATTAAAAGCTCCCCATCATAGCTGACCTGAGCCCCCTTAGCTACCCCGCCGGGCTGCCGCAAATTCGGCGAAGGTGTCCAACAGTTCGCGGGCGCGGATTGGCCTGATAATCACCCGTTCGATGTCCCGCTCCGTCAGGTCCGCCACCAGCTCGGGCGTGAGGACGTCCACCATGACGGCGATCGGCATGGCTTTGCTGCAGGCCGACAGGCCGCTGCGAACGGCGTCAATCAGCTTGAGCTGTTCGCATACCGCAGGCAGGGGCGGGAGGGGATGGCCCGTTTCGTCCGTTTCAGCGGCCGCCTTGGGTGCGACGGCAGGATCCAGCGCAATGATGGCGCCATGGAATCGCTTGCCGTAAATAAGTTTGAGGGCGCTGGCATCGTTGGCCGCCTCATGGACATCGCCCAGGCCAAGTTGGCGGGCTGTCAGGCACACTGTGCGGCGCAGCAGCGCCACCGGTTCCACCAGCAGCATGTCGACCGCCTGGTCAGGCATTGCCTGCCTCCCCTTTGGTGGACAGTTCCAGCACCAGCAGGTCGCGCAAGGTGGACAGGATGGCCAGAGACGTGCTGTCCAACTGGCGCGGTTTGGAATCGACCACGCACAGGGTGCCGACGCTATGGCCGGAAGGCAGTGTCAACGGAGCGCCGGCATAGAAGCGCACATTGGGGTAGCCGGTGACGGCCGGGTTGTCGGAGAATCGTTCGTCGAGCAGGGCGTCAGGCACCACCATGATGCCGGGCTCCAGGATGGCATGGCCGCAGAAGGAATCGGCACGCGGGCCGCCAGCAGCATCGACGCCGATATTGGACTTGAACCACTGGCGGTCTCGGTCGATCAGGGAGAGCAGCGCCATGGGCATATCGAATTCGGCCGCGGCGAAGGCGACGATCTTGTCAAAGCGTTCTTCTGGCGGCGTGTCGAGGATCAGCAGTTGGTACAAGGCCTGCAGGCGCTCAGCTTCGTTCGGCGGTGTGGCGGGTGCGCGCATGGTGCGTCAATACAGGGTTTGAAAACGGGCTCACTGTAGCAGAAATCAGCATAGATTCCACACACCGGTTGACACGGCAGTTGGCAAGCTGATAATTTCGACCGCTCCTGAGTCTTACGAAAGAGCTGCCATGAAGCCTGCCCTGACTGCGCTGCCCCTGTTGTCCATTTGCTTGTTAGGCGCGCCGGCGCTGGCCGATGCGCCCAAACCGCCAGCGGCAGCGGTCGACAGTGCGCGTTCGATCACGGCCTTGACAGCCAGTTTGACGGCGCAGCCAGGCTTCATCGACCTGTGGCGCGATACCGACAAAGGGCGTGTGCTGCTGTCGGTGCGCCAACTGAATGAACCTTTCTTGATCGTGACCTCGCTGCCTCAAGGCCTGGGTTCGAACGATGTGGGCCTGGACCGGGGTCAGCTCGGCGGTTCACGCCTGGTCCATTTTGAAAAGCGGGGCACGCGCTTGTTCCTGGTCCAGCGCAATACGCACTATATCGCCGAGTCGCCCAATGCCGAAGAACGCGCCTCCGCCGAAGAGGCATTCGCCCGCAGCGTGTTGTGGTCCGGCGAGATCCTGGCCAGCGAAGGCGGCCGCCACCTGGTCGATTTTTCCAGTTACCTGTTAAGCGACCGCCACGGCGTGGGTGCGCGCCTGGCAGGGGCTGGCCAGGGCGGCTATAGCGTGGACAATAATCGCAGCGCCGTGCTGGCCGAGCAGGCCAAGGCCTTCCCGGACAATGTCGAAATGGAGGCGATGCTGACCTTCCAGGGCCCCGGCCAGGGCGAGTATGTGCGCCAGGTGGCGGCCGATCCGACCAGCCTGACCTTGCACCAGCATGTGAGCATGGTGCGCCTGCCCGATGGCGGTTTTGTGCGACGCGCGTATCACCCATATTCAGGCGGGCGCGACGCCGGCTACTACGATTACGCCACACCGCTGTCCGCCAGCATCGACGTGCGCTGGCAGGCGCGCTTCCGGCTGGAAAAGACGGATCCGTCGGCGGCGCTCAGCACTGTCAAAAAGCCGATCGTATATTACGTGGACCGCGGCGCACCTGAGCCGGTACGCAGCGCCCTGCTCGATGGGGCGCGCTGGTGGGCCAGCGCGTTTGAGAAAGCAGGCTTCAAGGACGCCTATCGCGTCGAAGTGCTGCCTGAAGGCGTCGACCCGATGGACGCCCGCTACAACGTCATCCAGTGGGTGCACCGGGCAACGCGCGGCTGGTCTTACGGCATGTCGACCCAGGATCCGCGCACTGGGGAAATCATCAAAGGCACCGTCACGCTGGGGTCGCAGCGCGTGCGCCAGGATATCTTGATTGCCGAAGCGCTGTTGGCACCCTATGGCAAGGATGGCGCTGAACGGCGCAAACTGGCCGAGCAAATGGCGCTGGCCCGCGTGCGCCAGCTGGCCGCCCATGAAGTAGGCCATACGCTAGGCTTCAATCATAACTTTGCCGCCAGCCGCTTTGGCAATGGCTCGGTGATGGACTATCCACATCCAGTAGCCAAGGCGGGCGCCAATGGTGGTGTGGACTTGGCAGGCGCCTACGGTGTCGGCGTCGGGCCGTGGGATGACTTCATCGTCGCCCATGCCTATGCCCAGTTCAAGCCGGAAGAGGAAGCGGCCAAACTGGCGGCGCTACGCAGTGCCATTCGCGCCAAGGGCTATGACTATGTGAGCGATCCCGATTCACGCTTCAACGGATCTTCCCATCCGAATGGATTGATGTGGGATTTTGGCGGCGACACCTTGCAGACCTATGACCAGTTGATGACGGTGCGCCAGCGCGCCCTGCAGAATTTCTCGATTGATGTCCTGCCCGACGGCCGCCAGTTGGGCGAGCTGGAAGCGCGCCTGGTGCCCGTCTACCTGATGCACCGTTACCAGGTTGAGGCCGTGGCCCGCCTGCTGGGCGGCGGCGACTACGACTCTGCCAATAGCGAAGACGCCCGTTCGAAAGCCTTCAGAGCCGGCGTGCGCGTGGTGCCTGCAGCGACCCAACGCCAGGCCCTGGACCGGCTGGCCAACAGCCTGCGCGCGGAACAACTGGCCCTGCCTGCATCGGTACTGGACATCATGACGCCGGCAGCCACAGGTTTTCAACGCAGCCGAGAACACTTCGCCTCCCGCATGAACACGGTGTTTGACGCCATGTCCGCCGTCGAGGCAGCCGCAGCCCAGACCTGCGAATTCGTGTTTGATGCCAGCCGCTTCAATCGCCTGGCCTGGCAACACGCCCGCGACGCCCGCCAACCAGGCGTTGCTGAAACCATGGAACAGGTGCTGGCAGCAAACTGGAAGCGCGACAGCCTGCCGGGCGGCCTGCCAGCCAGCGAAGCGGTGCAGTTGGCGTCCAACTGGGTGGTGCTGGACGCCGCGCTCAAGTTGGCCGACAGCGGCCAGCTGCATGCGGCCGTGCTGGCCGAAGTGCACCAGCAGCTGGCGCAACTGGGCCAGTGGCTACAAAAGAACCCGGGCAAGGGCACGACGGCAAGCAGCCGCGCGCAGGCGGCTAGCCTGATCCGCAGCTACCTGGAGGAACCAGGCAAGGTCAAACTGCGCGCACTGCCAGTCATTCCGCCGGGCGCACCAATTTAAGCTTAGGCAGTCAGGCGCGCCGGTTCTGCCCGCGGGACCCGGAGGCGCGCTGGCGGCGCCAGGTGGTGCACGGTCGCAGCGTCGTTGAGTTTGAACACGCTGACGGCCACAGCCAATTCGCTTGCCTGTTCCTGCAGGGCCTGGGCGGCAGCAGCAGCTTGCTCCACCAGTGCGGCATTTTGCTGTGTCACGTTGTCCATCTCGGTGATGGCCGTGTTGATCTGCTCGATGCCCGACTCCTGCTCGCGGCTGGCCGCTGTGATTTCGCTCATGATGTCGGTGACGCGCTGGACGCTCGACACAATCTCGTCCATGGTGCTGCCCGCTTCGTTCACGAGCTTTGCGCCATGGTCGATCTTGTCGACCGATTCCGTGATTAACACCTTGATTTCCTTGGCTGCGGCCGCCGAGCGCTGCGCCAGGTTGCGCACTTCCGAGGCGACGACGGCGAAGCCGCGTCCCTGTTCCCCGGCACGCGCCGCTTCCACCGCCGCATTCAAGGCCAGGATATTGGTCTGGAAAGCGATGCCGTCGATGACGGCGATGATGTCGACAATCTTGCGCGATGAAGCGTTGATCTCGTCCATCGTGCTCACCACCTGGGCCACCACGGTGCCGCCGCGCACGGCCACGGCAGAAGCGGAACCGGCCAGCTGGTTGGCCTGGCGGGCATTGTCGCCATTATGGCGCGTGGTGGACGTCATCTCCTCCATCGACGAAGCGGTTTCTTCCAGCGAACTGGCCTGCTGTTCGGTGCGCGCTGACAGGTCCAGGTTGCCCATGGCGATCTGATTGGAGGCGGTGGCGATTGAATCGGTGCCGCGGCGGACCTTGCCCACGATATTCTGCAAGGACGCGTTCATATCGTGCAGGGCCTGCATCAGCTGGCCCGTTTCGTCGGTCGACGCCACCTGGATCAGGCTGGTCAGGTCGCCATCGGCCACGCGGCGCGCCACCCCGACGGCTTCGGCAATGGGTTCGGTGATGGAACGGGTGGCCAGCCAGGCCACCAGCACACTGGCACCCAAGGCGATCAGGGAAATGACCAGGATGACGATATGGGCCGACTTGCCGCTATCGACCGATTCTTTGGCGGAATCGCTCATCAGCTTGGCCTGGTATTCAATCAGCTTGTCGAGCGCGGCCAGGTATTGCAGCTGCACGGGACGCAGGTCCTTGAGCAGGATCTGCTTGGCATCGTCACGCTTGGACGGATCGCCCGCTTCGGCCAGGAAGCGCGCATGCAGGACCTGGAACTGTTGCCGCGCATCGTTCACGTCCTTGAGCAGGACGCGGCCCTGGGCTGAAGCAATCAGTTTATCGAGCTTGTCGATGGCGCCGTTGGCGTTGCGGTTGCGCGTGTCCGCCGTGGCGATCTCCTGCTGCACCTCTTTGGGATCATCCATCAGCAGGGCATTGCGCATCATGCGGGCCACGCCATTCAATTCATCTTTGGCATAGTGGACCAGCACGGTCTTGGGATAGCGGTCCTCGGTGGTCAACAGGATATCGCTTTGCATGGCACTGATGCGGGTGTAGGCGACGGTCGCCAGAGCGACCAAGAGTAGCGCGGTGACGGCGAAACTGAGACCAAGTCTCGCGCCGATGTTGAAGTTTTTGAAGTTCATAATCACTCCCGTTTAAGACACACAGCTTATACTGGCGCGATGTCCAGAAGCTTCACCAATTGTCACGTATGAAGATGGTCCAATCCCTTTGCCGCTACATGGCGGCACCGCTCATGGTCTTGGCTGTATCGGCGCAGGCGGCGCCGCCGGTATTGCGCGTCTGTTCGATGGATGTCGACTTCGCGCCTTTCGCGCGCACCGATGGCAGTGGCCATTGGCAGTATCTGACTGTGCTGGCGGCACGGTCCTTGGGCATGGCCGTGGAACGCCATGTGGCGCCGCGCCGCCGCTGCCTGGAAGAGCTCAAGTCAGGGGTGGCGGACGCGATGATCGGCGGCTATTCGCCAGAGCGGGCGGCCACGGCTGCCTTCCCGATGACGGGCAGCGAACCGGACGAGGCCAAAGCCCTGGGCGTGGTGCGCTACCTGGTCTACCGGCGCGTGGGCACGGGCGTGGAATGGGATGGCCGGCGTTTTGTTGAATTGGGCAATGGCGTCATCGGTGTCGAGTCCGCGTTTGCACTGATCATCGACCGCCTGCGCCAGCTCGAGGTGCGCTTTGACGACGGCAGCAAGACGCTGGAACAGAATTTCGCCAAACTGGCCTTGGCGCGCTTTGACGGCGTCGTGGCGATGGACATGGAGGCCGAACGCCTGATTGCGGCGAAATTTGCGGGTAAGCTGGAACGGGCCGGCAAGCCGTTCGAACAAAGCGCCCTCTACCTGATGCTGTCGCATGCCTACCTGGCGCAGAATCCCAAATTGGCCGAAGCCTTGTGGCAGGCCGTTGCGGAGCAGCGCGCCAGCAGCACCTACCGCAACTACCAGCAACGCGCTCCCTAGCGCCAACGGTGGCGCAGGCGCCTCAGCGCTCCATCGACATGCGCACCAGGTCAGCCACGTTGGTGGCGCCCAGCTTGGCCATCAGGCGGGCCTTGTGGACTTCAACGGTGCGCACGCTGATCGACAGCATGGGGCCGATTTCGCGGTTGTGCTTGCCCGCGACGACCAGGGCCATCACTTCGCGTTCGCGCTGGGTCAGCGCCTGCAGCAGCAGGCCGGCCGCATCGCGCCGCTGGCGCTCTTTCAGCGCCGCCGCCTCCTGCTTCAAGGCGCTGTCGATGGCGTCGATCAGCTTGTCGTGGTCAAACGGCTTTTCGAGGAAGTCGCTGGCATTGGCCTTGAAAGCCTGGCGTGCCGTGGCCACATCGCCATGGCCCGTGATGATGATGACGGGCAGGCCGCACTGGATGTCGATCAGCCTTTGCTGCAGCTGCAGGCCATCCATGCCCGGCATGCGGATATCGATCAGGATGCAGCCGGTCCAGGCCGGATTCCAGGCCTGCAGGAAGTCCTCGGCATTGGCGAACACTGCCGTGCGGTAGCCGCGCACGCCCAACAGCAGGCCCAGCGCATCGCGTACGGATGGATCGTCGTCGACGATGAAGACGGTTAATTCAGGGTGCAATCTCTTCTCCTTGTTCTGCCAGTGGCAGGATAAACCTAAACGTGCCGCCCTCGCCAATTTCGGCCCACAGGGTGCCGCCATGGGCTTCGATGATGGCGCGCGATAACACCAGGCCCAGTCCCAGCCCGCTCGATTTGGTCGAAATAAAGGGCTCGAACAGGCGCACGGCCGCCTCGCTCGACACGCCATTGCCATTGTCTTCGACAGTAATGCACAGGCTGCCGGCTGCCTTTTGCTCACTGCGGATGCGGATATGGCGCATGCCCGGCGCATGCGTAATGATCGCATCAAATGCGTTTTCGATGAGGTTTCTTAATACCAGTTCGATCTGGAGGCGGTCCACCCGCACCGCCAGGGCGGGCAGGGGTTCGATGTCGAGCTTGACGCCGTGCTCGGCGAACTGGCTGTGGAAGCGCCGCTCAATGCTGTCAATGATGGCGCCGATATGGACCGGTTCGAGCTGCAGGGCGCCGCTGCGGAAGAACTCGCGCAGGCGGCTGACCACTTCGGATGCCCGGTTCGACTCGGCGATCATCTTGCCGATGGCGTCGTTGAGCAGGGGGCCATGCTCATTGCGGGCCAACAGGTGTTCGCAGGCCTTGCCATAGGTCAGCAGGGCGGTGATGGGCTGGTTCAGTTCATGGGCCAGGGCCGCTGCCATTTCACCGGCGGCGGCCAGGCGCAGGCTGTTCTTGAGTTCATCGGCGACCTGTTTTTGTTCGTCGACGACGATGCCGATGAAGTAGCCCACCATGGCCAGCACGGCCGACAGCAGCTGCAGCTCGAAGATATTCATGTTCTTTAAGGCGCCCGTGCGCATCACGGTAAAAACGGTCGCCTGCAAGGTAAACACGATAAAGGCCGTGCCACACAGGCCCTGGCGGGCCGCCGCCCAGATAATGGGCAGGAACAGGAAATAGAAATGCTTGAATTCCGAGTCTTCCGGTAGTTCAATGAAAATTTGCCACAGCAGCAGGATGCCCAGTAGCAGGTAGGCCGGAGTTTCCCAATGGGCCAGCTGCTTCCACAGGCGGGACGGGCCGTCCGGCGTGGACAGCAGCCAAATTAGGGGCATGGCGACCACCACACCGACCAAGTCGCCAAACGCAAAGCGCAGGGCCACGGTCGTCATTTCTCCTTTTGGGATCAGGCCAAACACAGACAGCAGCGAGGTGTAGAGCAGGCCGTTGGCCACCAGGCCGATGATGACAGCGCATAACCAGCCAAACAGCCGGTGCCGGTTGCCGAGGATGGCGCCGTCGCCAAAATGGCGGCGCAGGTATTCGCCTACTAATCCATAGCCTGTCAACTGTGCGGCGCACAGCAGCAGGGTCAGGCCGATGCCGGCCGGCAGGCCGCGCACCAGCACTTCGCAGGCGAATAGGGTCAGGAACCAGGGCAGGGCAGCGCGGCGGCCGCAGAACAGCCAATACACCAGGCCCAGGGCCGGGTCGGGGCTCCAGGGGGTGATATTCAGGCCATACATGGGGCTGGCAAAGCTGGCCCAGTCAAACAGCAGGTAGAGCAGGCCAAACCCGAGGTCCAGGGGCCAGCGCATGGCAATGAGCTGCTTGTTTGAGGGGAAAGTGACCATGGCGAGCATTAATTCAAAGATTCGGCGGGCGGTCAAGCCCTGCGCGGGGCCGATTGTGGGAAATTTATTACAGGCTAGGCCCCTTTGGCAGGCCGTACAGGCTATGCCTCTGCCGCCGCATCAAGTATATTGTTGCCTGTGTGAGTTTTTATTGCTGCGAGTGCCGTTGATTGAGCTTGTTTTGCCACCCTTGCCGCCTGGTCCCCCTGTGCTGGCCCTGATGCCCCCGTGCCTGGCATGATGCGCTGCCTGCACCACTGTTCCCGCAACACCCTGTTCGCGCTGGCCTGCGTGGCATCACTTGCGCCTGCGCTGGCGGTGGCCGGCGATCCGGCGCCGGTGGAGCTGGAAGCGATGACCTCGCCCGAACTGCGCGCGCGCATCGACAGCGGCACCGTCACGGCCCTGCTGCCGATCGGCGGCACGGAGCAAAATGGCCCCCATATGGTACTGGGCAAGCACAATGTGCGGGCCCGCCTGCTGGCGGCGCAGATTGCCCGCCGCCTTGGCAATGCCGTGGTGGCACCCGTGCTGGCCTATGTGCCGGAAGGCGCCATTACACCGCCGGCGGCCCATATGCGCCAGGCGGGCACGCTGTCGATTTCGGAAGAGGCCTTTGAAGCCGTACTGGTCGCTGCCGCGCACAGCCTGTGCCAGCATGGCCTGCATACCGTCGTTTTCCTTGGCGACCATGGCGGCTACCAGGCCAGCATGGAACGCGCGGCGGCGCGTGCCAGCAGAGCCCGCCCCGGTGCGCCGGCCTGCCGGGCCACTGCGCTGAAAGAGTATTACGCGGCCACCCAGACCAGCTACCTGGCCGACTTGCGCACTAGAGGAGTGCAGGAAGCCGAACTGGGCACGCATGCGGGCCTGGCGGATACGGCGTTGACGCTGGCACTGGACAAATCATTGGTGCGCACCGAGGCCCAGGCCAGCGCCGCCAAGGCGCCCGGCGTCACGGGCGATCCGCGCCGCGCCACCGCCGAACTGGGCGCGCTGGGCGTGGCCCGCATTGTCGACGCTTCCGTCGCCGCGATCGGCCGGCTGCAGGGCGCTGCTGTACCGAATTCATCTATGTCATCAAGGAGATAATCTTGAAACTCAACCATAAGCTTGGCGCCGGACTCGCGCTGCTGGCGGTTGCAGCCAGTGTGGGAGCGACCCGCACCCAGAACCAGGCTGCCACGGCGGGCGCCTCGAGCGCGCCTGCGCCAGCCGCG
>JACXTT010005629.1_pt1 | contig 18146 bp, 20 predicted proteins | sample 9270951 | NCBI WGS metagenome assembly JACXTT01 (sample SAMN15532306, study PRJNA645909) | rock metagenome | isolation source: weathered quartz diorite | place: Puerto Rico | collected 2017-06-21 | reverse complement strand
CCTGCGTGATAACGCCAAGAAGGCCAAGGGGATGCTCATTCTGCCCCAGATGCGCCGCGCCGCGTTCATTATCGGGGGGTCGGGAGGCAGCGGCGTGATGGTCGCGCGGGACGAAAAGGCCGCCGTGTGGCGCGGCCCGACCTTCCACACGCTCGGCGGCGCGAGCTTTGGCTTCCAGGCAGGGGCCGATGCGGCCGAGGTCATCCTCCTCGCGATGACCGAGCGGGGGGTCACCGCGCTCATGAGCCCCCAGGTGAAGCTCGGGGCCGACGCCAGCGTCGCGGTCGGACCCGCCGGAGCGGGCGTGGCCGGGGCCACCGCGGGCCTGAGCGCGGACCTGATCAGCTACTCCGTGGCAAAGGGACTCTACGGCGGATTCTCGGTTGACGGCTCCGTCGCGGGAGTCCGAACGGCGCTGAACCAGGCCTTCTATGGGAAGCCTGTGAGTCCCGCGGATATCCTCATCAAAGGCGAGGTGAAGAGCCCCCAGGCTGACGGGCTCCTCGCGGCGGTCACCAAGCTCGCGGGTGGTCGCTAGCCGCCGTCGGAGGTTGGCTGGGCCCCCGTGCGGCCCTCACGGGGGACGGGCGATCGCCTTGGAGCGCATGCCTGGTGGCCGCAGGACGGGGATGCGGAGCTCGCGTGCGAAGCGCCGCACCGGGGTCACGAAGCGGTCGGTCAGGTGCTGGAACACCACCGGTGAGAGGATGGGCTTGCCGCAGACGTGGCCGACGAACCGGCGCACGGCCGTAGGCGTCTGGAGCGTCGGGATGTAGGCGCTCAAGATAAGCCGATCGATGGGGCGGTAGGTGAAGGCCACGGCAGCACCGCACACCTCAGCGAGCGTTTTCATTCCGGCCTCCTGGAGGGATTGGGTCAGTTTTCCACCGGCGAAAGTGGGTCGCGAGTGCGCCGGCGTTAACAGCATTTCCACCGAGGCTCGTCTCCGGAGCGCCCCGCGGACCTATCTCGGCTACGACCGTCAGTGTGCATCAAGCAGGCGAGCTCAACAGCCATCCCACGAGACGTCAAGCTGGAGAGTCCCGCTCATCGCCCGGTCAGCCTAGCGGTCACGTTGCTGGGTGAGCCGTCCTCGTCTATCATTGGCGCGCCTGGTGCGCGCAGGCCACGAGGAAGGCCGAGACCACGTGCTGAAGGGCATCGACCCCCTGCTCAGTCCGGACCTGCTCCACGCGCTTGCCGCCATGGGACACGGTGACGAAGTGGTCGTGGCCGACGCGAACTTCCCGGCCACCAGCCTGGCCCGCCGCCTCGTGCGGCTGGACGGGGCCGATGCCCCGCGCGCGGTGCGCGCCATCCTCTCCGTGCTCCCGCTCGACTCCTTCAGCCCGACTCCGGCGGCCGTCATGGCGGTGGTCGGGGCCTCCGATCTCGTGCCCGAGCCCGTCCGGGAGTTCCAGGCGCTCGTCGACGTTGCGGTCGGCCGCGTCATGCGGCTCGAGGTGGTCGAGCGCTTCGCCTTCTACCGGCGCGCCCAGGCGGCCTTTGTAATCGTGGCCACCAGCGAGGCCCGCGCCTACGGGAACATCATCCTCACCAAGGGCGTGATCGCGACGACGTGACCCGGTTGCCGAGCGGGACGGCTGGATGCGGCTGCTAGCCTCGCGTCGGCTCGGGCGCACGGCGGTCCGTCTCACGGAGCTGGGCTTCGGCGGCGCGCCGCTGGGAAACCTCTTCACGTCGGTGGCGGAGACGACCGCGTGCCGCGCGGTCGAGGTCGCCTTCGAGGCCGGCCTCCGCTACTTCGACACGGCGCCGCTCTATGGCCACGGGCTCAGCGAGGGCCGGCTGGGTCGGGTGCTCCGTACCTATCCGCGAGAGGCGTTTGTCCTCTCGACCAAGGTGGGGCGGCGGCTCGAGTCGTGCGACGCCCGCGCCGTGGACGGGGGGGCGTACGTCGACTTGCCCTCCTGCCGGCCGGTCTACGACTACAGCGGGGACGGCGTCCTCCGCTCCGTGGAGGCGAGCCTGGCTCGGCTCCACCTCGACCGGATCGACATCCTGCTTATTCACGACATCGATGCTGTCACGCACGGGCCCGTCGGCCAGTCGGAGCGCTACCGCGAAGCCCTGTCCGGCGCTTACCCGGTCCTCGACCGGTTGCGCCGCGAGGGCGCCGTCGGGGCAATCGGCCTTGGGGTCAACGAGTGGCAGGTCTGCCAGCGCGCCGCCGAGGACGGGGACTTCGACTGCTTCTTGCTGGCCGGCCGGTACTCACTGCTCGATCAGGGGGCGCTCGACACCTTCCTCCCGCTCTGCCTCAGGGGCCGCATCGGCGTCGTCATTGGAGGCGCCTTCAACTCGGGGATCCTGGTGAGCGGCGCAGTGCGCGGGGCTACCTACGACTACCGGCCGGCCCCCCCGACGGTCCAGGCGCGCACCCAGGCACTTGAGCGCGTCTGTCGCTCCCACGGGGTGCCCCTGGCGGCCGCCGCCCTCCAATTCCCGCTCGCGCATCCCGCGGTCGCCTCCGTGATCGTGGGCATGCGCTCGGCCGAGGAGGTGTCGCAGAACCTTGCATTCCGCTACCACCCGATCCCGGGTGGCCTGTGGCGCGACCTGAAGACGGAAAGGCTGCTCCCTCGTGAGGCCCCGACGCCGGACGGCTAGACTCCAATGCTCAGGCCGCGTCGGATCGATGCCCACCAACATTTCTGGCGACTCAAGCGCGGCGACTACCACTGGCTCACGGCCGACCAGGGGCCCATCTACCGGGACTTCGGACCGGACGACCTGCTCCCGCTGCTGACACAGACCGGGATCGACCAAACGGTCCTCGTTCAGGCTGCGCCGACGCTCGCCGAGACCCGGTTTCTTCTCGAGGTCGCCGGGGCGACACCCTTCGTGGCCGGCGTCGTCGGCTGGGTCCCCTTCGATGCCCCGAACGCCCCGGACCTCATCGCGAGCCTCGCCCAAGAGCGCGCGCTGAAAGGTCTGCGCCCGATGATTCAGGACATCGAGGACGTGGACTGGATGCTGCAATCGTCTGTGGGCACAGCCCTGCAGATCCTCGAGCACTTCAGCCTGACGTTCGACGCCCTGGTGAGGCCGGCCCATCTCCAGAATCTCCGGCGCCTGCTCGAGCGCCGGCCCGGCCTACCGGTCGTGGTCGACCACGCGGCGAAGCCGGAGATCGGTGCTGGCCGCTTCGATGTGTGGGCCGGAGAGATGCGGGCGCTGGCGAGGGAGTCCCGGGCGGACGTGAAGCTTTCAGGTCTGCTCACCGAAGCGGGGCCGGACTGGTCGGTGGACCAGCTCCGCCCCTACGTGGAGCATCTCCTCGAGCACTTCGGTCCCGAGCGCGTCATCTTCGGCAGCGACTGGCCGGTCGTTACGCTGCGCGCGGGCTACGCCGAGTGGCTGGCCGCCGTCGAGGCGCTCCTCGGAGGACTCGAGCGGGAGGCGCGGGCCCGGATCATGGGGTTGAACGCAGCGGCGGTCTACCGCCTCTGACGCGGGGCTGTGACCGACTTGCCCTCGCGGCTCACCCCTTGAGGGCGCCCACCAGCAGTCCCCGCGCGATGAACCGCTCCAAGGCGAGGGCCATCCCGACGACCGGGGTGATCATGATCAGAATCAAGACCGACATGTACCACCACTGAGGCCCGCGGGTCGCATTCTGAGCGGCGATGGTCAGCGGGAGTGTTTGCGTGTTGGCGCCGGTGAGGAAGAGCGCCAGGAGGTATTCGTTCCACGCGAACACCAGCACGAGCAGGAACGTCGCCGCCAGTCCGGGGGCCGACAGCGGCAGGACAATCGACCAGAGGATTCGAAACGGCGATGCTCCATCGATGGCTGCGCTCTCTTCGAGCTCGAGGGCGATGTTGCGGAAGTAGTCACGCATCAGCCACACGACGATGGGCAGATTGACCGCGGTGTAGGTGACGATGAGGGCCGCCCAGGTATCGAGGAGGCCGAGGCGCTGGAACATGACGTAGATGGGGATCACCACCGCAACCGGCGGAAGGATACGCTGCGAGATCATCCAGAGCGCGATGTCGTCGTTTTGGAGCGTCCGCTGCGCGCGACGGCGGATCGTCCGGCACAGGACCACGAAGAGTGCCCCGCCCATCGCCACGGCGATGGGCCACGGGACCGCCAGGCCCATGACCACCCCCACGAGGAACACGGAGCCGACGCAGGACAGGACGACGCCCAGGCGGGGCCGATAGCGGAAGCGCAACAGACCATACCCGGCGATCGTGCCGAGGACGAGGGCAAGGACCGAGCTCATCACGGCCACCACCACCGTGTTGACATAGGGGCGCAGCGTGTCGTTGCGCAAATCGACGAAGATGTAATGCCAGGCGTGGAGGGATGGCCGGTAGTCGACGAAGGGGAGATAGACGGGGCCGCTGTACACGTGAATCGGCAGCTTGAGGGAGGTGGTCGCGATCCAGTAGAGAGGAAAGAGCACCACCGCGCTCCACACCCCCAGTGCGAGGTACGACAGCACCGTCGCGCCGGGCGAGAGCCCTCGAGCGACCCGCCGGCCTCTACCCCGCCTCACGTCAGGTCCGGCCTCGCCCTGCTCGTCTAGGTCGCCTGAGCCAGCCGGCGCCGGACCAGATGGAGGTAGGCGAGCACGGTGCCGGTCACGACCAGCAGCAGGAGGTAGGCCACGGCGGCCGAGCCGCCGATGTCCAGAGTGCGCCAGGCGATGAGCGCGTGCAGGGTCAGGGACTCCGTGGCCGTGCCCGGCCCGCCATTCGTCAACACGTTCGGTAGATCGACCAGCTTGAAGGCCTCGATCAGGCGGATGAGGATGAGCGTCGCGGTTACCGGCATGAGCTGTGGCCAGGTGATCTGCCAGAAGGTCCGCCAGCGATCCGCTCCGTCCACCATCGCCGCCTCGACGAGTTCGGGCGGGAGACTCTCGAGCGCGGCCAGCAGCACGACAAACATGAACGGCGTCCACTGCCAGGTATCGCCGATCAGGACAGCCAGGCGGGCGCCCCACGGGTCGCTCGCCCACGATACCTCGGCCAGTCCCAGGGCCCGCCACCCGGGCGCAAAAGGGCCCTTGCCGAGGTCCATCAGGATCCGGAACGTGTAGGCGATCCCCACGGGGGTGATCATCATGGGAAGGAGGAATACGACGCGGAAGAAGCGGCGGCCGACGAGGTTCTGCGCGCACAAGAGAGCCAGCCCGAGCCCCAGGCCATACTGCACGACGACCCCGACACCGACGTAGATCAGGGTCGTGACCAGCGTGCCCGGGCGCCCTCCCGGACCTAGCGTCCGAATCATCAGCCAAGCGAGGGCTCCGCCCACGCACGCCCACAGACTCCGTACGAGGCAGCCCCTCAAGGATCGGCCCCGACCGCGAAGATCGCGGATCAGGAAGACACCGAGGAGGACCACGACGGCGCCGAGGGTCACCTGCGCCGGAGGCGAGGTGTCCGCCAGTAACCCGAGGAAATGTTCCTGCTCGATCCCGAAGAGGAGCTTCCGGTAGTTCGCCAGGCCGACCCACCGCAGTGTGAAGCCTCCCGGCACGAACTCGAGACGGCTGACCGACAGATACAGGGAGACGAGGAGCGGGAAGATCGACAAGCACGCCAGCAGGAGAACGGCCGGCCACAGGAAGAGCAGCCGCGCCTCTCGCTCGAGGCGGGTGGTGAGCGCGCGGAGCCCTCGAAGCCGGGTGGACCCCGCGGGGTCGATGCCGGCGCCAGCGGCCGGCGCCCGCGGGCAGTGTCCGCTTGTCACGCCCTAGCGCTGGACGTTGAGCGTCTCCCGATACGCCCGGAGTTGCTTGTCACGACCCAGCTCGTTCGTGATCGCTTCCCACCCGTCGGTGATCTCCTTCATGGCTTGGTCGATGGTCGTCTGCCGAGCCAGGAGTTTGGCGATCGCGGTGTCGAGGACAACCTGCTGGTAGCGCTGGTTCTGCGGGATGCGCAGGTCCAGCACCATGTTCGGGCTGTTGAGGCTGGCCTCGATGGCGCCGAGGTAATTCTGCGCCGCGGCTCGGCTCATTCCCGACTTGACCCACAGGTCGAGATTCTTGAACTGCGAGATGCGGTAGGGATTGAACCCGGTGATCCCGATGGTGACGTCCACGTTGGACTGCGCAGGCTGGCTCATGTACGACAGGAAGGCGTATGCCGCCTCCTTGATCCGGGGCGCGGCGGCCGCGTTGATGCCGCCCGACCATCCCCCGAAGGCGGCGAAGGGCGCGTGGTTGACACCGCTGACGGCATGGGGGCAGGTCGTTCGATCGCACGCCACCAGCTTCCCCGTGCTCCGGTCGAGCACCCGGTGCGTCCCGGGCAGCACGACGGCCCCGACCTTGTCCATGACCTTCGACGTCTTGGGGTCGATCGCCAACGGTCCGATGTCACCCCAATCCACGGTGAGGGCGCAGCGCCCGGTGACGAACGCGGACCGCGAGTCTCCCACGTCCCAGTTCAACTCGTCAGGCGGCCCATACTTGCCCGTCTCGAGGTAGACCCGCAGCGCTTCGGCGAACGCTTCGTTGCTGGTGAGGGGCTTCATCGTGGCGAGATCGAAGAACGAACCTTGCTTCGTGCCCTGACTCTGCAGGAACGCGGCGGCCACGGACCACACCATCCAGTACGACTGGGCGTTTCGCTTCTTGGCGATGCACGAGCCGAAGTCGGGCGTGCCGTCGCCGTTGAGGTCCTTCTTGTCGAAGGCGGCGGCGATCTTCAGGTAGTCGTCCCACGTCTCCGGTGGCTTGAGGCCCGCCTGGGTCAGCAGGTCCGTCCGGTAGTAAACCATCTGGAAGTCGCCGTCTAGCGGAATCGTGTAGGTCCGCCCCGCGTAGGTCGCGCTGAAGTCACGGAAGAAGGGGGCGATGTCCGACCACTGCAGCGCCTTGTCGCCTGAGACCCGACCCGTCACGTCCTCGAGGTATCCAGGCGTGACGAAATCGGCCATCCATTGGGGAGCAAAGACGAACGCATGGTAGCTGTTCGTCTTCGTGGCCATGTCGGTGAGCATCTTCTGGTAGAGATCGCTGAAAGGGACGGTGACGACGTTGATCTTCGCACCGGCGACCTTCTCGAAGTCCGGGGCGCGACGCTGAAGGGGCTCCGCGATCTGCGGACCGGTGAACGTGAGGACGTTAAGCGAGATGCCATCGAAGGGACCGGCTTTCGCCACCGGAACAGGGGCGGTGGCCAGTATGATCGCCGTTCCCAGGACAGTCCCTAGCCGACGGAGGTTGCATCTCATCGCCCTTCCTCCACGCTTCCCCGCTGGAAGTGACCGGAGATCCTCCAACCGTATCGCTGACCGGAGCCAGCAGGCTCTCATTTGCAGCCCCGAGCAGCATATTATGACCACCTGCGCACAGGAACGACGAACGCCCTCCGCTGGGCAACGGGCGCCCGGGTAGGTGCGGCGCTCCCCCAGCCTCCCCCGTGCTGCCGGCCCCGCGATCGCTCGCGGACCCCGAGCCATCCTGGGCCGGCGCCGGCTCGCGGTCAAGGGGAGGGGCGGAGGGGTGCGGTGGCGGGGCCCTGGTGAGAGGGACCTGGAGTGCTCCAAGGCGTTCAATGGTCGGCTCCGACAAGAGTGCCTCTCGCAACACTGGTTCCTGAGTCTCGCGGACGTTCAGCCAGACCCTGGACGTTTTGGCGGGAGGACTACAACCACGCGCGGCCCCACGGGAGTTTGGGGCAGCAGACCCCGGCTCAATTTCGGGCTCGGGCCAACCATCAACCCGGACCGAACGAGCTCGTCGAGTTGCAGGCGTAGCGGCCTAGGAGGGGGGCAGAGCCACCGACTCGCCCTACCCGGGGCCATCCAGACTCGGTCGCTGACAAGCTTCCAGCGGTGACTATTCAAGACCGGCGTAGGCCTGATCCGGCATGCCCTGTACTTCGTCCCGCAGCTTGCCGAGAGCTACTTGACGCCGCGGCTGTTTGCGCAGACTCTCAGGCGCATCGGACGACTGGCGTGGCATCCGACCTGATCGCCGGGTGCCGGACACGGAGCGACGGCATGAGGAGCGGAAGGCGACCAACTCCGCATACGCGGAACGGCTCGTTGGAAGGGGGTCGGGCTCATTCGACAGCATGACGGCGAGGGGGATAAGGCCATATCAGAAATCCCAGGTTGAACCGCTGGTTCGCAACGTCGGATCCACACTTCATTTAGACCAGCGCGAGGAGAAAATGAGGGCACACCGGAAGTTCCGGGAGTTCAGGAGATGGTCTGGACGCTGGCCAGGCGTCTTGGCCGTTGCCGCGTGCAGCGTGGTGAACGTTCCCCGAGCAGAGTCCGCCGTTGGCTTTCGCCCGCAGGATTTTCAAACGAAGGCCACATTTCAACTGTCGGTTGATAGCTCGAAGGTCCTTACGCCGGGCACGAGCAAGATCGTGACTGAAAGCGCGTTTGTCACGCTCACACACGGATTGATTCCCGGAAACGCGGATGGGCTAGAAGTTCAATTCTTCACTAAGCCGATCACGGAGGCAGCCAGGACTGACATATTGGAGAATGGCGCCAAGGAGATGAGAAAGAGTAACTATGCCGCGCTGGTCTTGTTCTTGGATAAGGAGAGTAGAGTGGTGCAGGTGAATCTGAGCTATGTGATCCCGGGAACGACGGTTGGAAGAACGGTCGCCTCGAGACCGGAGGAGTTGAAGCAGTTTTCGAACTACAAATTCGATGGTAAGCGATTGGTCCTCCAAAGCAAAGGCATCTACAGCGAGTCAGGTTCCGGAGACGGACGGGTGAAGCTGTCCTGGGATGTGGATTTCAACCTTCCCGTGTTCGATCGGGTAAAGAAGTGAGTTGAGGCTGCTTCGGAACAAGAGGGGTGTCACAGCCGACGAGGCGGACCCTACGCGGTCGCCACCTGCTTCAGCCACTCGGCCAGCCACTCCTGGCCGCTCCGCGCCGCCGCGTCGGCATGGCGCGCCGCCTCGTCTCGCAGGCTCTGGACGGTGTGCTTCTCCATCAGCGCGATCTGGCCAGCATTGCAGATCAGCCAGCGCTCGAAGTGACGCGCGCTCACCTCGGGATGAAACTGCACGGCGAGTGTGGCACCTATCGAGAACGCCTGGTTGGCGCATTCCGGCGTGTAGGCCAGACGCTCCGCACCGTCGGGCAGATCGAACGCGTCGCCGTGCCAGTGGAGTACGGGAACCCTCTCACTGCCGACGTCACCCAACACGCTCCGCTCGCCCGAGCCGGTCAGGAGGATCGGCGCCCAGCCGAACTCGGTCGTCGCCGGGTAGACGCGAGCGCCGAGCGCCTGGGCCAAGATCTGGGCCCCCAAGCAGATGGCCAGCGTCGGGCGGTCCGCCGCCACGCGGGCCTGGAGGAGAGCCATCTCGTCGGCAATGAAGGGGTAGTCCTCGAGCGCGTACGCGGCGATCGGCCCACCGAGCACGACAACGAGATCCGAGGCACGCGGGGCGAGCGCGAGGTCCTCAAAGCCCGCGTCCAGATAGCGGATCTCGTAGCCGGAGGCCCGCAGGGTCTCCTCGAAGGCGGCGAGGTCGAGGAACCGAGCGTGGCAGATGATTCGTGGCAGCCTTTACGTCGTCGCCTCCTTCTTCACGAAATCAATGGCTGGGATGTTACGACAGGAGGCGGGCGGCGGTCAACGGAAAGGGGCAAACCGAGCCCAGCTCGAAACCTTCCCGCCCTCCCCGAATCCTGCCACAGGCAGGCCCTCGAGATCTGGAGCGGCAAGACATCTCAACGCTGATTCCCACGGCAATGGCCGTGTACTGGTAGGCCCAGCGGCCGGCGATCCGGACGAACTTGACATCCACCTGGACGCAGTCCCCGGGCCGCGGGTGCTCAAAGAGTTTGAGTTGCCTCGGGGCCCGCTTGGGATACCGGCGCAGATAGGGCAGCCCGAGCTCGTGGAAGAGTCGCTGGATGGTGCTCATGGCCAGCGACACCTGATGGACTCGCTGGAGCCACACTTGGGTCCGGGCGGAGCCGTAGCCAAGCTCTCGGCGGGCATGCGCGACGAGAGCCACGACGTGGTCGGGAATCCGACGCCGGCGACGCGCTGGATACCGGGGAACCAGCGCGGGCACGCCCCCGTCGCGGTAGCGGTGCTGCCAGCGTCGAATCGTCCGCGCACAGAGCCCGACGCGATCGGCCGCCGCCTTCTGGCCATATTCCTCGGCCAACCTCAGCACCGCCAGACGCTGGCGGACGCGCCAACGAAGCTCCGCCCGAATCTTCAACTGCGCGATCTCGTCTTTCATGGCGAGCCCTCCCCCGGGCAGGTTAGCACCCCGCCCGGACGGAGCGGCCAATCCTACGTAGATACTTCAGGGGCAGGGCCAGGCGCCTCAATGGAGAGCGCGCGGCTGACGTGGCAGAGGATGGTCCGCCCGACGGCCGGATCCTGCACGATGGCGATGACGCGCAGCTGGCCGCCACAGCGGGGACAGGCGAGGACATCGCGGGCGAACACCCGGCGCCTCAGTGTGGGCCAGGTCCATGCACCCGGGGTGCGCAAGCGGGGGCTGGCGTCGACCTCGGACGCGTTCGGGTCGGCGGCCGGGCGGCCATAGCGGACGACGTGCGAGCGGGTGTGGGCATCCGGGGCGAGCACGCCCTGGTAGATCAGCAGGTTCACGGCTGGGCGGGGGATGATAGCCGCGAGCTTCTAATCGAGTCGCGGCGATGCTCGCGGACCTTGATTGCCTGAACGATTGTTTCGAGCGGCCCCGCGTCGACAATCGCCTCCGCGACCGCGGCAGTCGCCCTTCGACTGTGCCTCGCTTCAAACAGGCGTCACCAGTCGCCCTCGGCCTCGATGAACGTCGACCAGTTCGGAGAGTGACTTAACGACCAGATCGGGCTCCACATCAGCGGGGATTGTCGCGCCCGTTCCACGCTGTCCATAGCGGCGATTCACCCATACGGATGCGACGCCGAGCGCGCGCGCGGGTGCGATGTCGTGATACTTGCTCTGCGCGACGTGAAGAACTTCGTCGCGGTCGATTCCGAGGGCACGTAATTGGCGAAATACCTCAGTGAAATGGGCGAGCCCTGGCTTGTACGAATTGACCGCGTCCGCGGTAATTGTGACAGCGAAGGGCGCACGGAGGTGCTCCTTCGATTTAGCTATTGAGACATCGTCGATGTTCGAGACGATCGCGAGCGTGTAGTGGTGCGCGAAGTACTCGAGTGCCGCAACCGTATCGGCGAACGGGGGCCAATCGCCGATCGACGCGGCAAATAGCCCCGCCCGCCCCGGCCGACTAGGGAGCTCGAAAGCGTCCTCAAGATCCGCCCAGCACCGCCGCATGAGTTCAGTAAAGAGAACGACCGGTCGTGGTTGCTCATGTCGCCACTTCATGAAAGCGTACGCGGTGAGGAGGAGCGCGGGAGTTATAGTCGACGGGGCCTCCGCAAGCCAGGGACGCACGCACTCGACGATACCGCGCTCCCAGTCTATCAGGGTGCCGTAGCAGTCAAACGTCAGGGCTTTAAATCTCGCGAGGTCCATGAGCGTCTTTGGCGCGCCGGAGTTCCTGTAGGACGCGCTCCGCTGCTTCGTGGATCTGATCTTGAACGAGCTGAGCTGCCCGATCGACGTTGGTGAGACGAATAGCAGTAACGGTATCGCGGTGGCTGTCCTCCCACTGCTCGCTAAGCCACACCGCATTCCATGCCGGCATGAGATACCGGTTCATGTTTACGAAGAGCGTTTCGATGTGTTTGAGAAGTCGGGGACGCGGCGCCGTTGAGTAGAGGATGTAATGGAACTCCCAATGTAGGCGGGCCCGCACGCCGCGATCCTCGCTGGGAGGGCCGCATCGCGGACCTTCTCTTCGGCCTGTGCTAGATCGGCCTCGGTCAATCGGGGCCCCGACTTCCGCACGGCTTGCGTCTCCAGCAACACCCGCAGCTCTGCGATGTCGGTGATGTCCGCTTCGTCGAGCGGCGCGATGATCACACCGCAGTTCCGGTGCAGCACGGCCAAACCCTCCGCCCCGAGCTGCTGAAAGGCCTCGCGCACGGGTGCCGCACTCACGCCGAACTGCCGCGCCACATCATTCTGCTTGAGGGGGGTACCGCTTGTTAGCGAACCGACGAAGATCGCCCGTCGCAGCTCCTGGGCGATCAATTCCGGGGTGGATTGCCTCGCGGGTACCGCGAATTCAGTCAAAACCCTTCTCCACATCCAGGATTGAAGATTATCGTTAATACGTTTTTATGATGTTTACCGGGGAACGTCAAGCGGATCTGACACCTGGATCGTCCGGCAAGGCGGCAAGGCCGGGTCGCGTCGCCTCATCGACCGCGGTGAACTGGTAGAAGCGGCGGCCCTCATCCAGTCCAGTTCGCTTCGGTTGACTGGACGGGTCGATTATGCCGACATGCCGCGATACTTCAATCTGGCCGATGTGGTTGCCTTGCGAAGCGGAAACCCAGGCGCCCGTTCATCTTGAGACTCAGGCGCGTGCTCGCGTGCTCATCGCCAGCGCATGCCGGGGGCGCGAGTGTGGTTACCGGTGAAACAGGGTTGCCGTTCCCGAAAGGGGACATTGCCGAGATGACACGGGCGCGCTACGCCCAGATCCAGCGATATGGGATCCCCAGCCGGCCGCGAAAGAACATTCGACTAAAATGCGATCCGACCTCGACCGCCCCATAGGCGCTCGGCGAGACCTGCAGTGTGGTCTTCTGGCCGGTCTCCTCGTCGAGGATCCTAACGTAGTGACTCGTTGTCTTGTACGAGCGGGTCCACTTTTCGAGGACTGGTCCGGCCACGAGCACGGGCCCCCGGCCGGCACCGAGGCTGTTCACCAGCAGGAGGTAGGCTGGGGTCGTGATCAGGAGCACGATAAAGAGGAGGGCTGCGGTCAGGCAGGCGCGCCCGCCGTGTCCGGCACGGGAAGGGAGCTGGGAGCGGACACAGTAGACCGCGGCGACCGTGACAATCGCAATCGGTACAGCCGGGAACCGCCAGGTCAGTCGGAAGGCGGCGTTCGTTGGAGCGTCGATCAACACGTTGGCGACGACGCTGCCTGCGGCGTAGAGGATCAGGAGTCCAACGCCCACGCGCATGGCCGCATCGTACGCCGATGCGGCTACCGTCCCAAGGAATGCTGGTCAGGCGCGAAAGTAGGCCTGAATCGGTCCACCGCCGCTGTAGGGCGCAAGTGCGCTTTTGGGCGGGCCTCTAGGAGGTCCTAGGCACCGGTTCGGCGGGTTCAGCGGCGTCCGATTTAAGCGGACCTGGTGGGGCTGCGGCGGGACGTGGGCATGACTCACACAGACCCATCGAAAGATAGAGATTGCGGAGACATGGGGCTCTTCTCGGGGGAAGCGCGGCGGCTCGCGACCGAAGCGGGGACGTCAGGCACTGGTCTTCGATACATACGGTGCCGTCGTTGACTGGAGGACGAGCGTCCTGGCCGAGCTCGAGGCATTCGGCACCAATCGCCGGCGCCCTGTCGACTGGACGCAGTTTCTCGACGATTGGAAGAGCTACCGACCGGGGATGGACGGGGTGAACCGGCGTGAATGGCCACGGATGACCGTCGAGGCGATCTACCAACGTGGTCTCGACGAGATCCTGGGCCGTTACGGTCTCAGTGAGCTGACCAAGGTGGAACGGGCGCACCTGATCCACGCGTGGTGTCGTCTCCGGCCATGGCCGGACGCGCTCACCGATCTCGCCCGCTTGCGTAGGCGCTGCGTCATCTCGACCCTCTCCAATGCAAGCCTCGCCGGCATGATGCAGCTGGCGAAGTTCGCCCATCTGCCTTGGGATTGCAATCATCACGGCGGAGAACGTGGGTTGGTATAAGCCACGGCCGGAGGTCTACCAGACGGCGGTGCGACCCTTGGGTCTGGAGCCTTGCAATGTCATGATGGTTGCTGCCCACAACTACGATTTGCGGGCAGCGCAGCAGCAGGGACTGCGGGTGGCCTTTGTCTCGCGTCCCACCGAGTACCGCCCAGGCCAAACGACCGATCTCGCCCCAGAAAGCGCGTGGGACGTCGCGGCCGCTGACTTCGAAGACCTCGCCTGCGCGCTCGGTGTGTAGGTCGTGAGCGGCCGTCGCAGCCCCTCATGAAAACGGGGGCCCGAATGCTCGATGGCCGCAAGCGGCAGAGTGTACTTGATCGTCCGGCCAAGCTGAGCTAGATGTGTGATCCGACAGACGGAACCAACGTGACGAGGTGACAATGTCCGACACCGCAAAGTGGCGAGAGGGCGTAGCTGTTGTGCGAAGAGAGGCGCTTGAGAAGGCCATGCGGGGCCCTGCTGGAACCGGACGCGCGACCGCACTCGATTTTTCCGGGACTGGGGGCCGGGAAACCTGGATCGGGACCGTCACGCTTCCACCGCTTGCCAAGACCGGGACGCACCACCACGGCCGTCACGAGGTGGCGATCTATATGGTCAATGGCCGGAGCGAGATACGGTGGGGAGAGCGGCTTGAATTTGCCGCGAACGTGGGACGTGGCGATTTTGTCTACTTCGCACCGTTTGTGCCCCATCAGGAGTTCAACGTCGACGAGCGCGAGCCCGTGGACTTCGTGGTGATTCGCAGCGACAACGAAAAGATCGTGGTCAAGCTCGACGATAGGCCCGTCGAGCAACCTGAGATCATGTTTTGAACGTAGGCGACCGCATCACGGCCTTCGCCGCCGCGCGCCTGGCCGGAGGCCTGGCCAACGGTCGTGCCGCCACCGTCTTGGTCCCAGCCGCCTCGACCGGCTGGTCCGTGGGCTCACCCTCCTCTGCTCCGGAAAGCCCACCTGGGCCCCCGAAGCGGCCTACGTGTGGCGCCGTGCGCGGGCGAAGGCCGGGATCGGGGGAGCGGCCTGTGAAGACCCAACGGCTGCCCGAGATCCTGACCGTTGGACCCCCGCCCGATGGGCCGCGCCCCGGACGATGCTCTGAATCCGTCGGACGCTCAGCCATGTGCCCCGATTGGAGGGCAACGAGCGGGACATGAGTCCGGCCGCCGAGACGGACTTGCAGCAACTGCCCCAGGCCCGGCGTGATGAGGACGAGCCGGTTTTTGGCCCCCTTGCCTTGGCAAATCCGGAGGGTTCGCTCGCCGAAGTCCACCTCGGTGACGTCCGAGAGCGAAAGATCCGACACGCGGACGGCGCTCTCGAACAGCACGCGGAGCAGAAGCCCATCCCGCGGATCGGCGCGCTAGGCCTCAGCGAGTATCCGCTGGAACTCCTCAAGTGGATCTCGCTGCACATGCTGTGCCACACGTGCGCGACCCTGGCCCCGCAACGTGGGTTTGCCGCTCGATACCGTCCAGCTCCTGCTGGGCCACGCGTCCCCGCGGACGACCGAGCTGTACAGCTGCCTATCCCTGACGAAGGCGCGCGAGGAGTACGACCGCGCCATGCGGGTCCTTGGGGCCGCCCGGGGCATCTTCGACCCCGGCCCCGGGGGCGACCCGAGGACCACCGGCCGCCATCCGGCTGATGGGCCGAATGCCACTGCGTGACGACGAACCGCCCAAAGCAGGCGGATATTCCGGAAGAGGGGAACGCTCGCACGAGCACGCGCGCGCGCATAATGCGCTCGTGTAGGGCGGCGTTTTCGGGGGTTTATCTCTAGGAGATGTTTCCCGGGGTATTTCCAGGCCTATCTCCGCCACTGCCTTCCGCGGTGCCCGCTGACGTGTATCGGCGAGACCTCCCTGGGCGGTCTGCTCCACGAGTATAACCAGGTCGCGGCGTGAACCGAGATTCGTATACCCTTCAGGGCCACCGCGGCGAGCGCGGACGCAGTCCAGCCGAGCAGCCGGGGCGGCCGTCTGCTATACTAAGTGAGCGTAGACACGGAGACCTTCGCGGTGTCCGCCGGCTGCGCAGGGTCCTGGTGCCAGGCTTCCCCTCTCTGAGAGACTGGCCTCGCCTCCGTCGGGTCATCCGCATCTACGGGGCGTGTGCGGCATGCGGATGATCCCCGATCTAGTCGGGGACAGAAGGAGGCGCCTCATGGCGTCCAAGTTGTATGTCGGCGGCCTGTCCTATTCCACCACCTCCGAAAGCCTGCGGCAGTACTTCGCCCAGTGTGGCACGGTCGAGTCGGCCACGGTGATCACCGACCGCATATCGGGAGATTCTCGCGGGTTCGGCTTCGTCGAGATGTCCACCGAGACCGAGGCGCAGGCGGCCATCGCGAAACTGAACGACCAGGCGTTCGAGGGTCGGAAGCTGATGGTCAACGTGGCGAAGGCGCCGGGGTCGGGCGGTGGGGCGCGGTCGGGCGGCTTCGGCGGCCCGCGCAAGACACCTCGCTGGTAACGGCGGCGAGTAACCGAGCGTCATAGAGCGGCGCAGGGGCCGAAGCCCCCTGCGCCGTTGCTCTGTTTGTCGGATCACGTCCGGTGTCGTTAAGGGCGCTCGGTGCCGGCGCGGGGCGAGAGCGACGGCTATCGCCTCCGTAGGTCCCTCAGATCTTCGGCTGACGCGAGGGCCGTCGCCGCTCGAGACGATCGTGAGGAAGCGGAAGAGGCGCTAAGGCGCCCGGTTGGACCGAGGGCGCGCACCGTGCGCCGACCAGCGTGTGTTGGAATCGAGGGGGGTCACCGTGAGCGAGGTTCTCACGTGCCGTCGGAAAGTCGCATGACGCGCCAGCCGGAGATCCCGGCGAGGCTGCCTCGCGTGTCTCTTCGATCCCCAGAGACGGGAAGAAGGTTGACCTTCCGTCGCGACACGGCCTTTCACCACGCCCTCCGGGAACGGATCGAAGGGTATTTCCGAACCAGCGGCCGGCCGCCACGCGACTGTTGGCAGCTGTACGTCAAGACGGCGGTCTTCTTCGCCGGCTTTGCCGCCGCGTATGTTCTGCTGGTGTTCGTGGCCCACACGTGGGCGCAGGCCCTCGCGCTGGCCGTCCTCCTCGGCCTCTTCACGGCCGGGATCGGATTCAATGTTCAGCATGATGGCGGCCATCAGGCCTATTCGCAGTCCCGATGGGTCAACACGCTCATGGCGATGGCGCTGGAGTTGCTTGGTGGGAGTACCTACGTGTGGCGCTGGAAGCACGGCGTCTTTCATCACACGTATGTCAACATCACCGGTCACGACACGGACATCGACCTCGGGATCCTCGCTCGCTTGACGCCGCACCAGCGGCGGCTCAGGGTTCACCGGTGGCAACACCTGTATCTCTGGGGGCTCTACGGGCTGTTGGTCATCAAATGGCAGCTCGTGGGTGATTTCCGAAAGCTTATCAGCGGCCGGATGGGCACCCGGGCCTTTCCTCGCCCGAAAGGCCGGGACCTCGCAATCTTCGTGGCCGGTAAAGTGGTCTTCTTCCTCTTGGCTTTTGGCATCCCGCTGGGATTCCACTCCATCGGGGTGGTCCTCTGCTACTACGGGGTCGCCGGGCTGGTGGCGGGGATCCTGCTGAGTGTGGTGTTTCAGGTGGCCCACTGTGTGGAAGAGGTGGCGTTCCCGGTACCCCACGCGAGTACCGATCACATCGACCGCGCGTGGGCCATCCATCAGGCGGAGACGACCGCGGACTTCGCCCGAGGCAACCGCGTCATCGCCTGGCTCGTCGGCGGCTTGAACCTTCAGATCGAACACCACCTGTTTCCTCGAATCAGCCACGTGCACTACCCGGCGCTCTCGCCACTCGTGGAGCAGACCTGTCGAGAGTTTGGGGTCCGATACACGGCGTTTGAGTCGTTTCGGGCCGGTCTGATCTCGCACTTTCGTTGGTTGCGACGGATGGGGACGTCCGACACCCATGACGTGACGGCGACCCATGACCAGCGGTTCACAGGGACAAGGCTGCGCGCCGGGGATTCCGCCGGGCCAGCCCGGGGTCGTGCGAGCGGCAGATCGCCCGAATTGAGCTGGGACGCGCCAACAGGCGAGCAATAGTGGTTCGCGCTCAGGACGCCCAGTCCGCCAGACGCGCGCACCCCGAGCGTTCCAAGAGAGCGGCGCGCCGACCGCTTGGTGGCTGGGTTCGAGGCGGACGTCAGGCGGCGCCCCCGAGCTTGTCGAGGTACTTGGTAAGCTTCGCGACCTCAACGTAGTCGTCCGGTTGGCCGGGAATCGTCAAACGGTACCCTCGCTCGGCATCGCGCTTCCACGCGGTGATCACACCGGCCTGGTATGCGGCAATGAGCCGCGCGCGGTCGCTCACCGTAATTTCGAGGGGCGCCGGA
>JACXTT010005628.1_pt1 | contig 18147 bp, 19 predicted proteins | sample 9270951 | NCBI WGS metagenome assembly JACXTT01 (sample SAMN15532306, study PRJNA645909) | rock metagenome | isolation source: weathered quartz diorite | place: Puerto Rico | collected 2017-06-21 | reverse complement strand
GGCCGTCCTGGGTCGGCACCGGCAGGCCGGTGGGGTCAATGTCCAACCGGCCGGCCGGCACCAGGCTTTGCAACTGCTTGGGGTTGAAGAAGAAGCGCGCGTTGTCATCAGCCCAGCGGTTTTGCGGCTGGATCAAGGTGATGGCTGGCTGGTGGCCATCTTCAGCCTGGCCGCTGACGATGCCGATGGGTTTGTGCAGCAGAATCGTGACCTGGTTGGCCTGCTGCCCCTGGGCCTGCTTGTTGACCTCAATGCGCGCGTCGGGCGCCACCTGCATGCCCATTTCGGCCACCTTGCCATCGACCTTGACCCAGCCCTTGGCAATCCAGTCATCGGCCTCCCGGCGCGAGGCCATGCCCAGCTCGGCCATGCGCTTGTTCAGCCGCATGGTGCCATTGGCGCCCTGGGCTGCGGTGTTGGTTTGCCCAGCGGGTATGGGTGCGCGGCCGGTCGTGGACTTGGCAGGTGGGGGGGCTCGGCGGAATACCGGGGCGGGGGGCTTGGAGTCTGTCATGTGCTATCTCTTTTGTAGCGTGTTGGGCTTATTTTACTTGGGGTGGTTGTCTGTTAGGTCTCCGACACTTGTTTGTAGGTGGCCAATTGTGGGCAACCAGACTTCATCCCGCTAACATGTCCATCTACCAATTGGGCTTAAACAGATGAGGAGGTGAAAATGAAGACCAATGAAACTACCAAAGCAAACACAGCCTGCACGGCTGAATCAAGCAGAACCACCACTAGGAAAAACCCTCGGCTTGCCTTTGTTGGATTGTCACTGCTTTTTCTGTCAATCACTCTCTGCGCGGCACTCGTGAAAGATTCGGCTATGTTCGGAACGCTTTTCGTGATCGTTTTGGCGATTGCGATTGGCTATGATCTTTTTCTGTACGGCCCGCTTGGGGAGTTGACATTATCAGGCCTGGGGGCGAACGCAAGATTTATTCGGCAGAAGGCGGAGGAAGCAAAAGACTATTCGCTGCAAATTGCACAACAGAAACAGAATATCGATGCCGTTTCGGAGGAAATTCTCAAGTTCCGTAATGATCTGGCGGATCAAATTGATAAGCTAGAGGATGTCAATGGAATGGCTGCCTATACGTATGTCAACACGTTTGGAGGAAGCGCACTGTAGTGAAATTCCGGGCAGAGCTGGGTGAAATTGGCGAGTTCTACTTACAACTGTAATGCCACATCACCTCTCCATTGCATTGCACCTTACCCCCCACAAGCTTTCGAAAGCCGATGACCTCCAAGTCCTTGTAAAGAGCCAAATTCTCGCCCCCATTGAATGTCAAGGGCAGTTGACCGCGTCGTATAAAAAGCTGAATTTCGACGCCTTGCTGCAATATGAAGGAGAGCCCCCGAGATACCGCCGGTGGCTCCGTGATAACAGAGCCCTGAGCCATATCAATACCAAGCACCGTGACAGCCTCCGACATGGTCTTGCCAACCAAGGAATCACCAGCGAATGCTTGATGCGCAAGAAAAACTTGCAAGGCAATCAGTATGGGTTTGGCGCGCATAAGTACCTACATTGAAGAGTGGTTGACTATGGGCAATTTTTTGCCTGTGAACTGAGCCACAGGGCTCACGATTCTCCTGTGTTTTGCAATAGCATGGTGGCGAGTTTCTGGCGACATACCTCAACATCATCGATGGATTGGTAGCGACATTGCTTCAATTTGGTCTTCATTTCTGGATAAAGATCGACAAGCGTAATCCGGGCGGCCTCTCTGACCATCGGTGAGTTGGAAGTTAGTCCGCCGAGTGGCCAAATGGCGTATTGCTCAAGCGCATCGCCTCGGCGCCCAAGCTCTTCTATTGCGGGTTTCCAGCGACGCCAGTCTCCACCCGTTACCATTGCCAAGAGCTCCTCGCGTGACTTTCTTCTCCAGGCGCGGCGGTCGAGAAAGAATGCGACAAGCAGTGCCGATATGCTCAGTACAACGATCGAAATAGTCATGGTGCGGTCAACGTCCGATGCCAGCAGTTGATGTCAAAAAAGGTACCAAGTTCGGTTGACGAAATCATTGTATTGAAGGGTCTCAGCTTGGCGCCGTAAGCGACTTCTGCTGGTATTGAGTTCAATAGGAACCATACCGACGATCATCACTCGCTTCACTGCATTGACCAATGCTCCCCCGAGCGGACAGGCCCGCATTTTCGGGCCAGCCCTGCGATCCGTCAGCCATGAACATTATGCGCAAGAATGGTCTTTGTTGCCGGATAGAAAGAATCGAAATAAACACATTTCCCATCGCTGGATATGCTCGTTGCACACAAAGGCTTTCAGGAATTTTCTACTTGAGAAAATGTGAACAAAACGTTGAGTTCTAAACCAGCAGCAGCCAGTGCCTGCGTGCCCCCAGTCTCCCGATCAATCACACAAACGGCAAGCGTTGGCCGCAGCCCGTCGTTGGACAGTTTCCCCAAGGCGTCTACCAGCGCACCGCCACTGGACACCACATCTTCAACCAGAACAAAACGCTTGCCAACCAGCGATGCACCTTCGGCGTATTGGCAAGTTCCGTATGCCTTGGCTTCCTTGCGAATGAAAGCACAGGGCAGACCAGTAACTTGGCTGAGCATGGTCACGATAGGGATGCCGCCCATTTCCAGGCCGGCCAGCACCTGTGTTCCCTCTGGCAGCAAGGATGCCATGTGCTGGGCAATGGCCAGCAGCAGGCAGGGGTCCGCTTCAAACTGATACTTGTCAAAGTAGGTGTCGCTGACTTTGCCCGAGCGCAGCACGAACGAACCGGTAAGGCGGGCGCTTTGTTTGATGCGGGCAGCGAGTGTGGATGCGGTTGAAGTGTGAGTGGTCATCAGCTGGCTGGAGGTTGGGGGTAGCGGTCAATGTGCCGGTAGGCCATTTTCAATCCAAATCAAGATCGTACGCCGCTGGGTGGCCGCAAAAGCCGGCCGTATACTGCGCAGCATGCAAGTCATGCTGCACGACACTATTGGAACGCATCCATGTCAGTTTTGAGAAACATCGCGTCCGACCCCAAACTGATCTACTACTATTCGCAAAAGGCCGTTCGCGCATTGTGGCTGAGACGCTGGGCTGGCAAGGCCGTGGTGAGCCTGGTTGGTAAGCGCCGTAGCAAGGGTGTGGATACAGAGGCGAGCCGCGCGGTGGCCCGTGAGTTGGCCAGCGAAGGGCTTTGCTTTTTGCCTGGACTGAATTTGACAAAGCACGAGTTGTCGCTGGTGTTTCAGCACCTCGCTGGCAAACCGGTTGTTGACCAATATGACGGCAAGACGCAGTTTCTTGTCGAGCAAGCCATTCCCCCGCCGTTTACCAAATTGTCATATGGCACGGCTGACGTTCTGACGTGCACGCCCTTGCTGAAACTGGCCAACGATCCGCTGATACTGGACGCCGTGGCACAGTCACTCGGTGCACGACCAACGATTGCAACCTTTCAAGCCTGGTGGACGCTGGGTGAGAACAATGCGACCGGTGCCCACGTGCACTACGACGATGTGTACCACCGCGACGTCGACGATTGGAGGTTTGTCAAACTGTTTGTCTACCTTACGGACACAACCATTCGCTCAGGCGCACACAACTTTGTCCGCAAATCCCATCGCAGCCCAGCACTGACGCGCCGCGGCCCGATCACCGATGCAGCGGTTGCACAAGCATTTCCCGCTGACGACGTTGTAACGATTGAGGGAAAGGCGGGCACGGTGTTTTTGGAAAACACCTGGGGAATTCACAGACCGCTATTGGCAACCGAAGGCAGACGGCTGATTTTTTCCGTGCTGTATAGCCTGTGCCCGTGGGTGCCTGGACGTCCGTCACAAGCAAGCTTGCCTTTGCCTAGCGGCTTGGACCCTTATGTCAACCGCGTATTTTTTCGGGCGCAGAGGTAACAGGTCGCAGAAACCTGAGTCATTTCAAAACACATGGCAGACCCGGGGTCTGCGATCAAGGGCTGCGCTGATCCTACCGAAACACCGTCTGCGTCCTCAGCGCCTGCAAATTCACCACCCGCAACCCGCCATACTCCACCTGAATCGCCCCTTGCGCGGCCAGCGCCGTCAATGCCTCATTGACCCGCTGGCGTGACAGCCCCACCAGATACGCCAGCTCCTGCTGCGTGATGCGCAGCACCTCACCGACGCCGGGGTATAGCACCGGGTTGAACAATGCCGCCAGGCTGCGCGCCACGCGTATATCGGGGTTGTTCAGCCGGTCAATCTCCCGCGCTGCAATGAACTGGCCCAACCGTTCATTCAACTGGTTCATCACAAAGCGGTTGAACGCAATGGAGTGGTCCAGTAGCCAGTGAAAGGTGTCCACGTGCAAACCTGCGACCCGGCTCTTGCGCAGCGGCTGGATGTTGTAGCGGTAGGTCTCGCGCTTCATGGCGGTGCCCTCGCCAAACCAGCCGCCGGGTGGCACGCCGGTGAAGGTCATGGTCTGGCCTTCGGCGTTGTCGCTGCTCATCTTCAGCAGCCCGTCGACCACGCCAAACCAGTAGGTCACCGGGCGGCCCATGCGGCAGATGTATTCGCCGGGGGCGGCGTCGGCGATCTTCAGTTCGTCATTGGCGCGTTCGCGTTCCTGGCTGGACAGCAAGTTAAACCACGGAATGGCGTCCAGCTCGGCCGGTGTCAGTGCGCGGCGGCGCTGGTGCAGGGCGGAATCAGTGTGCATGCGTGTGGCCTGTAAGTTTGCAATCAGTGAAGGGAAAACACCTAGCCAGATTGCTTCAAATTGTCGTCCAAACGACAACTTGGCGTCAAATGCCGGACTAATATTCGCTCCCATAAAGACCCCGCTACGCAGTTTGGGGCTCTAAAAATGGTGACGAGGACACGAGGCGATATGCAAACAACTTTTCCACGGCTGCTGCAAAAGCATGCCAGTGAGCGACCCGATGCGCCGGCCCTGCGCGAAAAGGAATACGGCATCTGGCAGTCGCTGTCCTGGTCGCAGTTGCTGACCATGGTGCAGCAATTGGCGGGCGGCTTGCATGCGGCCGGTCTGCGCCGCGGTGAGCACATGGTCGTGCTGGGGGCCAACCGGCCACGCCTGTACGCCACGATGCTGGCCGCCCAATCCTTGGGCGCCATTCCCGTGCCGCTGTACCAGGATGCCGCCGCTGCGGAATGCGTGTACCCCATCAACAATGCCGAGGTGCGCTTTGCCTTTGCTGAAGACCAGGAGCAGGTCGACAAGCTGTTGGAGGTGCGCGAAAGCTGCCCGCAACTGCAGCATATTTATTTTGACGATCCACGCGGTCTGCGCAAATACGAAGATGCCGGCCTGCAGTCGGTGGACGCACTGCAGGCGGCGGGCAAGGCCTTCATTGGCCAGCATCCGGAGTTTTTTGACGCGCAAGTCCACGTGGCCAAGCCGAATGACGTGGGCGCCATGTTTTTTACCTCTGGCACCACGGGCAACCCCAAGGGTGTGGTGCACACCCATGATTCTTTGCTCAACCGTGCCCGCGCGGGCGCCCAGTTTGACAAGTTGACCGGAGCGGAGGAAGTGCTGGCCTATATGCCGCCGGCATGGATTGGGCAAAACATTTTCAGCTTCTCGCAATGGCTCTCTTGCGGCTATGTGGTCAACTGCCCCGAATCTTCGTCCACGGTCACCATAGACTTGAAAGAAATTGGGCCCACCTACTACTTTGCGCCGCCGCGCGTGTTTGAAGGCCTGCTGACCAATGTGATGATTCGCATGGAAGATGCATCAAGCCTCAAGCGCGGCATGTTCCACTACTTCATGCGCGTGGCCAAGCGGGTGGGGCCAGCCTTGATGGACGGCAAGGCCGTGCCAGTGTGGGATCGCTTGCAGTACGCACTGGGTGCCCTGCTGGTCTATGGGCCGCTGCGCAACACGTTGGGCTTCAGCCGGGTGCGGGTGGCCTACACCGCTGGCGAGGCCATTGGGCCGGACCTCTTCAGCTTTTTCCGCTCCATTGGCATCAATCTGAAGCAACTGTATGGCTCGACCGAGACGGCGGTGTTTGTGTGCCTGCAGCCCGACAACGAGGCCCGCGCCGATACCGTTGGCGTGCCCTGCGAAGGGGTGGAAATAAAGGTGGCCGAGAACGGCGAAATTCTGGTGAAGTCGCCAGGCTTGCTGAAAGAGTATTACAAGAACCCCACGGCAACCGCCGAGGTGCTGACGACGGATGGCTGGTACCACACCAGTGATGCGGGTTTTATCGACGCGCACGGCCATCTGAAAATCATCGACCGCGTGAAGGATGTAGGCCGCATCAAGGGCGGCGCCAACGACGGCGCGATGTTCGCGCCCAAGTACGTCGAAAACAAGCTCAAGTTCTTTCCGCACATCAAAGAGGCGGTGGCCTATGGCGACGGCCGCGACCAGGTCTGCGTGATGGTCAATATCGACTTTGACGCCGTGGGCAATTGGGCCGAACGGCGCAACCTGCCCTATGCCGGCTACACGGACCTGGCGCAAAAATCCGAGGTTTACCAATTGATCAAAGAGTGCGTGGAACAGGTCAATGCTGATCTGAGTGTGGACGCCTTGCTGGCCGGCAGCCAGATCAACCGCTTCCTGGTGCTGCACAAGGAGCTGGACGCGGACGATGGCGAGTTGACCCGCACCAACAAGGTCCGTCGTGGCTTCATTGCCGAACGCTACCAACAGCTGGTGGACGCCTTGTACAGCGGCAAAGCCTCGCAGTTTATTGAAACCCAGGTCAAGTTTGAAGATGGACGGACCGGCAAAGTCAGCGCCACCTTGCGCATTGACGATGCAAAAACCTTTGCACCGGTAAAGGCAGCAGCATGACCACAACAACCGCAACGCTTGGCAACGAAACTGTTCGCGCCGAAACCTTGCACGTGGCGCAGCCCGCCGCTGGACCGGTCGCTCCCGTCGTGGCTAGCGCAGTGCCCGCCATGGCCCAGGCGGCGGGCAAGAAAATAGGCAACGTGATCCTGGATGTGCAGAACATCTCGCTGCGCTTTGGCGGTGTCAAGGCATTGACCGACATCTCGTTCAATGTGCGCGAGCACGAGGTGCGCGCCATCATAGGCCCCAATGGTGCGGGCAAGAGCTCCATGCTCAATTGCATCAACGGCGTGTACTCGCCGCAAGAAGGCTCCATCACCTTCCGGGGGCAGACCTTCAAGCACATGAACAGCCACCAGGTGGCACAGATGGGCGTGGCGCGCACCTTCCAGAACCTTGCCTTGTTCAAAGGCATGAGCGTTTTGGACAACATCATGTCCGGGCGCAACCTGAAGATCAAGAGCAACATCCTGCTGCAGGCGCTGCGCTGGGGTCCGGCCGAGCGGGAGGAAATCATGCATCGCGAGGCGGTGGAGCGCATTATTGATTTTCTGGAAATTCAGGCTTACCGCAAGACGCCCGTGGGGCAGTTGCCCTATGGCCTGCAAAAGCGCGTCGACCTGGGTCGCGCGCTGGCCATGGAGCCGCAGGTGCTATTGCTGGACGAACCCATGGCGGGCATGAATGTCGAAGAAAAGCAGGACATGTGCCGCTTTGTGCTGGACGTCAACGACGAGTTCGGCACCACCATCGTGTTGATCGAGCACGACATGGGCGTGGTCATGGACATTTCGGACCGCGTCGTGGTGCTGGACTATGGCAAAAAAATTGGCGACGGCACGCCCGATGAAGTGCGCAACAACCCGGACGTGATCAGCGCATACCTGGGTACATCCCACTAACGGAGCAACAAGCATGGGATTTTTTCTGGAAACATTGCTCGGCGGCCTGATGGCGGGCATGCTGTATTCGTTGGTGGCCTTGGGCTTTGTGTTGATCTACAAGGCCTCCGGCGTTTTCAATTTTGCGCAGGGAGCGATGGTGCTGTTCGCGGCGTTGGCCATGGCACGCTTTGCCGAATGGATTCCGCAATTCAGCGGCCTGCACGATGCGTTTACCGTCAACCTGTTGGCCTTTGCGCTGGCGGGGGTCGTCATGTTTACGGTGGCCTGGGTGGTTGAGCGTCTGGCGCTGCGCCATCTGGTGAACCAGGAAGGCACGACCTTGTTGATGGCCACCTTGGGCATTGCGTATTTTCTGGAAGGGCTGGGGCAGTCCATTTTCGGCAACAGCATTTACAAGATTGATATCGGCATGCCCAAGGACCCGGTGCTGGTGCTGGACAGCCTGTTCGAAGGCGGCATCCTGATCAACAAGGAAGACCTGTATGCGGCCCTGATTGCTGCTGTTCTGGTCGCGGCGTTGAGCCTGTTTTTTCAAAAGACAGCGACCGGGCGTGCGCTGCGCGCCGTGGCCGACGATCACCAGGCGGCGCAAAGCATTGGTATCCCGTTGAATCGCATCTGGGTCATTGTGTGGTGTGTGGCCGGTGTGGTGGCCCTGGTGGCCGGCATGATCTGGGGCAGCAAGCTGGGCGTGCAGTTCTCGCTGACCACGGTGGCTCTGCGTGCCTTGCCGGTGGTGATTCTGGGTGGGTTGACCTCGGTACCAGGCGCGATTGTGGGCGGCTTGATTATTGGCGTGGGCGAAAAGCTGTCCGAGGTTTATTTGGGGTCTTTGGTCGGCGGTGGCATTGAGATCTGGTTTGCATATGTGCTGGCCCTGGGCTTCTTGCTGGTTCGCCCGCAAGGCTTGTTTGGTGAAAAAATAATAGACAGGGTGTGAAAAACACTGTCTATTATTTTTCAGCGCAGACTCACTTTGCGCAGCAAAGTTAAGCGAAGCGTGTCGTAGCTAAAAAACTATCGAGTCAAAAAAATGCTTTACAGAGAAAACGGCCAATTCAAAACCAACTACCGTGCAGACCAGCAAATCTTTCCGATTGCGCAGGATCGCATCGCGTTGTATGCCATGTTGGCGATCGCCTTTGTGGTGCTACCGGCGGCGGCCAGTGACTACTGGTTTACCAATATCTTGATTCCGTTTCTGATCTTTTCGTTGGCTGCCATTGGCGTCAACATTCTGGTCGGCTATTGCGGTCAGATTTCGCTGGGCTCAGGCGCCTTCATGGCGGTGGGCGCCTATTCGGCGTACAACTTCTTTGTGCGCGTGGACGGCATGCCTTTGATCGTGGCGCTGGTGTTGGGTGGCGTGTGCGCCATGCTGTTTGGCATCTTGTTTGGCTTGCCCAGTCTGCGCGTCAAAGGTTTGTATCTGGCGGTGGCTACGCTGGCTGCGCAGTTCTTTGCGGACTGGATGTTCTTGCGCGTCCAGTGGTTTACCAACTATTCGTCATCTGGCTCGGTATCCGTATCCCAACTGCAGGTGTTTGGATTTTCTTTGGACAGCCCCATGGCCAAATACCTGTTCTGCCTGACGCTGCTGTCGGTGATTGCACTGCTGGCCAAAAACCTGGTGCGTGGTGCCGTGGGGCGCGAGTGGATGGCCATACGCGACATGGATGTGGCCGCTGCGGTCATTGGCATCCGCCCCATGTATGCCAAGCTCACGGCCTTTGCGGTCAGCTCGTTCATTGTTGGCGTGGCTGGTGGCTTGTGGGCCTTTATTTATCTGGGCGCCTGGGAGCCAGCGGCTTTTTCGGTTGACCTGTCGTTCAATCTGCTGTTCATGGTGATCATTGGTGGCATGGGCTCCATCATGGGTGCCTTCTTTGGGGCGGCATTCATTGTCTTGTTGCCCATTTTTCTGCGCCAGTTTTTACCGGCGTTGTCAGGGTTGGTCGGTGTCGACATTGGCACTGCAGGTGTGTCGCATGCGCAGTTGATGATTTTTGGCGGGCTGATGGTCTGGTTTCTGATTGTGGAGCCGCATGGAATAGCCAAGTTGTGGGCAACGGGCAAGCAGAAGCTGCGTCTGTGGCCGTTCCCGCACTAGGCGGTAGGGTGTTGGATGGCCCAGGCGGTTGCTTGCCTGGTGCCAGGTGTCGCGGTATGGTGTGGTGTGTCTTGTGTTGCTATTCGATTATTCAGGAGATAACAATGAAAATTCGCAAACTGGTTCTTGGTTTTGCCGCAGTGGCCTGCGGTGTGTCGGCCCTGTCTACCAGCGCCCTTGCTGACGTCAAGGAGCAATTCTTTCCTTTGCTGTCCTATCGCACCGGACCTTACGCGCCCAATGGCGTGCCATGGGCCAATGGCAAGCAGGATTACCTGAAGATGATCAACGCGCGTGATGGCGGTATCAATGGCGTCAAGCTCAGCTACGAAGAATGCGAAACGGGTTACGCAACCGACCGTGGCGTGGAATGCTATGAGCGTCTCAAGAGCCACCCCGGTGTTGCGCTGTTTGACCCCCAGGCAACCGGCATCACCTTTGCATTGACGGAGAAAGTACCGACCGACAAAGTTCCGTTGATCACGCTGGGCTACGGGCTGTCGATTGCACAGGACGGCCAGGCCTTCAAATGGAATTTCCCATTGATGGGCAGCTACTGGACCGGAGCGGACATTCTGATCCAGCACCTGGGCAAGAAAGAAGGCGGTCTGGACAAGCTCAAGGGCAAGAAGATTGCGCTGGTCTACCATGATTCGCCGTTTGGCAAGGAACCCATTCCGCTGCTGCAGGAGCGCGCCAGGATGCACGGGTTTGATCTGCAACTCATCCCTGTGACGGCGCCTGGCATTGAACAAAAATCCGCATGGCTGCAGGTGCGCCAGAGCCGCCCGGATTACGTGCTGCTGTGGGGCTGGGGCGTCATGAACTCCACCGCTTTGAAAGAAGCGCAGGCCACTGGCTACCCGCGTGACAAGATGTATGGCGTGTGGTGGGCCGGTGCCGAGCCCGATGTCAAAGACGTGGGCGAAGGCGCCAAAGGCTACAACGCGCTGGCACTCAATACATCCGGCCAGCAGCCCAAGGCGATTCAGGACATCCTGAAATATGTGCATGACAAGGGCCAGGGCACCGGTCCCAAGGACGAGGTCGGGCAAGTGCTGTACACCCGTGGCGTCATCATTTCCATGCTGGGTGTGGAGGCCGTTCGCCGCGCGCAGGAGCGTTTTGGCAAAGGCAAGGTCATGACAGGCGAACAGGTTCGCTGGGGGCTGGAGAACCTGTCGCTGGACCAGAAGAAGCTGGATGCCATGGGTTTTGCTGGTGTCATGCAGCCGCTGTCGACATCATGTGCCGACCACATGGGATCGTTCTCGGCGCGCGTACAGACATGGGATGGCACAAAGTGGAACTTTACGTCTGACTTCATCCGCGCGGACGAGCAGATTCTGAAGCCCATGATCAAGGCCGGTGCCGACAAGTACCTGGCCGACAAGAAGATGACACGCCGTGCGGGCGCGGATTGCCAATCCTGACCCTGCCGTTTTGGACCACGAGAACCCCACCATGGATACACCAGCCAGCACTTCCGTCAAACCTGACGCCGCGCGCGACATTGTCCTCAACGTCAATGGCATTGAGGTCATCTACAACCACGTCATCCTGGTGCTCAAGGGCGTGTCGCTGCAGGTGCCGGCAGGCGGCATCGTGGCCATTCTGGGGGGCAATGGGGCCGGTAAAACCACCACGCTGCGCGCCATTTCCAACCTGTTGGCGGGAGAGCGGGGGGCGGTTACCAAAGGCTCCATCGAGCTGCGCGGTGAGCGTATTGAAAATCTGTCTCCCGCCGATCTGGTGCAGCGCGGTGTGGTGCAGGTCATGGAGGGGCGCCATTGCTTTGCCCATTTGACGATTGAAGAAAACCTGCTCACGGGTGGTTACACCCGCAAGAGCCGGGCGGAGGTGGAGGCCAATCTGGAGAAGGTCTACACCTACTTTCCGCGCCTGAAGACCCGGCGCGCCAGCCAGGCGGCTTACACATCGGGTGGTGAACAGCAGATGTGCGCGATTGGCCGCGCCATCATGGCCAACCCCAGCATGGTGCTGCTGGACGAGCCGTCCATGGGGCTGGCCCCGCAGATCGTTGAAGAAGTGTTTGAGATTGTCAAAGACCTCAACGCCAAAGAGGGTGTGACCTTTTTGCTGGCGGAACAAAACACCAATATGGCGCTGAAGTATGCCGACTATGGTTACATCATGGAGTCGGGTCGGGTCGTGATGGATGGTGCGGCCGACTATTTGCGCACGAACGAGGATGTCAAGGAGTTCTACTTGGGCATGGGCGGCGGGGAGCGCAAGAGCTTCAAAGACGTCAAGAGCTACAAGCGCCGCAAACGTTGGCTGGCGTGAGTCGCCCCTACCGCAGCAACACCATTTTTTTGATCCGCAGACATGTCCCATTTTTTTGATGCCCTGGAAACCCGCGAACCGGTAGAGCGCGAAGCGGCGCTGATGGCGGCGCTGCCCAAGCAGCTGGCCCATGCCAAACGCCATTCGCTGGCCTACGCCGATTTGCTGCGGGATGTGGAGGTGGAGGGCATCAACGACAGGGCCGCTTTGGCGCGCTTGCCAGTGGTGCGCAAGCACGAATTGCAGGAGCGGCAGTTGGCTGCGCGTGCACGCGCGCTGGGGGCTGTCGCGCAGGGCAACGTATTTGGCGGTTTCAGTAGCGTGGCCTACGGGGCGCAAATGCCCCGGGTGTATGCCAGCCCTGGCGCTATCTATGAGCCGGAGGGCGTGGCGCGGGACTATTGGCGCATGGCCCGCGCCATCTATGCGGCGGGTTTTCGGTCCGGCGAGCTGATCCACAACTGCTTCAGCTACCACTTTGTGCCGGCTGGTGCAATGATGGAAACAGGTGCCCACGCGATGGGCTGCACCGTATTCCCGGGTGGAACGGGTCAGACCGAACAACAGGTACTGGCCATGCGGGATTTGCAACCTGCCGGCTATATTGGCACACCGAGTTTTCTCAAGATCATTGTCGAAAAGGCCCTGGAAATGGGCATTGGCTTGCCCAGCGTTACCAAAGCCATGTTCGGTGGAGAAGCCTTTCCGCCCAGCCTGCGGGATTGGTATCTGCAGCGGGGTATAGACGCCTACCAAAGCTATGCTACGGCCGACCTGGGCCTGATTGCCTATGAGACCACGGCACGCGAAGGCCTGGTGCTGGATGAAGGTGTGATCCTGGAGATTGTGCGTCCAGGCACAGGAGATCCGGTTGGAATCGGCGAAGTGGGCGAAGTGGTGGTGACGAGCCTGAACACCAGCTACCCGTTGATTCGTTTCGGCACCGGCGACCTGTCCGCCATTTTGCCGGGGCATTGCCCAACCGGGCGAACCAACGCCCGCATCAAGGGCTGGTTGGGGCGTGCCGACCAGACGACCAAGATACGTGGCATGTTTGTGCACCCCAAGCAAGTGGATGAGATCGCCAAGCGATTTACCGAAGTTGCGCGCGCGCGCTTGGTGGTGGCGGGAGAAATGGCCAACGACTCCATGACGCTTCGGGTGGAAGTGGCTGGGCAGTCTGAAGGATTGGCAGAGCGCATTGCCGCCGCCACCCGTGAAATCACCAAGCTGCGCGCCACAGTGGAGATGGTGGCTCCCGGTAGCCTTCCCAATGATGGCAAGATCATTGAGGATGCGAGAAGCTATAAATAAGAGCCCCCACGTTCGCTCACTGCGTGTAGCTCTCTGCCCCCTCAAGGGGCTAAATTTCCTTGGGGCGGCCCGGCGGAAATTTGTCGCCCCCACGTTCGCGCACTGCGTGTAGCTCTCTGCCCCGATTCCCTTTTGAGGGCTTACGTGGTACTGTGTGGCTGCCGATTGGCATTCCCATCATTTGCCATGAAAAAACTGCTCGTTGCCGTTGCTGCTGCGTCCGTCTGGTGCGCACAGGCTGACAACTTTCCCAGCAGACCCATCACGCTGGTGGTGCCATTCGCGGCCGGCGGGCCGACGGATCGATCGGCACGTGATCTGGCACTGGCGTTGCAAAAACCGCTGGGTACCAGCGTCATCCTGATAGACAACGTTGCAGGAGCCGGTGGGTCCATTGGCGCCAACAAGGTGGCCAAGGCGGCGCCCAATGGCTATACGCTGTTGTTCCACCACATCAGCATGGCCACCATGCCTGCGCTGGTGCGCGATATTCCCTTCAAGGTCGAGACCGACTTCGAATTTTTGGGCATGGTCAGCGATGTGCCCATGACGCTGGTGGGACGCACCTCATTGCCGGCCAAAAACTTCAAGGAACTGTTGCCATGGATCGCGCGCACCAAGGGCCGGATCAACTTGGGTCACGCCGGCGTGGGTTCCGCGTCGCATCTGTGTGGCCTGATGTTTCAAAGCGCCATCCAGGTGGACATGACAACCGTTCCGTACAAGGGCACGGCTCCCGCAATGGCCGATTTGATGGGCGGGCATATTGATCTGCTATGCGATCAAACGACCAACACGTCGGCGCACATTGAAGCCAAAAGAGTGATCGCGTATGGCGTCACCACGGCAAAACCGTTGTCGACGCCGGCACTGCGGGAGGTGCCCACACTGCAATCCCAGGGGCTGAAAGGTTTCGAAGTCACCGTCTGGCAGGGGCTTTACGCGCCCAGGGGCACGCCGGCCGACGTACTGGCCAAAATCAACGCAGCGCTGAAACTGGCATTGAAAGACCCGGACTTTGTCAAAAAGCAAGAAGCGCTGGGTGCTGCGGTGGTCACTGACCAGCGGGTAGAGCCGGCGGAGCATCGAAAATTCGTAATGGCCGAGCTCGCCAAGTGGAGCCCCATCCTCAAGGCCGCGGGCGTCTACGCCGACTGAGTTCACATTCCCCAGACGATCTCTTTGTCCGCTTTGTGGGCCCGCTGCAGCATGGCGATGAAGGGCGTTGCGCGTTGGCGCAGCGAGACGGCCTCTGCGCGCGGTGGCGCGTCTCCCGCAGCCAGTGCGTCGCGCTGGCGCTGCTGCTGCGCCGCGTCCTCCTGGGACACGGCTTGTTCCAGCGCGGCGATGGCGGCGGGCATGTCGGCGGGTTGCAAAATTCCCTTTACCAACGATGTGGCATCGCCTTTGCCGATCAGGGATAGAACCTGACGGCCATTGGGCTCCAGCATGATCAGATCGCCCGTGACTTTGGATTTGAATTTGTATAGCATGGCGTGTGGTAAAGACTAAGGGGTTGGTAGACAGCCTTGCTGCTGCCCCGACAGTATGACCCAAATTCGCAAATCAGAACGACAACAGGAGACCTCAGGTGGCCAATCTTCATATTCGGCGCGAGCATTCTTTGACATTGGCGGCGGCGCGAAAAATTGCGCAGTCCTGGGCCGAGCACGTGGAAGCTGAATTTGGTATGCAGTGCAGCTATGACCAGGGCGCCAAAGAAGATCGGGTCAGTTTCACCCGCTCGGGTGTGGATGGCGTTTTGCTGGTCACAGCGGACCATTTTGACTTGAACGCCAAGCTGGGCTTCTTGTTGGGCGCCTTCAAGGGCCGTATCGAGGCCGAAATCGTCAAAAACCTCGACGATTTGCTGGCCCCGAAGGCGGCAGCCAAGACACCCAAAGCGAAGAAGACTTAGCGATCATAATTTTCCGCAGGGCCGCCCCAAGGAAAATTAGCCCCCTCGGGGGGCAGGGAGCTACACGCAGTGAGCGACCGTGGGGGCTCCAGTTTTCCGCAGGGCCGCCCCAAGGAAAATTAGCCCCCTCGGGGGGCAGAGAGCCACACGCAGTGGGCGAACGTGGGGGCCAGTTTTAGCTCAGCGATTCAATCAAGTCCACGTATTGCTGCATGGCGTCTTTGCTGGCCAAGCCCTTGAGGCCATTCCAGGCATCCCATTTGGCGCGGCCTACCATGTCGACAAAGCCGGGTTTCTTTTCGGTGTTGTCGCCTACGCTGGCCTGTTTGTACAGGGCATAGATTTTCAGCAGGGTTGCGTTGTCCGGGCGCTCGCTCAGGTTCTTGGAATTGGCGACGGCGGATTCGAATTTCTTTTTCAGGTCGGCAGCCATAGGGTACTCCGGTAGTTGGGTATCAAAAAACGGTCTGCGGGGGCATGCCCGGCAGGTATTTGCCATTGTCCTGCATGTTGGCGTGCATTCTGCGTCCGGCCCTCAATATGCCAGTTCCGTCAGGGCCATGTCCACATCCAGCCGCTGCGCGGCGTCCAGTGCCGTCATGCGGGAAGCCTGCTCGTAGTAGAGCGTGGCCTCGGCCATGCGTTTGTCCCCGTCCAGAATGACCAGGGCGTTGGCGTATTCAATCTTTGCGATCACCGACAGCGGCGCGAGTTGCAGTGCCCGCTCGAACAAATTGAGGCTGGTTTCTTTTTTGGCACCATAGGTCATGTTGGCAATCAGCGTGCCGACTTTGTCAATGACCTCGGCATGGAAAGCACCCAGGGCAACATGCGCGTCGGCGTGCTGGGGTTGCAAGCTGATGGCCGATTCCAGCGTCGACTTGATTTTGCCGCCAACACCCTGGGCCAGGGCTTTTGCCACGCTGATGCCCTGGCTGTACCGACCCAAGGCATAGGCTTGCCAATAGAAGGCGTTGGCATTGCTGGGGTCGGTCTTGCTCAACTCGGCCGCGCGCTCAGCAACCTGCAGAAACAGCCGCTGGCGATTTTTTTCGGTAGGCTCCAGGTAATGCGCATAAACGCAGGTGGCTTTGTTGGCCACATTGGTTCCACCCACCCCAGCAGCCAAGCCGGCTTCGGCTGCCTTTTCAAACTCCCCGCTGTGAAACAGGGCCCAGGCCTGCAGAATGCGCTCATCCTGCGGCAGCGGTTCCTGGTCACCCGCGTGCAATTGGGGCCAATTTTTCTGGACGTGGGTGGCGTCGAACGCATATTCGCCACGGTGGGGGAAGGCGGTCCAGGTGGCCATGGGGTGTGTCTCCTCGCTTCCTGTGGGGTTTAGCTTATATGGCTGTAGCTTAGTTGGGTGGTGGCGCCGTTGGTGTGTTGTAGGCGCCAACCAACTTCAAGAGGTGGTTGCGCTGGCTGGCTTCAAGATAAGGCACCAGCAGGTTGAGTACATGGTGTGCGCCGCGCAGCAAGGCGGCCTGTGCACTGTCAGGCTCCAACGCGTTGCGTGGATCCTTGACGTATTCAAAGCTGAGCCAGTAGGTCAGCACCACCACCATGCTGGTGGCAGTGGGCTCCATTTCCCGCGAGTCAATGTGCATGGCCGTCGATCGGTTCATGCTGTCGAGCATGGCATTGACCGAGCGGGTCTTGTTTTTCAGCACCCACTGAAAGTGCGTCTCCAGCCGGCGGTTTTTGCTCAGCAAGTCGTTCAAGTCGCGGTACAGAAAGCGGTATTGCCAGATCAGCTCGAACAGGGTGTGCATGAAGAACCAGGCATCTTCGACGTCGCGCACGCTGTCGCTGGCGTTGAGCAGCTCATTGAGCGCTTTTTCGTAGCGGTCAAACAGCGAGTTGATCAACTCATCTTTGGCCGGGTAGTGGTAATACAGGTTGCCCGGGCTGATGCCCAGTTCTGCCGAGATCAGCGTAGTGGAGACGTTGGGCTCGCCAAAGCGGTTGAAAAGTTCCAGCGTCACTTCGAGTATGCGTTCGGCCGTGCGACGCGGAGCCTTTTTAACCATGTTTTGCACCCAGTGGTTCGCCGTGCCGCGACGCGCTGGCCACGGTTTCGCCCAGGTCGTCCATCACTTCCTGCAGCGTGGCAATGGCGCGGCCAATGCGGGTCGGCGCCTTGGGCGGTGCCGTCAGGTGGCGCTTGGGGTCGTCCAGCACGGCGTGGTTCAGGCTGATGCCGTGCCGCGCCAATTTGGCTGACAGGCCGGTCTTGCGGCTGCGCAGCATCTGACGGGTTTGCTGGTAAGCGTGTTCCGCCAACTGACGCCGCTGTGCATAGCTGAAGGTATTGGCCAGATACAGCTCGGGGTCGCGATGGTCTGGCTCGATCAGGATGATGTCGGTTTGGGGGTAGGCGTGGCCGTAGTGCTTCATGCCCAGCTCCATGCGGGAGTGGATCATGGAGCGAAACGTCTGACTCAGCACGGCCGGCAAGCCGCCATCCACAATACGGGGAATCTTGCGTTTGTGCTCGGGCAGGTCACGCTGCATCAGCTTGGCCACCTGGGGCGCCGTGGCGTTGAATGGCACCAGCGGATTGAGGCAGATCATCAAATCCACGTCTTCTTCCAGCGCAACGGACGCGTGCATGGTCTTTTTCAGTGCGCCGTCCACATAGTACTGGTCCCCAATCCCTACCGGTGGAAACAGGCAGGGCAGTGCGGAACCGGCCCGGCCGGCTTGCGAGAACGGCACACTTTCCGCACCGGGGGCGGCAGAAGGCGCGTGCCGGCCCACGTCCAGGGGTGGGGCGACCCCCGGGGGCCTTGGGTTTGGG
>JACXTT010005627.1_pt1 | contig 18150 bp, 13 predicted proteins | sample 9270951 | NCBI WGS metagenome assembly JACXTT01 (sample SAMN15532306, study PRJNA645909) | rock metagenome | isolation source: weathered quartz diorite | place: Puerto Rico | collected 2017-06-21 | reverse complement strand
TGATGTCATCGAACCATTGCCCGGTAATGCGGTAGAAGCGGCCCTGCTTTTCCTCCGGCACATGTTTCAGCAGGCGCGCGCACATCATCGGCGTCAGGGTCAGCGAGACCACGGCCGAGATGAGGATGGCCACCGCCAGGGTAATGGCGAATTCGCGGAACAGACGCCCGACCACATCGCCCATGAACAGCAGCGGAATCAGCACGGCGATCAGCGAGAAGGTCAGCGAGATGATGGTGAAACCGATCTGCGCCGATCCCTTGAGCGCAGCCGCCAGCGGCTCTTCGCCCTCTTCGATGTAACGCGAAATATTCTCGATCATGACGATGGCATCGTCGACCACAAAACCGGTGGCGATGGTCAATGCCATCAAGGTCAGGTTGTTGATCGAAAAATCGGCCAGATACATCACGCCGAAAGTGCCGACCAGGGACAGGGGCACCGCCACGCTGGGGATGATGGTCGCCGGGATGTTGCGCAGGAACAGGAAAATCACCATGACCACCAGCACCACGGCCAGCATCAGTTCGAATTTCACATCGTTCACCGAGGCGCGGATGGTGACGGTGCGATCGGTCAGCACCATCACCTCCATCGACGCCGGCAATGAGGAGGTCAGCGTCGGCAGCAGCTGCTTGACACGATCGACCACCTCGATCACATTGGCGCCGGGCTGGCGCTGGATATTGAGGATGATGGCCGGAGTGTCGTTCATCCACGCCGCCAGCTTGATGTTCTCGGCATCCTCGATCACGTCGGCGACATCGCTCAGGAACACCGGTGCGCCGCCCTTGTAGGCGATGATGATGGACTTGTATTCGCTCGCCGAACGCAGTTGGTCGTTGGCATCGATGGTATAGGCGCGCGCCGGTCCGTCGAAGCTGCCCTTGGCCTGGTTCACATTGGCTGCGGCGATGGTGTTGCGGATGTCGTCGAGATTGAGCCCGGCCGCGGCCAGCGCCTTGGGGTTGGCCTGGATGCGCACCGCGGGGCGCTGGCCGCCGCTGAGCGTGACCAGGCCTACACCCGGCAGCTGCGAAATCTTCTGCGCAATGCGCGTATCGACCAGGCTCTGCACCTGCGTCATCGGCATGGTCTTCGAGGTGATGCCCAGCGTCAGGATCGGCGCATCGGCAGGATTGACCTTGCTGTAGATCGGCGGCGAAGGCAAATCGCTGGGCAACAGATTGCCGCCGGCATTGATGGCAGCCTGCACTTCCTGCTCGGCGATATCCAGCGACAGCGAAAGATCGAACTGCAGGGTGATGACCGAGGCGCCGCCGGAACTGCTCGATGACATTTGTTTCAAGCCCGGCATCTGCCCGAATTGGCGCTCCAGCGGCGCGGTGACGCCCGAGGTAATCACATCCGGACTGGCGCCCGGATACAAGGTGACGACCTGGATGGTGGGGTAATCGACTTCCGGCAGGGCTGAGAGCGGCAACTGCCGATAGCCCAGATAGCCGGCCAGCAGCACCGCGACCATCAGCAGCGAAGTCGCGACCGGCCGCTCGATGAACAGGCGCGAAAAATTCATTGCCCGGCGCGCTCCCGCATCTTGCGGCGGAATTCGGCCTTCTGCTCATCAGTCATGCCTTCCATTTTCTTGCGCAGTTCCGCTTTTTGCTCGTCCGTCATATCGCGCCAGCCACCGGCTTTGGCGGCGCCCGGTGCGGGCGCTTCGACCGGTGCGGCGCCCGGCGCACGCGCTGCCGGCGCATCCGCTGCCGGTTTTGCATCGCTCGCAGGCTTCCCTTCCGCCGTCTTGGCCGCAACCGGATTTGCATCGGCCGGCGCACTGCCGGCGGGTGCTGCACCCGCTTTGCCACCCCAGCCACCCTTCCCGTCGCCGCCGCGCTTCGAGGGATCACCACCGCGGCCGCCGGGTGGGCCGCTGCGCGGCACGAAGGGCGCCACCACATCCACCTTGGCGCCTTCGCGCAGGCGGTCAATGCCATCCACGACCACCAGTTCGCCCGGCGCGATGCCGCTTTCAATCAGCACATTGTCGTTTTCGATCGGGCCCATGACCACCGGGCGCGTCGCCACGGTCTTGTCTTCCTTGACGACGTAAACAACGACGCCGCGCGCGCCGCGCTGGATGGCGGCGAGCGGAATGATGGTGGCGTTCCTGCGCGTATCGACCACCATGCGCACATTCACGAACTGGTTGGGAAACAGCAGCCCGTCGCCGTTCGGAAACTGCGCCTTCAGCTTGATGGTGCCGGTGGCGATATCGATCTGGTTGTCGGCGCTGAGCAACACGCCGGTGGCCAATTTGTTTTTCGAATCACGGTCCCAGGCCTCGACCGCAAGTTTGGCGCCGGTCTTCAATTGCTTCAGGACGCGCGGCAGATTGTCCTGGGGGATGGTGAACAGCACCGTGATCGGGTCGACCTGGGTAATGACCACCAGGCCATTGGTATCCGACTGGCGAATGATGTTGCCGGCGTCCAGCTGGCGCAAGCCCAGGCGGCCGCTGATCGGCGCGGTGATTTTGGTGTAGCTCAATTGCAGGCGCGCATTGTCGACCTGCGCCTGGTCGATCTTGACGGTGCCCTCGAACTGCTTGACCTGGGACTCCTGCGCATCCAGCTGCTGCTTGGCGATCGAGTCCTGGGCCAGCAGCGTGCGATAGCGTTCGAGGTCGATGCGCGCATTGGCAAGTTGCGCCTGGTCGCGCGCCAGTTGGCCTTCGACTTGCGAAAGCTGCACACGCAGCGGTTGCGGATCGATCTCGGCCAGCACCTCGCCGGCCTTGACGATCTGGCCTTCCCGGAACATCACGTTCTGCAGCAGTCCATCGACGCGCGCCTTCACCGTCGCCACTTTGAGGGCGGCCACGGTGCCGAGGCCGTTCTGCACCACATTGATATCGCCCTGGCGCGCAGCGACGGCCGCGACCGGCTGCAGTCGATTCGGGTCGCCGCCGCCAAAACGTCCGCCGCCGGGGCCGCCTTTGCCGGGGGCGCCGAGTTGAGCGCTGCCTTTCGCGGCATTGTCGGCCGCCGGAGCAGCGACCGGTCGAGGCCAGAAATACCAGATTGCGCACGCGACAATCGCAAGGAAAAAAGCTGGCAGAAGAAATTTGCGCACCCATGCAGGCAAACGCTGCCACAGATTGGAATTGGTTTGGATTGGCATTTTTGTGGGAGTTCAGGGTGATTCGAAGGTATCCGCACTGCAGCGGGCTGTCGGCCCGCAAGGCGGAAGTATGACGGAAAACCCGTCCGGGCCGCCATCAGCCGGGCATCAGGAACCACGCTTGTCGAACGACATTTTCCCTTGTTTGAGTTTGTCGCCGACAGCTTATCTGTAAGCAAACGGAACCGACATGTAACAAATTGCAAGGCCATCGCGGCCGCGAAAATGGCTTTCCGCTTCGCTGTAGCGCACCAAATGACATTCCGGAAACAAAGCCTGCAAGTTCCGAAACAAGCGGTTTACTTGGCATTGCTAAGCTGATGGCCCGGGATATCGCGCCGCTGCGACATGAACCGGCGGCATGGCAACATGTCGAACTCGAAAACTGCAATCCCAAGGAAAAACATGCAAAACATCGCCAAGCTGTTTGTCATTCTGGCCTGCACGGCCCTGTCACTGTTTCTGTCCGCCTGCGGCAAAAACGCCAGCACCGATAACGCCCAACTGCGCTTCCTGCATGTCTCGCCCGATATTGGCGCCCTGAACATCCAGTTGAATGGGGAAAGCGGCAACTCCTTCTCTGCCCTGGGTTTCGAGACGATTTCCGGCTATCGCACCTTGTCCTCGGGCTCGCGCGAGATTCGGGTGAATACCGCCAGCGGCACAACGCCGATCGATGCCAGCTACTCCCTGACCGCCACCGGAAAATACACCTACATCATCGCCGGCAGCAACGGCAGCACCAGCGCGCTTTTCCTGCTGGAGGACACCAGCACCCCGGCCAGCGGATATTTCCGGATCAGGGCCGCCAATGTGGCCTACCCGGCAGGCAGCATCGATATTTACGCCCTCACCGGCAGCAACACCATCCAGACCAGCAATCCCATCCTGAGCGGCGTATCCGCCGGCGCCAGTACCGGTTTCGCCGAACTTGCCCAAGGCGCATACCGTTTAGTGGTCACGCCGTACGCCGTCAAGCAGGCCATTTACGATTCCGGCGTCCAGAATTTTTCCAGCCGGGTCAGCGTTTCGCTCGTGGCCTATACAGCGGGCAGTTCCGCGCTGGTCAACGCCGCCCTTGTGTACCCGGACGAAACCAGCAGTTCATTTCCGGCCAACCCCTATGCGCGCATCAAGGCGGTTCAGGCGATAACGGATGTTTCCTCGATGGATCTCCTGGTCGACGGCGTCGTCCGGTTTTCAAACATTCCGTACCCGAATGCCTCCAGTTACCAGACGATTTCCTCCGGCGCCCGCAACCTGAAAACCGAGGCGACCACGGTTCCCGGCAGCTTCCTCAGCAACAGCACACCCACTTTCCTCGGCGGCCGCGATTACTCCATCCTCAACGTGGGCAGCAACGGCGTCGTGCAATCCATTCCGCTGCTCGACGCGAATTACATCCCCACTTCGAACAAGGCGCGGGTACGCTTCGCGAATGCCAATCTTGCCGGCGTGGCGATCAACACCATCGTGGACTATTCTCCCGCGGCAAACGGTCTTGGCGGCAATATTGCGCCGAATACAGCATCCGGCTATATAGAACTTGACGGCACGACGGGAACCACGCACTCGATCACATTCACGCAGGCCGGAAACGCGGCGGCGGTCGTGCTGATACTCCCGGCGCAAACATTCTCCGCCGGATCGCGATACACCGTTTACCTGGTGGGCACGGCAGCCAGTCCCGCGTATTTGGTCGCCCAGGACATCTGAGTTGCAATTTCGATGCCGGCGCAGGCAACCGGGGACCGGCAGCAGCGGCCCAGCCAGGCTTGCCCCGGCGAGACACGAAAGCATATGGAAAAACAAGCCAAAATTCTCGTCGTCGACGATGACCGCGAGCTGCGCGAATTGCTCGATGGCTACCTGAGCAAAAACGGTTATGCCGTCAATACCGCGGCCGACGGCAAGGCGATGTGGGCCGAATTGGGTGCCACCCCTCCGGACCTGGTGATCCTCGATCTGATGCTTCCCGACGAGGACGGCTTCGTGCTGTGCCGCCAGTTGCGCGCGCGATCGAATGTGCCGATCATCATGCTCACCGCGCGCGGCGAGGAGACCGATCGCATCGTCGGTCTCGAACTTGGCGCCGACGACTATTTGCCCAAACCCTTCAGCCCGCGCGAGTTGCTGGCGCGCATTCGCGTGGTGCTGCGCCGGCTCGGCAAGGCGGCGGCCACTGTGGTGAGCGGGGCGCGGCCGGAAAACGCGCGCCTGATCCATTTCGCCGGCTGGACCCTCGATACCGGGGCGCGTCACTTGCTCTCGGCCGAGAAGGTGGTGGTGTCGCTCAGCGGCGCCGAATACAGGCTGCTGCACACTTTCCTCAAGCATCCCAACCAGGTGCTGAACCGCGACCAGTTGTCAGACATGACCCGCGGCCGCTTCACCGAAGCATTCGACCGCAGCCTCGACGTGATCGTGGCGCGCGTGCGCCGCCGTCTCGGCGACGACGGGCGCGACCCGAAGATCATCAAGACGGTGCGCAATGAAGGCTATGTGCTGACCGCCACGCCGGTTCACGAGCCCTGATCGATGGCGAAGCTGATGGCTCGCCTGCGCAACCTGGTGCCGGCCTCGCTGTTTGCACGCATGGTCCTGATCCTGCTTGGCGGACTGGCCTTGAGCCAGCTTCTGAGCGTGGCCATATTCGTCCGCGAACACAATGACCTGATGCAATCGGTGCAGATGGAGCAGGCCGGCAAGCGCGTCGTCGATCTGACGCGCGTTTTCGAGCGCACGCCCCCGGCCGAACGCGACAATCTGGCCGAGGCCGTCTCCAGCCGCGGTTTCCGGGTGCATGCCGCCGCCCCGATCGTGGTGCACGGTGGCGACAACGGCGGCGACGACAATATCGACGGCCTGCGCAGCTTGCTGGAAACCTCGTTCGCCGGCAGCCGCAGCAAATTGCAGTCGGTGGCCCTGGTTGAACCCTCCGCCGAGGAGTTCGCCCGCCATGCGCGCCAGATACCCCGGGAGATGATCTCGCCGATGGGCGGTCCGCCGCACATGGGACCGCCACCCCGCGTATTGCGTGTGAGCCTGCTGTTGGCCGACGGCAACCCTCTCTATTTCGATCTGATGGTGCCGCGCATCTCGCCGCGTCCGACCATGTTCAAGGTGGGAGTGGACGTGGCGGTGCGCATCGCCGTGCTGCTCCTCGTCTGCCTGCTGGCGGTGCGCCTCGCCATGCGCCCGGTGCGCGAACTCGGCCGTGCCGCCCGCGAGCTGGGCGAAAACCTGAATGCAGCACCGATGAAGGAAGAAGGCTCCGAGGAAATCCGCGCCGCGGCCCGCGCCTTCAACCAGATGCAGCAAAAGCTGCAGGGCTTCATCAGCGAGCGCACGCGCATGCTAGCGGCGATTTCCCACGACCTGAAAACGCCGATCACCCGCATGCGCCTGCGCAGCGAACAGGTCGACGACGATGCGCTGCGCGAGAAATTCCAGCAGGACCTGCAGGAAATGGAAGAACTGGTGAGCGGCACCCTCGCTTTCATGCGCCATCTCGAAGTCGAAAAAGCCGAGCGCCAGCAGCTCGATCTCGCCGCTTTGCTGGAAAGCATTGTCGAAGACCGCGCCGACGCAGGCCTGCCGGTGAGCCTGAGCGGCGCAGCCACGGCGCCGGTTGCCGTCTATCCGCAGTCGATCAAGCGTTGCATCGAAAACCTGGTCGACAACGCTCTCAAATACGGCAGCGCTGTGCGCATTTCCCTCACGCAGACAGCAAACGAGACGCGCGTGATAATCAGCGACAGCGGCCCGGGCATCCCCGGCAGCGAACTGGAAAAAGTCTTCGAGCCCTTCTATCGCCTGGAAGCCTCGCGCAACCGCGACACCGGCGGCTCCGGCCTCGGCCTCAGCATTTCGCGCAGCATCGCCCGCGCGCACGGCGGCGATGTGCTGCTGCGCAATCTCAAGCCGCACGGCGTCGAGGCCACCCTGCTGCTGCCTCGCTCGTAGCCGCATTTCGCAAACCATTGCCGTATCCGAGGACCATCATGACGATTCGAAAATTGCCGACCGCCATCCCTGTCCTGCTGATGGCGGCCCTGTGCTTGCCCGCTATTGCCGCTGCGCAAATGCCGCCGGGTGGCGGACGACCGCACGATGTGCCCGGGAAAGGCATCGGTCCCGGCGCCATGCGCGCCGACATGGGCATTCCGGCGATGATTTCCCTGGCCGATCAATTGGAAGAGCAGCTGGGCCTTGCACGCGAAGCCTTGAAGCTTGCGCCGGCACAAATGCCGCCATGGCGGGAATTCGAAATGCGGGCGCTGCGCCTGGCCGGCGATATGCAACGCTGGAAGCAGCGCAGCCAGCTGCCAATCGACAAGATCGCCGCGCCCCAGGCGGTGGAACGCCAGATCGATATCAGCCGCAACCACCTCACCGCGCTGGAGGACCTGTCGGGGGCGGTGCGTCCCCTGTACGAGGTCTTGAGCGATGCGCAAAAAATTGCCGCCGACCAGCGCCTGGCTCCAATCGTCGGTTTGCTGGTCATTGGCGGCGATATGCCGGCCGCCCTGCGTCCGCCGAAAAACGAGCGCCGTCGCGATGCCAATTGATCCGCACTTAATCCCTGCTTCATCCACAATCGGCAGCGCAATAAAAAACGGGATGGCTGGCGGCCGTCCCGTTCTTCATTACAGACTCGGTAACACCGCCGTATCAGGCCGGCGGCGCATCCCGATGGTCGCCGCCCCAATGGCCGCGCGGTCCGCGCATCATGCCCTCGTGCAATTGCTTCATCTGCTCGGGCGTCAGGATGGCGGCCAGCTGCGAGCGGGTGCTGTCGTGCAAGGCTTTCATTTTCTGGCGCTGCTCGTCGCGTGCGGCGTCCGAGGTCGCGGCTTTCATGGCCGTATGAATCGCCATGGCCTGCTCGCGGGTCGACTTCATGATGGCCTCGACCTGCTGGCTGCGCGCCTCGTCCAGGCCGAGACGCTGGCCGATGTTCATGCGGCCATGTTCACCCATCGGGCCGCGCAGCTTTTTCATTTCATCTGGCGTCAGCACCGCCGCCAACTGGCTGCGGGTGCTGTCGTGCAGGGCCTTCATCTGCGCATGCAGTACCTCGGCCTTTTCGCGCGTGGCTTTCATGATTGCATCGACCTGCGCCGCGCGAGCCGGATCGAGATTCAATTGTTTGGCAATGTCCGGCGGCCCCCGATGTCCGCCCGACGGCGGCATTTGCGCGAAGGCGCCGGCGGTCAGCACCAGCAAGGTTGCAGCGATGAGTGGGCGGATTTTATTCATATGGTTTCTCCAGGGCGTTGATGGCGTTTCCCGTAAAAACATCATAGCCACTGCCAACAGCCGGCAAGTAAATTATGGTAAGAACAGCCGCCAAATATGTAACAAGACGCGACGGGACGATTAGGCTCCGCCGCACTTGACGCACCAGCCAGCACCTCAACCCATGGTGACGCGCGCCGGGTAGGTCGGGCTGCGGCGATGTTTGGTCGCCTGCTCGAACGCATAGGCGAGGCTGATCAGCTTGCCCTCGGCCCAGGCCCCGGCGACAAAGGAGATGCCGATCGGCAAACCCGCCACATAGCCGGCCGGCACGGTGATATGCGGATAACCCGCCACTGCTGCGGCCTGCGAAAAACCGCCACCGCTGTTGTCGCCCTTGATGAAATCCGTCAGCCACGCCGGGCCATTGGAAGGCGCCACCAGGGCCTCCAGTTTCTGCTCGGCGAGGATTTTGTCGATGCCTTCCTCACGCGAGAGTTTGACGCAAAGCGCTCGCGCCTCCAGATACTCTTTGCTGTCGAGCCCGCCCTTGGCTTCGGCGCGGATGAAATGCTCCTGGCCGAAGTATTTCAATTCCTTGTCGCGATTTTTTTCGTTGAAGTCGATGACATCTTTCAAGGTACGAATGGCGCCGCCTGGCAGGCACTCGGCGAGGTAGGCATTGACGCCCGCCTTCAGTTCATAGGTCAGCACCTCGGTCTCGGCCGCGCCGTATTTGCCGGCATTGGGCAATTCGACGTCGACGAGAATGGCGCCCTTGGCGGTCAGCACCTTGAGCGCCTCTTCCACCACCGCCGAGGCGAGATCGTTGCGCCCGCCGAAGTTGGCGCGGATTACACCGATGCGCACGCCGGCGAGGGCATCGGTATTGAGAAATTTCGTGTAGTCCTGGGCGCGAGCATTGGCTTCCTTGGTCACCTCGTCGCGCGCATCGGTGCCGGCGATTGCGGTCAGCAAGGCCGCGGTATCGGCCACGGTGCGCGTCATCGGCCCGGCGGTATCTTGCGAAGCGGCGATGGGGATAATGCCGCTGCGGCTCACCAGTCCCAGCGTCGGCTTGAGCCCGACGAGGCTGTTGGCCGATGCAGGTGACGTAATGGAACCATCGGTCTCGGTGCCGATTGCGACCGCCGCCAGACTGGCCGCGATCGAGGCACCCGAACCCGAGCTCGAGCCGCTGGTATTGCGATCCAGCGCATACGGGTTTTTGGTGAGGCCGCCGCGTCCGCTCCAGCCGGAGGTCGAACGCGTCGAACGGAAATTGGCCCATTCGCTCAAATTGGTTTTGCCGATGATGACGGCGCCGGCCGCACGCAATTTTTCAACGATGAAGGCATCACGCTGCGGCTTGATGCCGACCAGCGCCAGTGATCCTGCAGTGGTCTGCATCTTGTCTGCGGTGGCGATATTGTCCTTGATCAACACCGGGATGCCGTGCATTGGCCCGCGTGGGCCTTTGGCCTTGCGTTCCTTGTCGAGCGCTGCGGCAATCGCCAGCGCATCAGGATTGAGCTCGATGACTGAGTTGATCGTGGGCCCGGATTTGTCGATTTTCTTGATGCGTGCGAGGTAGGCTTTGACCAGCGCCTGCGAGCTGGTTTTGCCGGACGTCATTGCCGCCTGCAATTCGGCCACACCCATTTCGGCGATGTTGAATGCGCCCTTCTTTCCGCCAGCCACTGCCGCCATTGCCTGTCCTCCGCCCAAGGTACCTGCCCCGATCACGCCAATCCGCATAAAGTCCCTGCGATTCATCGCCTGCGCTCCATTTTGTTGAGTTGCCGGTTTGAGAATAGTGGCATTGAGTATAGCGGACGGCCCGGCACCGGCGCGAGCAAAAAACAGGCACTGCCCGGAGAGGCAGGCTGGATGCGGCTTTCCAGAGCATACCTCTGGAAAAGCGCATGGATATTGGCTCGCAGGCCGATGCCTATTTCAAATTTTGCCTTGCTGTCGATCTGCGCGCCGCCTATCATCGGGGCGAACTTTCGCCACGCTCAGGAAATTTTCTGCATGAATCGCGCCGTGCTGTACGCCCTGACCTCCGCCACCCTGTTCGGCATCAGCACGCCGCTGGCCAAGGTATTGCTGGGGCCAATCGGGAATATCGGGCCGCTGATGCTGGCCGGCCTGCTTTATCTGGGCAGCGGCCTCGGCCTGCTGCTGTGGTTCCTTTTTCGTCCCGCGCGCGACCGCCTGAAAGCATCGCGACTCAAGCGGGCCGACCTGCCCTGGCTGGCCGCAGCGGTGCTGGCCGGCGGCGTGGCCGGCCCGGCCTTGCTGATGCTGGGTCTTAGCGTCACTGCCGCCTCGACCGCCTCGCTGTTGCTGAACCTGGAAGGCGTGTTCACCGCCGCGCTGGCCTGGTTTGTGTTCAAGGAAAATTTCGACCGACGAATTTTCATCGGCATGCTGTGCATCGTCGCAGCCGGGGTATTGCTTTCATGGCAGCCAGCATCACAGGCGGGCCTGGCATGGGGCACGCTGGCGATCATCGTCGCCTGCCTGTGCTGGGCGCTGGACAATAATCTGACACGCAAGATTTCCGCCAGCGATGCGGTGCAGATCGCCGGCATCAAGGGCATGGTGGCAGGTACCATCAATCTGCTGATCGCCATGGCCAGTGGAGCGATGCTGCCGCCGGCCACACAAATGCTCGGCGCCGGCCTCGTCGGCTTATGCGGCTACGGCCTCAGCCTGGTGCTGTTCGTGCTGGCCCTGCGCGATCTCGGCAGCGCGCGCACCGGCGCCTATTTTTCGGCAGCGCCGTTTGTCGGCGCCATGATCGCGCTGCTGTTTCTGGGCGACTCACCCGGCATGCTGTTCTGGCCGGCAGCCGCGCTGATGGCCTTCGGGCTGTGGCTGCACCTGAGCGAACGTCATGTGCACCCGCACCGCCATGAGCCGATGCAGCACGCCCATGGCCATGTGCATGATGAACATCATCAGCATCAGCACGCATTCGCATGGGACGGCAAGGAGCCGCATACGCATGACCATGCGCACGAACCCCTGACCCATGAGCATGCGCATTTTCCCGACATCCACCATCAGCACGGTGGCTGAACGAACTTCCGAAAACCTGCTGCGCGGCCCAATCTCGCGTCTGTCGGGTTTGGCAATTGAGTCAATGTACTCTTCGTACATTTCCGCTCCTCGCCGCGATATTGGACCGCTCGCTACGGTTTTGAGAAGTTTGTTTCAAACAAGGCGTGAACCCAAAGCCGCTTTGGCGGCAAACGTCGGCGCGCGCCGGTGTTTGGTGGCCTGCTCGTAGGCATAGGCCAGCTTGATCAGCGTACCTTCCGCATAGGCGCCGGCCACAAAGGAAACGCCAATCGGCAAACCGGCGATGAAGCCCGCCGGCACCGTGATATGCGGATAACCCGCTACCGCAGCCGGTGTGCTGAAGCTGTCGCCGAAATGATCGGCGTTCACATAATCGGTGACCCAGGCCGGACCGCCGGTAAGGGCGAACAGGGCGTCGAGCTTGTTCTCGCTCATCACCTTGTCGATGCCTTCAGCGCGCGAATACTTCTGGTCATTGGCCAAGGCCTCCAGATATTCCTTGCTGTCGAGCCCGCCCTTGGCTTCCGCACGAATAAACAACTCCTGGTCGAAATACGGCATTTCGCGATCGCGGTTTTTTTCGTTGAATTCGATCACGTCCTTGAGCGTTTTCACCGGCGCGCCCTGCCCGAACTCGGCCAGGTATTTGTTGAGGTCGGCTTTCAATTCATACAGCAGCACTTCCAGCTCCGAGTCGCCGTACTTGGCGATGTTCGGCACTTCCACCTCGACCAGCACCGCGCCTTTTTCCTTCAGCACCGCGATGGCCGCATCGACAATCGCCTGCACGCGCATGTTCGAGGCCATGGCATTCTTGACCACGCCGATGCGTGCGCCCCTGAGGCCGTCGGCATCGAGAAACTTGCTGTAATCGAGCGGCTTGGCAGAGGCCGTTGCTGCATCGCGCGGATCGACGCCGGCAATCGCCGTCAAGAGCAGGGCTGCATCGGCCACCGTGCGCGTCATCGGCCCGGCGGTGTCCTGCGAATGCGAGATCGGCACGATGCCGTCGCGGCTCACCAAGCCTACTGTCGGCTTGATGCCGACCAGGCCATTGATTGACGACGGCGATGTGATCGAGCCATCGGTCTCGGTGCCGATGGCAAGTGTTGCCAAACTCGCCGCCATGGCTGCGCCCGAGCCCGCGCTGGAGCCACTGGTATTGCGATCGAGCGCATACGGATTTTTGGTAAGCCCACCGCGCGCGCTCCAGCCCGAGGTGGAACGCGTCGAGCGGATATTGGCCCACTCGCTCAAATTGGTTTTACCCAAAATCACCGCGCCGGCTTCGCGCAATTTTTTTACCAGGAAAGCATCGCGCGGCGCCTTGGCGCCGATCAGCGCCAGCGAGCCGGCCGTGGTTTCCATCTTGTCCGCCGTGGCGATATTGTCCTTGATCAGCACCGGGATACCGTGCAGCGGGCCGCGCGGGCCTTTCTGCTTGCGCTCGCGGTCGAGCGCATCGGCAATAGCCAGCGCATCCGGATTGAGCTCGATGACCGAGTTGATGTAATAACCGGATTTATCGATCTGGCGAATGCGCGCCAGATATTGCGCCGTCAGGGATTTCGCAGTGAGCGAGCCTGCCGTCATCGCCGCCTGCAGATCGGCCGCGCTGGCCTCGACGATATTGATGCCCTTGCCTGACGTTGATGCCGCCACCGCATTCGTTGCCGCACTGCCCGCACTCAAGGCCACGCCCACTTTGATGAAATCTCTTCGATCCATTGTCTGGCTCCGTTCGATTGAATGATGGTCGAGGCGAAGTATAGCGAAGCCCAATGCGCATATCGCGATGCAAATCCATTGCGCCCCGAAGTAGTGGATTGCGGTACTGCCGCGCGGCCGCGTTGCGCGCCAAGCGTGCCTTGTTGAAGATGCGGCACGGATGCGAACCGTGCAATTTGATTGCACTGCATCCGGCCCCTCAACAACCGGAAAGGACCTAAGAGCCGCGACCTGTCAGGCGCACGACAAGTCGCATGTTCGAACATATGGGAAATACCTTGGGCGTAATTACACAAAGCGCCGCCGTCGTTCTCGTCGCCGACTTTGTCACCGGTGCGGTGCACTGGGCGGAAGATGCCTACGCACGCCGCGATACACCACTGATCGGCCGCCTCGTGGCCGAAGCCAATATCGAACACCACCATCGCCCGCGTGCCTTCCTGGCGCGCAGCTGGCTGGCGAGTTCATGGGATTTGCTGCTGCTCAGCGCGGTACTGGTCGGCGTGGCCTGGTGGTGCGAGCAATTGAGCTGGCACATCTGGCTGTTCGCGATCCTCACGGCGAACGCCAACCAGATCCACAAATGGACGCACCAGAACCCGCAGGAAAACGGCCGCGTCGTCACCTGGCTGCAAAAACTCAAACTCCTGCAAACCCAGCGCCATCACGCAAAACATCATCACGGCGAAAAGAACTCGCACTACTGCGTGATCACCAATGTGCTCAACCCGGTGTTGGAAGAGTTGGAAGTGTGGAAAACAGTGGAGCGCTTCCTGGAGAAATGGCTGGGTCTCAAACGCCGGCCGGATCCGACGGTGAAGCCGGCGGCTGTCGAGATGAAAAATACGTAGATCGCCATTTGGCGCGGGTTTCGGAGCAAAAATGCTCCGAAACCCGCGCCAATTCTGGACTAAGGTTTTTCCGTTTTCATGGCAAGGAACTTCCTTACCTTGCGATAGACCAAACAGCGTTTCGTCGTTTCGACTACAATTCGCGCATGTCCAGCCGTTCTCCATCCCGCCTCATTCGCAAGCTCGCCGCAAGCGCCGCCGCACTGGGAATTTTGTTTTCCCAGTTCATGGTGGCGGCTTATGCCTGCCCGGTGCTGGCGCATGAAGTGACAGCGCAGGCCGGCGCGGAATCCGCCATGCCCTGCCACCAGCAGAAAGCGGCTGACGATGGCCTCTGCGAGGCGCATTGCCAGGATGGGCACAAAAATGTGGCCTCGCCCGTAAATGTCGTTGCGGCCGATTTCGTACCGGCCTTCATCGTGCGCCTGCCGGAGGCGCAACCCGATTCGCAAATTGCCGAGGCATTCGCCCTCGACGTCGCCACCCCGCACCACTCCCCGCCGATCCTCCTGCGCAACGCCTGCTTCCGCATCTGATCGTATTGCCCTGCTGATTGCGCGCCCGCCGGTGGCGCGCGATATTTGTTTCATCAGGAGGCAATATGATTTTCCGTTCGTTATTCATTTCCATTCTTCTATTTGGCGCCGCTGGCGCGGCCGCTGCACCACTGTCGCTGGCCGATGCGCAGCGTCTCGCCGCGGCCAACGCGCCACAACTTGAGGCGCAGTCCGCCGGGGTGCGAGCGGCGCAGCAGGCCGGCATCAGCGCGAGCCAGCAGGCAGACCCGAAGCTGATTCTCGGCGTCGACAACCTGCCGGCCGATGGCGCGGATCGCTTCAATGTCACGCGCGACTTCATGACCATGCGCAAGATCGGTGTCATGCAGGAGTTCACGCGCGATGAGAAGTTGAAACTGCGCGGCGCGCGCGCCGAGGCCGAGGTGCGCAAGGAGGAAGCGGCGCTTTCGCTGGCCTCCGTCAATCTGCAGCGCGATGTGGCACTGGCCTGGATCGAACGCTATTTCGCCGGGCAGCAGCGCGCGCTGTTGACAGAAATGTCGCGCGAAACCGAATTGCAGCTCAGCACCGCCAAAGCCACCTTGGCCGGTGGCAAGGGCATGGCGGCCGATGCCTTCAGTGCACGTCTTGCCAATGCGCAGATTGATGATCGCATCATCGACAGCGAACGACTCATTGCCCGCGCCGAGGCCAATCTGGGCCGCTGGATCGGCGCGGCCGCACGCGCGCCGCTCGATGCGCCACCGGCCTTCGACAAACTTTCGCATGCGCACCAGGCGCTGATGGCAAACCTCGACAAGCATCCGCACTTGGCCATGTATGCGCCGCTGGAGGACATCGCCAAAAGCGATATGCAATTGGCGCAGGCGGCGAAACATCCGGACTGGAGCCTGGAGCTCGCCTACCAGCAGCGCGGCCCGGCCTACTCGAACATGGTGTCGATCGGGGTGCGCATCGACTTGCCGATTTTCCAGAGCCGCCGGCAGGACCCGGCCATCGCCGCGAAATCGGCGCAGCTCGAGCAAATTCGCGCCCAGGCCGAGGACGCGAAACGGGCACACGCCGCCGAGATTGAAACCATGCTGGCCGACTGGGATGCCGCCAACAAGCGCATTGCGCGTTACGCCGGCGATCTGCTGCCGCTGGCGCAGGCGCGTCGCGAGGCAGCATTGGCCGACTATCGCGGCGGTCGCGGCGACCTGGCTGCGGTGCTGGAAGCGCGCCGCCTCGAAATCGAAACCCGCATGAACCAACTCTCCGCACAGGCCGAACAGGCGCGCGCCTGGGCCAATCTCAATTTCCTGTTGCCGGTCATGGCCAATGCAAAGGACGCAAAATGAAAAACAAAATCATCATCGCCACTGCCGCCATTGCACTGCTGCTTGCCGCCGGCGGCGGCGGTTACTGGCTCGCCACGCAGCGCATGAACGCGGCCATGCAAGCGCCGGTCGGCACGGCCGAGATGGGCTCGAGCGCGTCTGGCGAAAAAAAACCGCTCTACTACTACGACCCGATGTACCCGCAGACGCGATTCGACAAGCCGGGCAAATCGCCGTTCATGGACATGCAGCTGGTGCCGGTCTATGCCGATGAAGGCGCCGATAACGGCTCCGTCAGCATCAGTTCGCGCGTCCAGCAGAATCTCGGCATCCGCGTGGCCGAGGTCAGCGAAGGCAGCATCGACAGAAAAGTGGAGGCCGTCGGCAGCGTGGCCTTCGACGAACGCGCCGTTGTGCTGGTGCAGGCCAAGGTCGCCGGTTTTGTGGAAAAACTCTTTGTGCGCGCGCCGCTTGACCCCGTTGTGAAGGGCCAGCCGCTGGCGGAAATTCTCGCCCCCGAGTGGGTTGCGGCGCAGGAAGAATTCATCGCCCTGCAAAACAGCCCGCAGGCCAATGAGGCCCTGCGCCAGGCGGCGCGTCAGCGTTTGCTGCTGCTGGGCATGAATGAGTCGACCATCGCGGCGATTGCAGCTGAAGGCAAGGCGCGGCCGCGCATCACCCTGCTGTCGCCGGTTTCGGGCGTGGTCGGCGAACTTGCGGTGCGTGAGGGCATGAGCGTGGCGCCGGGCGCGATGCTGTTCCGCCTCAATGGCATCGGCAGCGTCTGGATCAATGCCGATGTGCCGGAGACGCAGGCGGCGTGGATCAAGCCGGGCGTCGATGCATCGGTCACGGTGCCGGCCTGGCCCGGTGAAAAATTCAAGGCGCGTGTCGCTGCCCTGTTGCCGGATGTCAGCATGGCGACGCGCACATTGAAAGTGCGCATCGCCGTCGCGAACCCGGCCGGCAAATTGAAGCCGGGCATGTTTGCCAATATTGCCTTTGCGGCAAATTCAGGCAAGGCAAGCAGCAATGCGCTGATGGTGCCCAGCGAGGCCGTGATCTGGACAGGCACGCGCAGCGTGGTGGTGGTCGCCGCCAGCGGCGCCGATGGCGCGCAGCAATTCAAGCCGGTCGATGTGCAGGTCGGCGCCGAAGCCGATGGCATGAGCGAAATCAAAAGCGGTCTCGCGCCTGGCATGAAGGTGGTGCTGTCCGGGCAGTTCCTGATCGATTCGGAAGCGAGCCTCAAATCCACCGGCAATCGCATGGCCGGGATGGAAAAAATGGCGCCGGCTGCCAACAAGGGCGAAGGCCGCGTGGAGAAAATCGGCAAGGGCGTGATGACGATTTCGCACGGACCCATTCCCGGTTTGCAAATGGGCGCCATGACCATGGAGTTCCAGGCGCCGGCAAGCGCGGTGGCGGCCGGTGTCAAGGAAGGCTCGATGGTGAGTTTTGAACTCAACATCACCAAGAAGGGCGAGTTCGTGCTCGACAAAGTCGTGCCCATCGATGCAGGGAGCAAGGAAGCGGCAGGTAAGAAACCATGATCGCAAAACTCATCCGCGCCGCGATCGCCAACCGCTTCCTGGTGCTGCTGGCCTCGCTGCTGCTCACCGCCTGGGGCCTGTGGTCGCTGCAGCGCACCCCGCTGGACGCCATTCCCGATCTGTCCGATGTGCAGGTCATCATCCGCACGACCTATGCCGGCCAGGCGCCGCAGATCGTCGAGAACCAGATCACCTACCCGCTGACCACCACCATGCTGTCGGTGCCGGGCGTGAAGACGGTGCGCGGCTATTCCTTCTTCGGCGATTCATTCGTCTACATCCTGTTCGAAGACGGCACCGACCAGTACTGGGCGCGTTCGCGCGTGCTGGAATATTTGAACCAGGTGCAAAGCCGCCTGCCGCAAAACGCCAAACCAGCGCTGGGCCCCGATGCCACCGGCGTCGGCTGGATTTACGAATACGCGCTGCTCGACAAAACCGGCAAGCATGATCTTTCCGAGCTGCGCGCCCTGCAGGACTGGTTCCTCAAATATGAATTGAAAACCCTGCCGAATGTCGCCGAGGTGGCGACCATCGGCGGCATGGTGCGGCAATACCAGGTGGTGCTGGACCCGGATCGCCTGCGCGCCTACAACCTTCCCCACGTCAAGGTCATCGCCGCCATCCAGAATGCCAACCAGGAAACCGGCGGCTCGGTGCTGGAGTTGGGCGAGGCCGAGTACATGGTGCGTGCCAGCGGCTACCT
>JACXTT010005626.1_pt1 | contig 18154 bp, 12 predicted proteins | sample 9270951 | NCBI WGS metagenome assembly JACXTT01 (sample SAMN15532306, study PRJNA645909) | rock metagenome | isolation source: weathered quartz diorite | place: Puerto Rico | collected 2017-06-21 | reverse complement strand
CAGGCGCGGCCCGCCCTGGGAGAGAGGGTCGCAGTCATCGGTCTGGGCGTCCTCGGGCTCCTGACCGTCCAGCTCCTGCGCGCCGCGGGCGTACGGGTCATCGCGTTCGATCTGTCGCCCGACCTGGCGCGCCGGGCGCGCGACCTGGGAGCCGAGGCCTCCGGAGCCGGCGCAACCGACGAGCAGGTCGCAGCCGCTTTGGCCTGGACCGACGGCGTCGGCGTCGACGGCGTCATCGTCACCGCCGCCTCGCCGACCGACGCCCCGATGGTCGCCGCCGCCGGCATGTGCCGCGAGCGCGGCCGCGTGACCGCGGTCGGGTTGGTGCCGTTCGGCCTGCCGCGCGAGATCGCTTATCAGAAGGAGCTGGAGCTGACCATCGCCCGGTCTTACGGCCCCGGACGCTACGACCCCGCGTTCGAGGAGAAGGGCCTCGACTACCCGATCGAGTACGTCCGCTGGACCGAGACCCGCAACCTCGAGTCGTTCCTGCATCTCGTGGCCGAGGGCAAAGTCGACCCCGGCGCCCTTGTGACCCACCGCTTCGGCATCGAGGAGGCCGGGCGCGCTTACGAGCTGCTGGTGGATCCCCAGGCTCGGCCGCTCGGGATCGTGATTGCCTACCCGGAGGCGGCGGCGTCCGTGCAGGCACGCGCTGGCGCTCGCGCCGAACCCGTCCGCCGCGCGACGCTCGTCCCGCTGGCTAAAGGACAGCCCGTCGTCGTCGGCTTCATCGGCGCTGGCTCGTTCGCCCGCTCGACGCTTCTGCCGATCTTGAAGACGCGCCGGGACGTGCGATTGCGATCGGTGGTGACGACGCAGGGCGTCACCGCCCTCCAGGCGCAGCGACGATTCGGCTTCGATCGCATCGGCACCGACCCCGATCTGGTTTTCGCCGACCCCGACGTCCATCTCGTCTTCATCGCGACCCGGCACGATTCCCATGCCGATCTCGTCGTCCGCGCGCTCGCGGCCGGCAAGCACGTGTTCGTGGAGAAGCCGCTCGCGATCAACGAGGAGCAGCTCGTCCGCGTCGAGGCCGCTGCCTCAGGTGCCCCCGGAATCCTCATGGTCGGATTCAATCGCCGGTACTCCCCGCACGCGCGCGCCCTGCGCGAGGCCTTCAAGGATCGCGGCCCCCTGATGATGACCTACCGCGTCAACGCGGGTCCTCTTCCCAAGGGCCACTGGCTCAACGACCCGGAGATTGGCGGGGGACGCATGGTCGGCGAAGGGTGTCACTTCGTCGATCTGATGTCGTTTCTGACGGGTGACCGAAGTTTTGCGTCGATCGACTGCCGTTCCATCAACCGTGCGCACCAGCCCACGGAGGATTTTGCTGCCACGATTACGTTCGCTGACGGTTCGGTGGGCCACCTGCTCTATACCTCGCAGGGCGCTCCCCGGCTATCGAAAGAGCGGCTCGAGGTCCATGCCGGCGGAGCCAGCGCCATCCTCGACGATTTCCGCACAGCCGAGATCTACGTCGGCGGGGGTCGTCGTTCCGATCGAAGCACCGGAAAGGGTCACATCCAGGAGCTCGCCGCTTGCTTAGATGCGATATGGGGTGGAGTGATCTCTCCTGAACCGCTGAAAGTTGTCGCGGAAGTTACGCGCGTGACATTCCAGCTCAGCGCAGCGGCGTCCGGCATGAGGGCGGAGGGCAGTTGATGGGCGCAGTTCGTCCAGAGATGACACGGCTGACAGCGGCGAGGTCGCCGTCCATCGAAACAGTTCGCGAATTCTGGAATAGGGAAGCCTGCGGGGCGCATTTCATCTCCGGTCCAAAGGACCGACGTGACTTCTTCGAGCGCTACAGACACTTTCGTTACGAAACCGAGTGGCACATCCCACGCCTGGTCCCATTCGCATCGACGCGCGGCCTCAAGGTGCTTGAGATCGGCTGCGGCAATGGAGCAGATGGTGTGAGATTTGCGTTGAATGGTGCGGAATACACCGGGATCGACTTCACCGAAGCCGCGGTCACGGCGACAAGAGAGCACTTCGACCTGATGGGTCTTAAGGGTGACATCCGCATCGGGGACGCCGGAGCGCTAGCATTCCCTGACGCATCGTTCTCGATGGTCTACGCGTATGGGGTTCTTCATCATACACTCGATGCGCAGAGGTCCGTCGACGAGATTCGGCGGGTGCTCGAGCCCGGGGGGCTCGCCGTCGTCATGCTCTACAATCGTCATAGCTTCAACTACTATGCTCGGATCATGCTCTGGTTGCGTCTTCGCGCATTGGTACACTGTCTTCGCTCCAGAGGCTCCTGGCGTAATGATCGCGCGACTCTTGTTGGGGGTGCGCTCGCTGTCCGAGGTAACGACGCGCGCGGCGCCCTGCCAGCGCACTACGCGAATTTCCTGGCGGACGGCTTCAGGTATTCTCGTTCGCGGAACTTCATACATCATGCCACGGACGGGCCTGCGTGCCCGCGGGCGAGTGCGTTCACGCAGCGCGAGGTTAGAAGGATGTTCTCGCAGTTCGTTTCCATCAGGCTCAGAGTCGTACATTTCCCTTTGAAAAAATATCTCGGCAATTGGTTCCCCATGATCATTGAGCAACACCTAAGCTCTGCCCTGGGCTGGTACCTCCTGGTCTTTGCCACGCGGTAGGAGCAGAAGGCTCAGGCCACGTTCCTAGTGCAGGGGTGCAGCGCGCATGCGCTTCCTTCAAAGACTGCAGCTCGCAGGACGAGTTGACCGCGAAACCTTCCTTTTGCAGGTCGCCGCGCACAGACGCGTTCTTCATATGGGCTGCGTCGATTCGGGCCTGCTGGCCAGCAGGCTCGCGTCAGGAACCCTCTTGCACGACAGGCTCCGTAAGATAGCCGCAGAGCTATGGGGGCTGGACACAGACGCCGAGGGCATTGAGAGACTGAAGGATCTTGGTTTTCGTAATCTTTACTCCGGCTCGGCGGAGCAGCCGCCGCCGGCAGTACCTCGAAGGTATTTTGATGTTGTGATCGCAGGGGAAATCATTGAGCACGTGCGCAACGCAGGACGGTTCCTTGACTCGACTGCTCAACTTCTTGCGGATGACGGTCGGATTGTCATCACAACTCCAAACGCCCTGCGATTCTACAATCCGTTCCCCGCCATAGTGGGTCGAGAACTAACGCATCCCGATCACATCTCCTGGTACAGTCCTCATACACTTCGCCGTGCCGTGGAGCTCAGCGCTTTCCGTATTGAGGCGATTCACGTCTACAACCAAGCGCCATCGGTAATGGTGAGTCGCGAGTCGAGTCTTTTCCACCGATCGTTCCGTCGAGCGATCAACGTCGTGGGTCCCGCTGTTCACGGGTCGGTGGTCTGCCTGTTTCCGTACCTGTCAGATGGGCTGGTGCTTGTGGGGCGTGTCGGAAAGGCCAGGCGGGACCATGATTGCCAACACTAAGACTGATTTGGGGACGCGGCCTCGCGGCAGGGTCACAGGTTCGGGTAACTTGGCTTTACTTTCTCTCTTCGACGCAATCGGTGCCATTTTGCAGAATGCGGTCCTGGCTCGATTATTGATGATTCAGGATTATGGCATGCTTGCAGTCGTCTTGTCTGCCGGGATGTTCGTGTTCGTCGTATCTGACTTTGGAACAGGCCTCGCGGTGACGCGCCTGATGGCACTCGGTGCCGATGAGGAACGAGCGAAACAATTTCGGGGATTGTGGGCAGTTAGGCTTGCGATGACCGGACTGACCACGCTTGGTGCTCTCGTCTTTGGTAGTGTTATTGCTCCCGGAGTGGCCCCACTGCTCGTTTTAATCATGAGTTCGGAAATATTCAGATCCATTGCGAGTTTTCTCACTTCGGCAGCCCGAGGTCTGACGAGTGTTCGCGCAGTACTGGTCATCTCCTCCAGTGAGAGGTTCGGAACGCTCATAGGTTCGGTTATCGCCGTAACCCGGGGATGGGGCTTGGGAGGCGTTGTCGGCGCCTACGTAATTGCAAGGATTGCCTCATGCGCTTACGCCGTCGTGTGGGCGTGCTTCGAGGGATTCGACCTGCGGTTCACCCTGGCGCCGAGATCTGTGTGGAAGGAATGCATGGGGCTGGCACCGTTTGCAACCCTGTTGCTGAGCGATAGAATCGTCTTTTACAGCATGCCATTGGTCCTCGCTGCATTCACGTCATCGGCGCAAGTAGCTCTGTATCACGCTGCCTTTAAGATTGGCCTCCTTCCCATTGCTCTTTGCAGCGCTCTTCTCTCGGCATACTTTCCGGCAATTGTGAGAGACGCGCGTGAGAACAGCGGCCCCAGAAGCGTGGTCGGGGTCTATTTCTTTCTCTGTGTTGTTGGGACACCAATTGTTACTCTCTGTGTGGCAGCGCCTAGGGATGTGCTGACCGTTGTTTTCGGTTCTGCGTTCGGCGGAGCGGCAATGGCGCTGCGGCTTATCGGTGTGTTCGTTGTTCTGAATACAGCTTATCAAGTCTCTGTCTATCTCCTTCCTGCTTACGGTCGGGAAAGGATCCTGCTCATGACGACGAGCGTTGGGGTGGGACTATGCCTTTCAACAGCGACAGCCACGGCCAGGGCGCTCGGCGCAACGGGTGGCGCTTTGGCAGTGGTGATGTATGCGTTCGCGACGGTGGTGCCTCATTTGATAGCCCTGCGCAGAGTTGTGTCGGTTGATCCAGAGCAGAGGAGAATCCTTGTCGAGGGTTGGTTGGCGATGCTTGGAGGTCTCGTCGCTGGGTTCTACTTGAGCCTTGTCGGTATGCGTACTCCATTGCTGCTGAGTGCCTGGGTGGTGGTGTCGTCGCTCGGGGTGCTGGCGCTTTTGGTCAGAAATAGGTCGATGCTCCTTCCGCTCTGGTGGGTCCGGGAAGGGGGTCACTCCACGACTGGAAGATGACTGAGGGATCGAGACAAGCATGAAGAGGACCGACACGTGGCCGTTCATGTCTGCGAGAGAATTGTGGGTGGTTCTCGGAATATCACTCGCAGCGGGGATGGCAGTCTCAGCGTCCAGCCCCCTGGCTGTAGTTCTTTGCCTCATCGTGTGTGTTGCGGGAACCGCCTTCGGCTGGCTCGCACAAGCCTACTCGGTAAGGGTTGTGATTTTCGGAACCTTCATAGCCCTTCTGTACGCGTGGTCACGCGATTTCGCTTATCTCAGTGTGCATGTAGGTCATCAGGAAGTATTCATCACTGAGATTGTACTCATCGCGCTCGGGTTTTCTTTTGTCTCAACCGTGGTCGATCGGAGAATATGGCAATCAAAGGCTCTGCCTCGCTCATTGATGGTGTTTCTGATCATTGGAATGGTTGCGTTATTTCGTGGGCTTCCGACATATGGCGTCGATGCGGTGCGGGACAGTGCATTGTGCTACTACTCTCTCACGTTCCCGCTTGTAGTCCTCTTGGCTTCAGACAAAAGGCGACTTCGGGCACTGGTGTGGTTTTGCTGGGCAGGGTGGGTAGCGTCCGCGCTGGTGGTGACTTGGAAGTATGTTCGCGGGATGGGTGCGCCGCTGGATTACGATTTACTGCGTTACGGGGCTGGAGCACAGGCGCTCGCGTCGATTTCTGGCGTTGCGTCGGTGTTCGCTTCTTGGTCGCCAGGAACAACGAGCACGATGAAGGTGTTAATGAGAGTGGTCGGTGGTGGTCAGCTCTGTGTCGGGATCCTACTCATACAGCATAGGAGCCTTTTCATAGCTGTGGTTGGCGCTAGCCTGGCGGTTGCTTACTGCTGCATTCCCCAAAGATTCCTCACTGCTTTGTGGGTCATGTGTGGATTCGTGCTATTACTGCTGGTGTTGGCGATGTTACCGGTGAATGAGTTCCATCTCCCTGCAATGGTTGAGGACACCCTCGCAAGGTTAGGTTCCATCATCGGCCATAATGATGGGAACTCTGCCTGGCGTCTTGATATATGGGAGCGGGGAATCCGCTATGGGTTGGAACACCCCTTGGTTGGAGCCGGCTTCGGGCCTTCCATGGGGGACACGTTTGGGATTGGGGCTAGCGACCGTATCGACCCACACAACAGCTACGTTGCCATCCTTTACCGAATGGGATTACCCGGCATCCTTGCATTCGGGACGTTATGGGTAAGCATCATTCGGGGGACCTTCGTACGATGCCGCTCGGAGAAGTGTTCGATCTTGACTCTCGGGATGGCGCTGGCTGCTCACGCAGCGGCAGCTATATTCGCTGCATTCAACGTGGCGCTTGAGGGTCCGTACATGGGGGTGCCTTTTTGGATGTCTCTGGCTCTCTTGTACGTTGCATCAACGGAGTTGCCGGAAGTGTCAACATGGCCCGGGGAAGCAGTCGAGACGGTGCCTCCCAGGGATTTGCGAGACTCCAGCTTATCCATTGGGGACTGACGGTTAGCTCATGTGCGGCATAGCCGGCATCGTCGGTGCATCGATCCAAAGGGCTATCGCGGAGATGACGCTCGTTCTGGCGCACCGCGGCCCGGACGGGGAGGGGATCGTGGCACCCGCAAATGAACCCTTCGGATTCGGTCATCGACGCCTCTCGATCATCGATCTTACGCCGGCCGGCGCGCAGCCCATGAGTGACCCATCCGGTCGCTACTGGATCAACTACAACGGTGAGGTCTATAACTATAAAGCGCTCCGGGCGGAGCTCGAGGCCCACGGTCGCCGTTTTCGGTCGCAGACCGACACCGAAGTAGTACTGGCTGCCTATGAGGCCTGGGGCAGTCGGTGCCTCCGGCGCCTCAGTGGTATGTTCGCCTTCGCGATTTGGGACCGCGTCGAGCAATCCCTGTTCGCTGCACGTGACCATCTGGGTGTCAAGCCGTTCTACTATGCTACCCCCGGCGATCGTCTTATCTACGCCAGCGAAATAAAATCGATTCTGAGGAGCGGATTCGTCTCCGCGGAAGCCGACCCCGAAGCGCTGCACAATCCGTGGCACTTTCCGGCTTCCCCTCGGACAGGTTTCCGAGGAATTCACAAACTACCGCCTGCGCACTATCTCACTTGGCGCGCCGGGAGGACAACCGTCCACCGTTGGTGGGCGATCGAGCCGGGCGTGGAAGACCCCGGATGGGACGAGGCAGCCGACAGGCTCGACGGTCTGGTGAAGGATGCCGTCCGGCAGCAGATGACGGCAGACGTCCCCGTGGGGGCACTCCTCTCCGGAGGACTCGACTCGTCGGCGATCGTTGCACTCATGAGTCGAACGACGTCTCGACCTGCACGCACGTTCTCAATCGTCTTCCGCCAGACCGATCGAAGGCTCGAAGCGATGGATGACGATGGACGCTACGCACAGCTCGTCGCGAAAGATTTCCAATGCGACCACACCGAGATTGAGGTGTCGCCCGACGTCGTCAACCTCCTGCCCAAAATCGTCTGGCACCTTGACGAGCCGATCTTCGATCCTGCTGCGATCAATACCTACCTGATCGCCGAAGCTGCGCGTCAGCAGGGGACCCTCGTGCTGTTGAGCGGCATGGGGGCCGATGAAATATTTGGCGGATATCGGAAATACTGGGCATGCCTCCTGGCGGACCGTTACCAGGCGTTGTTGCCGGCAACCGCGCGGGGCGCCCTCGAGATGTTCGCTAAGTGGATTCCTGTTGCGAGCAAACGCTCGGGACGGCGGTTTGCGCGCTGGGGCAAACGATTCCTAAGGTTCGCGTCGTCGCCTCCCACGGAGCGTTTTCTACTTGCGGATCTATCCCTGTCGAGGGCAGAGTACGAGCAGATTTACACGGATGCGTCACGACTGCCATACGACCGGCTGGAGGAGGTCCGAGCCCGTCGACAGGCACTGGGCTCGGAGACCCTTTCCTACCTTACGCGCATGTGTCTTGCTGACACGACGCTCTTCCTGCCGGATCACAATCTGGCGTACATAGACAAGGCGGCCATGGCCGCTGGTGTTGAGGTGCGCCCGCCGCTGATCGACTCGAGGATTGTTGAGTTCATTTTCCGCCTCGCCGATCACTACCGTATCCGTGGTCGTGCGCAGAAGGCTCTCTTCCGGCAGGTCGCGTCGCGCTGGCTGCCGCGCGCCATCGTCAGAAGGCCGAAGACACCGTTCGGGGTGCCGCTGCGCGCGTGGATCCGACACGATTTGCGGGAAATGGTCGATGATCTGCTGTCCGAGCGGGCTCTTCGTGCACAGGGACTTTACAATCCGCGCGCGGTCAGGGCTCTTGTGCAAGAAGACAGGGCAGGTCGGGAGGACCACTCTCATCTGATCTGGAATCTCCTGTGTCGCGATCTTTGGCAGCAGACCTTCGTCGAGCACGCACGCGAACGAATCGACGGGACTCCATCGTTCGCAGTCGCGAAACGGGGGCCATACGATCTGGAAATACGGACCCGGAGAACGCCGATCGTCTCCAGAAGCGACTCGCAGGGCATCGGGGGCGCTGCGCGGCGGCCGCTGCGGGTTGGAGCAGGGGAGAAGCGCCCACGGCTTCTTGCCATCGTTCAGCTTCCACCTCCGGTCCATGGAGTTACCGTGATGAATCAGGTTTTCCTCAGCTCGGTGTGCGTACAGAACGCATTCGATCTAGACGTGTTGCCGGTGCGGTTTGCCACATCGATGGCCGATCTTGGCCACGTGTCTTTCCGCAAAGTGATCCTGACGACGGGGCTAGCCCTGCGACTGATGTTGAAATGCATGCACGCCCGGCCTGATTCTGCTTATTTCACACTCGTGCCTGTGGGATTCGCCTACTACCGGGATCTGATCCTGTTGGCAGTGCTGAAGACTTTTGGCGTTCCCATTATCTTCCATCTTCATGGGAGGGGCATTCGGTCGGCTGCATCGCACCGTCTCAACCGCATGCTTTATCGATGGACATTCAAGAGAGCGGTGGTCATCCATCTCTCGCCGCGCCTCTACTCTGACATCTCCGAGTTCGTCCCCCCGGAGCGCTGCTTCTTCGTTCCGAACGCCACATCGGGTGCGCTCAGTCCTTCCCCCCCTAAACGAAGACCAGAATCCAAAAGTCCGCCACACATTGTCTTCCTCTCAAACATGAGACGGGAGAAGGGGCCTATCGTCCTTCTGCGGGCACTCGGACAGATGGCTCTTCAGGACCTTAGTTTCCGCGCGTCTTTTGCCGGAGCATGGGTGGGCGATTCAACCCAGCGACAGTTTTTTGAGCTCCGCGCGCGACTCGGCCTGGAGGATCGAGTGCAATATGTCGGACCGCGGTATGGCCCGGACAAGGAGAAATTGCTTGCCAGCGCGAGTGTGTTCGTCTTTCCCACGTTCCATCCGTCGGAGTGTTTTCCGCTTGTCGTGCTCGAAGCCATGAGCTACGGGCTTCCCATCGTCGCAACCTCGGAAGGAGCCATTCCGGACATGGTAGAGGACGGGGTCAACGGGTTCCTCGTTCCGCAGCGCAATGACGAAGCTCTTGCGGAACGGTTGGGCCGACTTCTCTCCGAGCCAGCAATGTGCGCGTCCATGGGCGAGCGTGGGCGACAGAAATTCGTCGAGCAATACACACTCAGCTGCTTTGACGCAAACATCAGCGCCATCCTCCATCCTGGTCGTGACAATTCAAAGACCAACGACGAGAGACGGACACTTGCGACCGGCGGTCACTGAGAGCGTCTCGGAAATAGTGGCTACGCACGCTTTGCCCGCGCCGAGCGTCGGGATGCGTTCTCGCAGCGAGTGGAGTGAGCCCCTTCAGCGCGCGTTCACGTATGCCGCGGAGAGAAAATGGCGCGGGTGGGATCCATATGACGCCCTGAGATCGCCGATTGCGAAGTTCCCGTGGTTCGGCACTCGGCGGGCTTTTCGACTGGCCTGGATCCAGATGATCAAGCACTCTCCCTGGAACCCACGGGTCTTGCTCGGAGTGAGCCAACACCGCAATGCGAAGGCGCTTGCGTTATTCCTTTCGGCTGCCTCACGGGCTCCTCGAGAAGCAGGACTCCAGGCGATGATCGCACCGCTCGCGGAGGCGCTCGGCGACGACCGAGTGGAGGGAGAGTGGGGGGTGGGTTGGGGCTACGACTTCCCCTGGCAAAGTCGCGAAGTCTTCTTTCCGGCCAGGACTCCGACGGTCGTCGTGACTTCCTTCGTCGGGGAGTCGTTCCTCGATGCGTACAGCGCGTGCGGGGAGACCGAATATCTCCAAAGAGCCGAGGAGTCGTGCCGGTTCTTGCAGGAGGCTCTATGCTGGAGCTGGGACGAAACGGGCGCGTGCCTTTCGTACTCTCCGGACGACCACTCCTCAGTTTACAATGCGAGCCTCCTCGGCGCACGCCTTCTAGTACTGACGGGCCAAAGGTGCGGACGCGATGATCTGGTGCAACTGGCGAGGCCACTCGTCACCTATGTTCTTGCACGCCAGCGTGCGGATGGATCATGGCCTTACGGACGCGCCGGTTATCAGGAATGGACCGACTCATTCCATACAGGTTTCATCCTGTGCGCGCTCGATGTATATGGTCGGGCGACGGCTGACAAGCACACCCTGTCAGCCCTTCGCAGGGGAGCCTCCTTCTACAGCGAACATTGTTTTGGACCAGCCGGTGAACCTTACTACTATCCGGACCGCCGTTATCCACTGGACATCCACAGCGCCTCACAAGCGGTGCTCACATTCCTTCAGTTACGTCATTTGAACCCGACTTTCGAGGACCGTGCCCGACAGGTGGGTCGCTGGATCTTGTCGCATATGCTGAACGGCGACGGATGTTTCAACTACCAGATGCGACGGACACGAACGGTGAGGATCCCTTTCATGAGATGGTCGCAGGCTTGGGGTGTGCGAGCGCTCGCCGAATTGGCCTGCACGACGGAGGAGCCGTAGTCTTCTCGGTGGAGACACGGGTGTCGCGAGAGAAGTCTGGGAAGTATGCGTATCTGGGTGGACCTCGATAACTCGCCGCATGTGCTTTTCTTCCGGCCCTTGCTCAGCCGGATGAGTTGCCTGGGACATGAACTCGTGGTTTCGGCGCGCGAGCACGCACAGACGACAGCGTTGTGCGAGCAACATGGTCTTACGGTGACCCGGATCGGATCGCACGGAGGTGGAGGTCAGGCTGCCAAGGCCGTGTCACTCGCGTCGAGAAGCTGGCGATGCCGCATGTTCGCGAAACGCATGAATCCCCAGTTGGCGGTCAGTCACGGCTCGAGGGCGCTGACCGTGGCGGCGTGGTCGCTCGGCATTCCTGTCGTGACCATCTACGACTACGAGAAGGCGAGGTACGGCCTGTTCAACAGGCTGTCTCGCCGCGTGCTGGCACCCGCGCTCATTCCGGCCGAAGCGCTCCGACAGATTGGCCTGGACTTGCGGAAGCTGAGGCAGTACTCAGGCGTCAAGGAGGAAGTGTACCTGGCGGGACACGTGCCCGTCTGCGACTACAGGAAGGAATTCAGCGTAGGTCCGCAGGAAGCTCTGGTCGTGCTGAGACCCCCGGCAACGAAGGCGCACTATCACGTGGCCGCCACGGATCGTCTTTACGAGGACACTCTGCGATACCTGAGCGACCAGAACGATCTAGTCATCATCCTCCTGAGTCGTGACGATTCGCAGATCGCTGAGGCACGATCAGCTCTGAACCGAAGCCGGGCACGACTGATCGCCCCTTCCTCCGTGTTGGATGGCCCGGGCCTGATGATGCAGGCGGATCTGGTGATCAGCGGGGGCGGAACCATGAACCGGGAGGCGGCTCTCCTCGGCACACCGGTTTATTCGATCTTCTGTGGCTCACTGGGAGCTATCGATCGACACTTCATCGAATGCGGCAGAATGGTGCATCTCCAGTCCGCGTCGGAGCTGAGGGGAATCAGCATCCAGAGACGCGCCACGGCGAGTGCGCCACTGGCCCCGAACCCCGACCTGGTCGAATGGATCTGCCGCGAAATTCTCGCAGCGGCGTAGGGGGAAGCATTGCTCATCAAGAGGAGCCGTGTGCCGCTGGGTGCGATGCTCTCGGTCGGTCTCCTGCCCTCCAGGCTCAAGGTGCCCTATTACAGAATGCGGGGATATCGGATCGGCAAGAAGGTTCGCATCGGACCTCTCAGCGTAGTGATCGGCCGGGATGTCTCCATCGCGGACGGAACTCAGATCGGATTCGGGACCATCCTGCGAGGGCGGAGGATACGGATCGGAAAGAACGTGCGGATCGGCTCCATGGTGTTCTTCGACGTCCGCTCGTTCGAGATCGACGATGACGCGAAGATCAACGAGCAGGTTTATGCAGGCGGTCCCATGCTCCCCGAGTCCTTTCTGAGATTGGGGAAGCGGACCATCGTCATGCAGTTCTCGTTCCTCAATCCCACTAAGCCGCTCGTCGTCGGCGACGACACCGGCATAGGGGGGCATTGCCTGCTGTTTACGCACGGCTCCTGGCAGCCGCAGACGGATGGATATCCTGTCGCGTTTGCACCGATCACGCTCGGCCGAAACGTCTGGCTTCCGTGGCGCGTTTTCATCATGCCCGGCGTGACGGTAGGCGATGGAACGACGATCGGTGCGAACTCTCTGGTGACAAAGGACCTGCCCGCTCACTGTCTTGCGGCGGGAAGCCCGGCGAAGATCCTGCGTGGCCCCGAGGGGTATCCGACAAAGCCCGATCGGAACGAGAAGGACCGGATGGTGAGGGGTATCCTGGATGAGTTCAGAGGACTCCTGACAGAAGAAGGACTGGCCATCGCCGCAGAGATCACTACTCACGGCTTCCGCTGGAGGATCGCGGATGGGCGAGAAGATCGCGGCACGCTGGTCTATGCAACAGCCGAGCCTCTGGACTTGCCTCAATCGGCTCCAGAAACCGCCATCCTGACGCTCACGCCGCCGCCTGAGGACATAGCGGTTTGGGTCGCCTCCCGGCGGGTGATGGTGGTGGACCTTCTAAGCCGCCGCCGATGGGGAAGCAATGACGTCGGCGAGGAGGCCGTACTCTTCCTGTCACGCTACGGCCTCAGATTCAACCGTGAAGACTGAAGACTTACCTCAAAGCGAGACGCTTCACGAGTTCTGGGGGGTCGCCCGTAACACTCCGGCCCCGCTCGACCTTGATCGCGAATTTCATCTTCACCTTCACGAGAAGTACGATGGGGCGGGAACGACCGGTGGAGGCCGTTTGGTCCGCGCGTACTATGGGGTGAAGCCACTTCTGCCGCGGTACGTTCAGCTTTGGGGACGACAGCGACACGCTCGCACGCGCGGCAGGGCAACCTTCCCAAGCTGGCCTGTCGAAACGCGCTGCTGGGATCTCGCAAGGGAATGGCTCGTTCGTGCATCGACCTTGGCCGGCGGCGATCTTCCCGTCGTGGAATTCTGGCCTTACGGCAGGAAGTTCGCTCTCGTACTCACCCATGACGTCGAGCATCAAGCAGGTTTCGACTCAATCGAGGAGATCGCTCGCATCGAGGAGGATCTCGGACTGAGGTCGAGCTGGAACCTCGTTCCCGAACGATACCGAGTGGACTCGAGGATAATCCGGCGGTTGTGGGACGCGGGGCACGAGGTGGGCGTCCACGGCCTGAAGCACGACGGCCGACTGTTCTCGAGTCGCCGGGTGTTCGAGGAGCGGTTGGTGGCCATCCACCGGTACGCGGAAACCTGGGGGGCCGTCGGGTTTCGCTCCCCGGCAACTTATCGGAATGGCGAGTGGATGCAGTCGATGCGTTTCGAATACGACGCTTCGTTCTTCGATACCGACCCCTACGAGCCGCAGCGTGGTGGGTGCTGTCATGTGTTTCCATTTAGGCTCGGCCGTCTCATCGAGCTCCCTTATACCCTTCCTCAGGATCACACTCTGTTCGAGGTCTTGAGGATCAATCCGCTGCACGTGTGGCTCCACAAGGCCCGATGGGTCCGATCGGTCGGAGGGATGGTCTTGATGATAACCCACCCTGATTATCTTGATTCGGAAGAGCGGCGCATGGCGTACAGGCAGTTTCTTGAAGAGATCTCCCGCTGGGGCGACGCATGGCACGCTTTGCCGATGGAGGTCGCGCGCTGGTGGTCGGGCAGGCTGGAGTCATATGCGACGCTCGCGGGATCTAATAGCGTGCGTCTGGTCACACGCGATTCGCGAATGCGAGCCACGATATTTCAGCAGGCCCCCCAGGCGGCTGAGAGACCTCAATCTTCCTAACGCCGTGCCAGGTCGCGTTCAAGGCTGCCCCGGGTAATCATCGTCCTGTACGGTCTGCGGGCGCGCATCGAAGAGTCGTTCCAATGCCATTCCTGACGAGCTGTGTCCGGGTCTCGCATCCATACTTGGTGTGACTTTGAGGCGGGCAGTACGCGAGACTTCCGGAAGGCCCGGGGCATGAAGTTGGGATAACTCAGGTATGGGAGGGGCGTTGGTGAAAAACCCCCGCGGGCCGAAACTGCCCGTTATACGGATTCCGAATGCGGGAGGCGACAGAGCAGGGCACGCGCATGCTCTAAATTCGAGCACTCATCTGGAACTTGCGCATCCACAGTTCCAGGCAGAGCCAGCGCCAGACCTCGCGGGATCCCTTGTCGGTGGTGAGCAGAGCCGGCAGCTCGCTGGCGATCCTCCGTCCGTCGAGATAGGCCCCGGCCCGGAAATCACTGCTGCCGAACAGCTCGCGCAGCCACTGCATCCGTCCCGTGAGCCAGCGGATCTGAGGCGTCGGGAACCCGAGCTTGTCACGCCTGAGCCGCACGTCTTCGGGCAGCCGTCCCTTGAGGGCCTCCCGCAACACCCACTTAGTCCAACCGTCGTGCACCTTCATGGACGCCGGCAGAGAGAACAGAAACTCCACGATCCGGTAGTCGAGGAGCGGCACGCGGGCCTCGATCCCGAAGGCCATCGCTATCCGGTCTTCGTAGCGCAGGAGCGAGGGGAGGTTGGTGCTCACCGTGTCGTCGTACAGGCGCCGCTGAAGGTTGATGCGACTCGGGCGCGCGCCGATCTCCTCGTCGCGATCGGACGAGGTGTCGAGGAATTCGGGTCGGATGAAGCGCCCGATGCGCCGGAAGCGGCTCCGAATCGGCGCGCGCACCGCTCGGGGGAAATGCGAGTAGAGGAGCCTGGAGAACTGGGCGGCCGCGGTTCGCCAGGGTCGCCGAGTCGCAGAGCGTCTCAGGAGCCACCCCTCATGAAAGGCGGTGGCAAGACGCCCCTCCGAGAGAAGGTGGGTCAGATAGACGCCGCAGTAGTGGGGGTATCCGCCAAAGACCTCGTCCCCGCCCTGACCGTCGAGCAGGACCTTGACGCCGTCCTGGGCGGCGCGCTCGATGACGGTCCACTGCGCGAACATCGACGTCGAGACGAACGGCTCGTCGAGGTAATAGATCAAGTCATCGAGCCGCTCGAACAATCGCTCGCCCGACGGGACCACCCAGGCGGCCCTGGCGCCGGTCGCTTGGATAATCTCTTTCGCGTAGCGGGACTCGTCGATCGGCTCGCCGGGGTAATGAGCGGTGTAGCAGCGCAGGTGGTCCTTGACGACGGCGGCGTCCAACCTTCCCTCGCGGAACAGCTCCGCCGCCAGCACGGCAATGGTGGACGAGTCGAGACCGCCGGACAGGCAGATGCCGCACAGGACGTCCGCGCGCAGGTGCAGCCGGACCGCGTCGCGCAGCAGTTCGAGCAGCCGCTCCGCCGCCTCCGCACGGCTCGTCGGCACGAGCGGCTTGGCGGTCAGTTCCACCTGTAAGTCCCAGTAACGGCGCACCGTCAGCCTGCCGTCCGCGTCGAGGGTGAGATTGTGCCCGGCCGGGACGGCCCGGACATCCTCGACGAAGGTGCCGCAGGTGTGGTCCTTGCGGCTGAAATTGACGTAATCGTAGACCGCCGAGCCGTCGACTTGGCGTGGCACGCGGCCGCTTGCCAGGAGCGCCTTCATCTCCGAGGCGAACAGGAAGGTCCCTCGATCGCTATAGTAATAAAGCGGCTTGATTCCGAGGCGGTCGCGCGAGCAGAACAGCCGTCGCGCGCGCGCGTCCCAGATCGCGAAGGCCCACATGCCGTTGAACCGGGTGACGCAGTCCTCCCCCCACTGGTGGAAGGCGGCCAGGATCACCTCGGTGTCGCTGCCGGTCTGGAACGTGTGCCCCAGCGCGGCGAGCTCGTTTCGAAGCTCCCGATAGTTGTAGATCTCGCCGTTGTAGGTGATCACGAGATCGGCGTCGTCCCGCAGCATCGGCTGGTCGGCAGCCGCCGAGGTGTCGATGATGGCAAGACGGCGGTGCGCCAGCCCCACGCGTCCGTCGGGCGATATCCAGGTGCCGCGGCCGTCCGGTCCACGATGGGCCAGCACGTCCCGCAGTCGATCCAACTCGGCGAGATCGACGTGGCGCCCGTTGGTGGTGATCGTCCCGAGGATGCCGCACATGATCGTGACCCTACCCGATGATGCGACCCATGGCATCGGCCATAATGCTCGTCGTTCGGTCGATCGTCGGCCGAGACGCCCCGAGGAACCTGGGGCCAGAAAAGTTCCGGCCGCCTGGAACGATGGCGGTCGTCTTCAAGTGAGCTAGGTTGAATAAGGTCGCCACTGCGAGCTAGCCTATCGGGCCATCGAGGGTGATTCTAACATCGGGCAGCGGTCACGACGCCGAGTCATTGACAACCCGATCCCGGCGCACCTATGATGCGTCGCGTTCGCTCTGGGAGGGCACATGGATCCCCTGTCGCCGGAGCGGCACCCGCCGCGCTCGCAGGCTCCCGCAGGCAGTCGTTCTCTCGTAAGGCGAAAGGTGCTGATCGTCGACGGTGACGAGGCGAGCCGCGCCTTCGCCGCCGAGGCGCTGAACTCGTTCGCGCCGGGGTTCGACGTCGCGACGGCGCGCGATCCACAGCAGGCGCTGGCGTGGATCGAGACCTTCCCGCCCGACCTACTGCTGACCGACCTCGAGTTCGCTTCGGACGGACTCGGGGCGCTGCGCCGGCGGCTCGGCGACGACGCGCGCACGCGCGGCTGCCGTGTCGTGGTGCTGTCGTCGCTGCCGGCGGACGACCCGCGCGTCGAGAGCGCGCGCCTCGAGTCGGACGCCGTCCTGGTCAAGCCGGTCGGCCTGCCGTTTCTCCTGGAAACCGTCCGTCGTGTCATGAACCACGACAAGTCCCACTAGGGACGCGGGATGTATTCCAAGGACATCTTCCTCGAACGGGCGCAGCAGGCTCTGCTCGACGGCGGCATCGTCTTCCTCAGCCTTCTGGCGGCGGCCCTGGTGCGCCACGACGGCACGCTCTTGAACCCGGGCCCCGGGCGCCACTTCGAGATCGGGCCGTATCTCTTTCCGGCGACGCTCCTCGCGGTGGCGTTCGTGATCCTGTTCCGCTACGAGCGGCTCTACTCGGGGCGGTTCGGACCGTTCGCCGAGGCGATGCGGCTGGCGCGGGGGGCCACGGGCGGGACGATGGCGGCCCTGACGCTGACCTTCTTCTACCGCGCCCATTCGTACTCGCGGGCCACCGTCCTCATCTTCTACCCCCTGGTGGTCGCGGCGCTGGTCGCGGAGCGCAACCTGTACCGGCGCTACCGGGCCGCCGTCCGCTCCAACCCTGCGGCGCGGCGGCGGGCGCTGATCGTCGGTTTCGGCTCGGTCGGGCGGCACCTGGGCAGCGTCCTTCTCGAGCGGCCGTCGTACTACGAGCTGGTCGGGTTTCTCGACGACGATGCGGCGAAGCGCGGCGCGGCGCTCGATGGAAGGCGGGTCCTCGGCGCCGTCGGCGAGCTGGACCGGGTCGTGCGCGAGCACGCGGTGGACGAGGTCATCATCGCCATCCCGTCGGCCCGGCGCGAGCGGGTGATGGAGATCCTCGGGGACTGCCTGCGGGCGAAGGTGACCTGGAAAGTCGTGCCCGATCTGTACGACATGCTCCTCGAGCGGCTGCGCTTCGATCAGGTCGGCGATCTGCCGCTGGCGGGGCTGCGCGGCCCGGCGATCGTCGGTTTCAACTGGGCCCTGAAGCGGGCCTTCGACTTCGGGCTGGCGTCGATCCTGCTGCTGCTTTCCGCGCCGGTGTTCCTGCTCGCGGCGGCCGGGATCCGGCTGACGTCGCGCGGCCCGGTCCTGTTCCGACAGTCGCGCGTCGGTCTGCGCGGCCGGCCGTTCGTCTTCCTCAAGTTCCGCTCGATGCGCGTCGGCAGCGACTCCGGAATCCACCAGGAGTTCACCGGCGACTGGATCTACGGCCGCACCGGCGGCGCGCGGGGCGGTCCGGCGCCGCGCTCGGTCGGCGCGGCCGCC
>JACXTT010005625.1_pt1 | contig 18160 bp, 16 predicted proteins | sample 9270951 | NCBI WGS metagenome assembly JACXTT01 (sample SAMN15532306, study PRJNA645909) | rock metagenome | isolation source: weathered quartz diorite | place: Puerto Rico | collected 2017-06-21 | reverse complement strand
ATGGCCAGGTCGGACGTCCAATTGATGCTGGACGTGAAGGCGGGGGACGCCGGATCCTTCGAGCTTTTGCTCCAGCGTTACCGGACTCCGCTCGTCAATTTCCTGTGCCGCATGGTGCGCGACCGGGAATATGCGGAAGACCTGGCGCAGGAGGTTTTCTTTCGCGTCTACCGCGCACGGAAAGCATACGTTCCGAGCGCCAAGTTCACCACGTGGCTTTTCCGCATTGCCACAAACCTGGCGCTCAATGCAATCCGCGACGGCCGTTACCGCCAGATGGAGGTTTCCATCGATCAGCCGGCCGTTCCCGATGCGGAGGACGGCGGCGAGCGGCCGCTCGAGGTGGCTGACAACCGGCCGCATATTGAGCAACATCTGCTTGATGAAGATCGCAAGGCCTTGATCCGGCATGCCATCGAGAAGCTGCCCGAGAAGCAGCGCGCGGCCGTGCTGTTGCACAAGTATCAGGAGCTGGATTACGACGAGATTGCTAGGGTTTTGGACTGCTCGGAGAGCGCGCTGAAGTCGCTGCTCTTCCGGGCGTATGAGGCGCTGCGGGTGGAACTCGCCCCGCTCTTGGCGCAGCCGAGGCAGTAGAGTATAGAAGGGAAGGCAGTCATGAATTGCGCACGAATGGAAGAATGGTTGATTCCGTATTTGGACGGCAGGCTGAACAAGAATGAGTGGCGTGAGATGGATGAGCATCTCACCGCTTGCGCCGCATGCCGCCGCCGTGCCGATGAGTTCCGCGCCGTCGCGGAACTCTTGGACGAGCTGCCGGTCGTCGAGCCGTCGCCAGCATTTGACGTTCGCGTGCGCGCGCGGGTCGCCGCCGTCCCGCCGCAGCAGAGCTGGTTGGCTTGGCTGACGCCTGCGCCGCGCGTCGCCTTTGCGGCTACTCTTCTCCTGATGCTGACCGTCTTGACCGCTTCAAGACCGACGGAGAGGCCGGTGCCGGCTGTGAATCCCGAAGCGGAATTCCGGATGATCAACGACCTGCCGGTGCTTGAAGATTATGACGTGCTCTCGAACTTTGAGCCCTTGGCCGATCTGCCGCCGGCGGTCGAGAATCAGAATATGTGACGATGCGCATTCGTTCCCAATTCGTTCGCTGGCTCCTGGCGCTGATCCTGGCTGCAGGGATGACCCTGCCCACGCTGGCGACAGCGGCGCAGACACGGGTCAGTCTCCGTGAGCGTGCCCAGGAGCGGCGCGAACGCAAGCAGCGTGCCAAGAATAAGGGTGACAGACCGGCAAAATCGCGTTCCTCGGAACCCCGATCAGACGCGAGGCCAAGAACCGACCGGCCGCCTCGTTCAGGGCGTTCCACGGGGGGTGCCGCTGCCGCGGAAACGAGAGATGCGCGCCGTCCGGGCGATGTAGGGGCCCCAAGCGAAATGCGCGATCGTCCGGAAGGAACTTTGCGCCAGCCGGCTGAAGGCCAGGGCGTGCCTCCGCACTGGATGGAGCGCCTTCGCGACATGACTCCCCAGTCCCAGGATCGTTTTCTGCGCAACAATCAGCGTTTTCAGAGCCTGCCTACGGAGCGCCAGGACCAGATTCGGCGCCGGCTCGGCGAGTGGAACCGGCTCACGCCTCAACAGCGCGAGCGCATCCGCGACAACGAGCGTATCTGGTCCCAGATGACGGAGGAGCAGCGCCGCCACATCCGCCGGGACGTTATGCCCAAGTGGCAGCAGCTTCCGCCCGCCCGGCAGCAGGCGATTCAGCGGCGGCTGCGCGTTTTGCGCGACATGCCGGAGGACGCTCGCAACCGCCGCCTCAACGATCCCGAGTTCATGCGCGGGCTGGACCCCGAAGAGCAGTCCATGCTGCGCGACTTGAGCCACGTTCACGTCGGCGGCGCGCCGGAACCGCCCCTGCCGGAAGGCCAGTTCTGATCCTTCTCGCCACGCTCGTTTCTTTGCGCGAGCTCCATCCAAATTGACGGGCCGCGCCGGTCCGCGAGAGTTGACAACCCGCGCCCGCTCCCGCATCTTGCTGTCGGGATTTTCGCCGCCCGCGCATCCAACCAGCAGGAGGTGAATCGTCCACGTGTCGGCCCGGTGGCGCGCGCTTCAGCACCGCAACTTCCAGCTCTTTTTCGCCGGGCAATTGGTTTCCCTCATCGGCACGTGGATGCAATCGACCGCGCAGCTCTGGCTGGTGTACAAGCTAACGGGCTCCGCCGCTCTGCTCGGCGTGTTTGGCTTCGCCAATCAGATACCGATCCTGCTGCTGGCTTCGCTGGGCGGCTATGTTGCCGACCATTACGACCGCCACCGCGGCGTGGTCTGGACGCAAACGGCGGCCATGGTCCTCGCTTTTCTTCTTTCCGCGTTGACCCTGACAGGTTTGGTTCGCGTGTGGGAGATCATCGTCATCGCGTTCCTTGTTGGTGTTGTGAACGCGTTCGACGTGCCCATCCGCCAGGCATTTCTCGTGCAAATGGTGGGCCGGGAAGATTTGCCGAACGCGATTGCGCTCAATTCGTCGATTTTCAATGGCGCCCGCGTCGTCGGCCCTGCCATCGCGGGCTTCGCGATTGCCTGGATCGGTGAAGGCTGGTGCTTCTTCCTGAACGGCGTCAGCTTCTTGGCGGTGATCGCCGCGCTTCTCGCTATGCGGATCAAACGGTCACCGGCGCCGCCTCAGGAAGGCTCGGCGATCCAGAACTTCATCCAGGGTTTCCGTTTTGCGATGAGCGATCTCCCCATTCGCTCCGCCTTGCTGCTGCTCGCCCTGCTGAGTTTGTTCGGCCTGCAATACTCGGTGTTTCTTCCCATCTTTGCGGACAATATTCTGCACGGAGGCGTCCGCGGGCTAGGTGTGCTAATGAGCTGCGCGGGCGTCGGCGCGCTGCTGGGGGCGCTGCACTTCGCCGCTCGGACGAGCTACAAAGGGCTGGCGCGGTGGATCGCCGGTACTTCCGCCACGGCGGCGGCGGGACTCATCCTCTTCTCGCAATCGCGCGTGTTCTGGCTTTCGGCGGCGGTGCTGTTCTTCGTGGGATTTGCCGCCACGGTGCAGATGGCGGCGACGAACACGGTGACACAGAGCCGCGTGCCGGACGAGCTGCGCGGCCGCGTCATGGCCGTCTATGCCACGATGTTCATGGGCATCCAGCCGATTGGAGCGCTGCTCGCCGGCGGCGTCGCGAAGCATATCGGCGCGCCAATGACACTGGCGATCTTCGGGGCTGTGCTGTTGCTCGGCTCGGTCGTGTTTACACTTCGCGTTCTGCTGCCAGCGGAGCAGCGGCGCGCCGCCGCATCTCAGGCAGGGTTGGGACGATAGAGCCAGTCCGGGCGCACCCCAGAAATCGCGGGAGCGATTCCGGAGAGAATGGCATCGATAGTGCTGCGCTTTGGTGACAGCGAGCAGACGGGATCGGTAACGGCGGCTTCGCCTGCGAGGAGAAAGGCCTGGCAGCGGCAGCCGCCGAAATCCAACGAGCGGCGTTCGCAGGTCCGGCAGGGCTCACTCATCCATTCCTCACCGCGAAACTTCTGAAAAGCTTCGGATTCCTCCCAGATTTTCCGCAGCGGAACATCCTGCACGTTTTCAAAGCGCAAGCCAGGGAGAACCTGCGCGGCATGGCAGGGCAGGGCGAGTCCTGACGGAGTGATCAGCATGATCTTGCGGCCCCAGCCACCCATGCAGGGCTTGGGATAGCGCGCGAAGTAGTCCGGAATCACCCATTCGACACGCATGCGGCCGCGTAACCGTTCTTCCGCACGTTGCAGCACCTCGAGGGAGCGTTGCACTTGCTCGCGCGTGGGCAAGAGCTGTCCGCGATTCGCGAAGGCCCAGCCGTAGTATTGCACGTGAGCGATTTCCATGCGGTCGGCGCGGAGATCTTCGGCGAGGACAATCATTTCCTCGAGCCGGTCGAGATTCTGCCGGTGTACGACAAAATTGAGCGTCAGGGCCACGCGGTGGCGGCGCGTCCAACGCGCAAACTGGAGCTTGTGCGCATGCGCGCGGGAACCAGCGATCTCATTTGCGGATTGCTCGCGCGAATCCTGGAGACTCAACTGGACATGGTCGAGGCCGGCAGCGACCAATTCACCGAGCCGGCCTTCGTCGGCGCCTAAGCCCGACGTGATGAGGCTTGCGTAGAGTCCTGCTGCGCGGGCGGCGCCGATCAAGTCTGCAAGATCGTGGCGGGCAAGTGGCTCGCCGCCGGTTAGGTCCGCTTGGAGAACGCCCAGTTCGGCAGCTTGATAGAAAATACGCGTCCAGGTTTCCGTCGAAAGCTCGTCGCTGCGCCGGGCCAGTTCCAGAGGATTCGAGCAGTAGACGCAGTGGAGCGGGCACCGATGGGTCAGCTCGGCGACGAGGGCCAGTGGGTGCGGGAGGGCAGCGCTCAGGCTCATGATGGCCCTGGCTCTAAGCTGGCTTCTCCGCAACGTAGAGGAAGCGGGAGAGCCGGCCTTCCCTTGCGACGCGGGCAGTTATCTCAAAGAAGCTCTGCTGTGCCTCATACGCCTCGTCGCCCTCGATCTCACGCAGCGCAGAGCTTCTCGATTCGCGGGCTGTCCCGCGCCGTTCGGCTATCTCGGCCATGTTTGCGGTTCTGTCTTCGCAAACCAGAAGCCGCAAACCGCACTCGGCGATGACTCGTTTGTCGTAGTCAGCCGGAACGAACAAGAAGAACCCGATGGAGCTGCGCATGGCGATCTCGGCATTGGTTAGAGGGCCAGTCAGAGTAATGGGATCTGTGAATAGCAGCCGTCCGCCCGGCTTGAGGATTCGGGCCCAATCGGCAATGACGCTGTGCCGCTGGGGCAGGTGATTGATGGCATCGACGCAGGCAATCGCGTCAAAGCTGCCGTCGGCAAATGGAAGCCGTCGCGCCGCGTCTCCAACACGGAATTCCGCGATTCCCCCCAAGCCTCGTTTTGCGGCAAGGGCGCACGCCGTAGAGATTGCCTGTTCATGAACATCGATGCCGACGACCGAACAGCCGATCCTGGAGGCGATGCGCAGCGCCGGACCACCAGCTCCGCAAGCAACATCCAGCAACTTCTTGCCGGGGGCAAGGTCAAGCAGACTCAGAAATCGGTCATGCTCGTTTGACGTTAGCCAGCTGTTTTGTCCGATGTCCTCGCCAAAAGCTTCGCGGCGGATCTGTTCATACAGGCGCTCCTGAAAATTTCCGTAGCTGGCGTCGTAGTGGCCGCGGCCAACGCGGACCTTTGACTCAGCGCTATGGTCCTGGTTCATGTGAATTTCCGCCCTGGCGCTCTAACTGATGTCGGAAAACGGGGAGCATTGTACCCCGCGGGGAGTGGAGCGGGCACCGGTCGGTCAGCTCGGCGACGAGGGCCAGTGGGTTGGGCAGCAAAGCACTCATTCGAAATCGAGGGCACGCTTTTCGTGGAGCAGCGCGAGATAGTCCAGGATATCGCGTTCGACGCGCGCCGGCTCCGCTTTCGAGTAGAGCGACTGCAATTGCTTGATGATTTCGCCGACGGTGTGGCGGCCGTCGCAGCGCTCGACGATTTCAAGACTCGGACCGCTCAGGCGAAGGGCGCGCTCGGGCATCAGGAGCATCCGCGGACCGCTCGAGTTGTCGCTCAGGCGGCAGCCCGCGGCAAGGCGGGGGCGCATGAGCGGCTCGGGCTTCATGGGGCCGTCCTGGCGGGGCGGAAAGCGCCGGGCGGTGGGAAACCAGGAGAGACGTATGCGTAATGGAGCGCGTCGAGCTGCGCCCAGAGAATGTCGCATTTCGTGCGCAGCGCGGTACAGACGAGCTCTTGCTCTTCAGCCGTACGGGCGTTCTGCGTCACCCAGGCGAGCGCGAACTGCGCATCCTCAGGCGCCTGAGTGAGGCGTCCTTCGAAATAGGCCAGGCCACTCGAGAGCCACGGATAGTGCAGGCGGAGAGCGTCCATGCGCAGCGCGATGAGCGGGCCGGAGAAGAGTTCAGTAAGGGAGGAAGCGACAGCTTCGAGGAGAGTGTGAGAGCGGACGAATTCGACGTAAGCGTCCACGGCAAAGCGGACGGCGGGGAGAATGCCGCGGCCTTCGAGCGCTTTTTCGCGGGGAAGCCCGGTGGCTTCCACCAGGCGCAGCCATTTCTCGGTGCCGCCGGGACGCATGCCGTCGCCATCATGATCGAGAATGCGCTTCTGCCAAGCGCGGCGAAATTGGGGGTCGTACGAGCGAGATACAATGATCGCATCCTTCACGGGGATGCGGCTCTGGTAATAAAAGCGGTTGAGGGCCCAGGCTTGTAGCTGCCCGCGGGTGAGCTTCCCTTCGTGCATGAGCAAATGAAACGGATGGCGATGGTGATAGCGCTCCTCGCCGATGGCGCGGAGCCGAGCGGTAAATTCCGATTCAGCAAGGGCGCGCATCATCATCTCATTCGAGCGAGTTGATTCGTTGATCCTGCCGAGACCCTTCGGCTTCGCGGCCCTGCGTTCACGCCGCAACCACACCCGGGGAACAAACAGCGCGCTTGGTGAACGCAGGAAAGGGCCGGGCCGCTTCGCTCAGGATGACAATGGTCGGAGGGGCTCACAGGGTGAACTCCATGCCATCATACGCGACTTCCCAGCCGGCATTGACGACCGCCTGGCGCTCGGTGCTTCCTTCGTCCAGCACCGGGTTTGTATTGTTCAGATGAATGAGCACTCGCCGCGTTTTTGCTGCTAGATGTAATTGATCGAGAAGACCGCTGCCGCCGGAAAGACGCAGGTGGCCCATTTCTTGCGGGGACTTGTTGCCCCGCTGCACTTTGGCAAGCTCATCATCGCTCCAGAAGGTTCCATCGAGAAGAGCCAGATGACTCTCGGTGACGCGGCGCTTCCAGGACTCGCCGCGCCCCGGCAGATTGGGAGCGAAGAAGAAGCGCTTTTCGTTTTGCATAAACTGCAGACCAATTACAGCGTCCTCATTCTCGAGACTTCGGCGCAAACTCTCGCTCACGTAATCCGGGAAGGCTCCCTCGAGCGGCACTGCCTTCACAAACAGGTTCGATTTTGCGCCACCGGTGGATTGGGTGACGAGAGGCAGCAGCCGATCAAGCGGCAATTCCTCCCAACGGGCAGGTGGATTGGAACGGGCGAGGACTCGAAAGAGGCTGTTTTCTTCGGTCAGAATCCGGCGTACCGAGCGCGTCGAAAAAATCCGCAGCGGATGGAATTCACGGAGATGCAGCAATCCCATGACGGCATCGACGTCGGCGCTGGTGAGCAGAATCGCGGCAATCGGCGGGCCTTTAGGGCCTTGCGGGGCGAGTTCAGGCGCGGCGTTGAGTTGGGCGCGCAGATCCGGCGAGGCGTTGAGCAGAAACCAGACCGCGTTGTCGGGTGAGACCGCTACTTGCGTTTGCGTGCGTGGGCGGCTTGAGAAATTCCCCTGGCGGACGCGAGCGCAGTTCGTACAGGAACAATTCCACTGCGGGAAGCCGCCCCCGGCGGCCGAGCCGAGGACTTTGATGTGCATCTAGAAGCTAGAGTTCGGCGTTTGCGTACGAGCTGATCTCGCAGTTCAGCTCAATCTCTTCGTGCTGCGGTGTGGTCCACTCCATCAAATTCTCCTGCTCTCCTGGCTCGGCGCGGAAGCAGTCAGGAGCTTACCTCTGCCCGCGATCCCTTTCAAGGCGAAATCGCCGAGTGCGTGTCCCAAACTCAGCACTAGGAGGGCGCTCCTGCCGGAGCCGGGGCAGGGAAATGCCCCGAATCGCGCCGGTTTTACGAGCGGCAAGGGCGGCCCAATCGAAGGTAGTTTGCCAACTCTCGACCCACAAGCCGTAGCGGCGTTTTGGGTCTTGCTTTGCAACGCAACTTCTTCACATTTTTTTTCACAAGAGTGCGGATTTCTCTTGACAAGAAGGATTTGACGTCTATGATGTGGGCAAAAGTGGGGCCAAGTGGGGGAAAGTAGAGAACCGTGGTGAGACGGGGCAGTCCAAATCAAACCTTTGGCGGTTTTCAGAATGCTGCGGGGAAGATACTCGGCAAGAGTCGACGACAAGGCCAGGGTCAAGATCCCCGCTACCTTTCTCGAAGCGCTGAAGGAGTACGGCAACCAGTTCTACATTACCAGCACGACGGGCGAATCTGCCCTGATCTACCCGATGAAGGTGTGGGTGGAGATCGAAGAGAAGCTTTCCAAAATCTCCTCGCATAATCGGGCAAAGAAGAAGTTTCTGACGCGGGCCAATTATTTCGGCCAAGTGGTCGAGATGGACGGGCAGGGGCGTGTTTTGTTGCCTTCGGTGCTGCGCGAAGCGGCGCAGATGAAAGGCGAAGTGGATGTTCTGGGGCACCTGAACTATCTCGAGGTTTGGAACCACGCGAAGTTCCTCGAGAACCTGAAGAACACGCCATTTACGGAAGACGACGCGAAGGCTCTGGAAGATCTGGGCATATAAGGCTGCGGTGGAGTGAACGGGCCGCCTGTGGTGAGCCAAGCCGAACCACACGCGCCAGTGCTGCTCGACGAGGTGCTCGAATGGCTGCGGGTAAGGGCGGACGGAACATACATCGACGCCACATTGGGAGCGGGGGGGCACGCGCGAGCGATCGCGGAACGGCTGACAGCGGGCCGGTTGATCGGGCTGGATCGGGACGCGCAGGCGATCGAACTGGCGCGGCAGAGATTGATGAGCTTCGGGACGAACGTGAGGCTGATGCAGGCGGAGTTTTCGAGGATTGCGGAGGTCGCGCGGGAGCTGGGGCTTCCGCCGGCCGACGGAGTACTGGCCGATTTGGGAGTGTCAAGCATGCAGCTTGACCAGGCCATGCGCGGGTTTTCGTTCCGCGAAGCGGGACCGCTCGACATGCGCATGGGAGGGTCCGCCCCGATGACGGCGGAAGAGATTGTGAATCGCTGGCCGGAAAAGGATCTGGCCGATCTGCTCTACCGCAACGCGGAAGAGCACGATTCGAGAAGAATCGCCAGGGCCATTGTTCGCGCGCGTCCGATTCGGGACACGGCGCACCTGGCAACGGTTGTGGCAGGGGCCCGAAAGCAAAGGGGAAGGCAGAGACTGCATCCCGCGACAAAAACGTTTCTGGCGCTGCGGATAGCGGTGAATCGAGAATTGGAGGAACTCGGGCAGTTTCTCGCTCGGACCCCTGCCACGCTTTCTTCAGGGGGGCGATGGGTAGTGATCAGCTACCACTCGCTGGAAGACCGGATGGTGAAGCAGGCTTTCCGGGAGTATGAGCGGGCTGGACAATTTCGAGTGCTGACGAAGCACGTGATCCAGCCGAGCGCGGCAGAAATCGCGGCGAACCCGCGGGCGCGCAGCGCGAAATTGCGCGCCGCAGAAAAGGTGGTCCAGGGATAATGACCAACGCGCGGGTTAGGCGGAAACGGAAGACAGAATTTCATACGGTCAAGCGAATCGACAACTCCCGGCTGGTGCGCACAATCGAGCCATCGCGGTTGCGCGAGCTGATGCGCTGGGTGGGGCTGGGGACGCTGTTCCTAGGGTGCCTCTTGCTGTACGTGTGGCAGCACTTTCACTGCATTCAGCTGAGCTATGAACTCGAGGATCTGAAGGCGCAACAGGCACAGGCGGGCGTCTGGAATTCGCAACTCCGCCTCGAGATTGCCGGCCTGCGCGATCCGATGCGCATTGACGTCATTGCGCGGCGGCAACTGGGGCTAACGGAGCCGGTGCCCGGGCAGGTGGAACTGATGAGCGGACCGGGCGGCTCCGAGGTGGCCTCGGTGCGGTTGACACGGCCAGTGCGCAGGCCATAACTCGGACCGAGGGGGCGGCCTCGCGAGTGCATTCCTTCACAGCTACGGATTCCTCAGGAGAAATCCAGCCGGAGCCATCGCCGACCTGACATGCCCATGCGCCAGCGCCGTCCCCGCCTTCGATTGCTGATTGTGGCAGCGCTGGCGACTCTGTGGATGACGGCGGTGCTGGGGCGTCTCGCGTACGTGCAACTGTTCTGCTACAGCGAGTACCTGTCCAGAGCGCAACGCCAGCAGCAGCGCGTCGTCGAGGTGACTCCAAGACGAGGCGCTATCTACGACCGCAACCTGCACGCGCTGGCGATGAGCATTGAAGTGGACTCTGCCTTCGCCGTCCCCGCGGAGATAGCCGACCAACCACTCGCGGCGAAGCTCCTTTCGAGCGTCTTGGGGATTCCCAGGGAGGTCTTAGAGACGAAGCTAGCCTCCTCGCGGTCGTTTGTCTGGATTGTCCGGAAGCTGCCGCCCGCCAAGGTCCGCGCGATCACCGCCCTCAACTTGAAGGGCATCTACTTCCAGAAGGAAAACCAGAGGTTCTATCCCAAGCGGGACCTTGCCGCGCACGTCCTCGGCTACGTGGACATCGACGAGAAGGGTCTGGGCGGAATCGAATACGGGCTGGACAGCCAGATCCGGAGCAAACCCGGCCGCATGCTTGTGCTGGCGGACGCACGACGCCGCTGGTTCGATGGCACGGACAAGACGGAGGACACCAGCACGAACGTCATCCTGACGCTCGACGAAAAGATCCAGTACATCGCGGAGAAAGAGCTTGCTGCCGCGATTGCCAAGACGCATGCGATGGCCGGCAGCGTGATCGTCCAGAACCCGACGAACGGCGAACTCCTGGCCGTGGCCAACTGGCCGCGCTTCAATCCCAACGCCGCGGCCGGCAGCTCACCGGATGCGCGGATGAACCGCGCCATCGCCGCGCTTTACGAGCCGGGGTCGACGTTCAAGCTGATCACGCTGGCCGCCGCCTTTGAAGAGCGCATCACGCGCCCGCAGGAGGTCTTCGATTGCCAGAACGGCGCCGTGTACATTGCAGGCCACCGAATCCGCGACCACAAGCCGTTCGGCTTGCTCAGCGTCGCCGAGATTCTTTCGCAGTCAAGCGACGTCGGCGCGATCAAGATTGCCTTGCGGCTCGGCGCGCCCAAGCTCCACGAGCACATCCGGGCATTCGGCTTCGGCGCGCCCACGGGCGTGGACTTGCCGGGAGAAAGCAAGGGCCTGGTGCGACGTCTGGAGAACTGGACGCCGATCTCGATCGGGTCGATTTCCATGGGTCAGGAAATCGGTGTGACTCCGATACAGCTTGTCACCGCAGTCTCCGCCATCGCGAACGGGGGACTGCTGATGCGGCCGCGCGTCGTCAAGGAGCTGCGCCGGGGCGAGAACACGTTGGCTAAGGAAGACCAGCAGGCGCCGGCAGAGACAAAGCGTGTGCTGAGTCCGCAAACGGCCGCGACCCTGCGGCGGCTGATGGAAGGTGTTATTCTAGACGGGACCGGCAAGCTCGCGCGGCTCGATGGCTGGACCGCAGCAGGGAAGACGGGCTCGGCACAGAAGATCGACCCCGCGACCGGCCGGTACTCGCGGACGCAACTGATCGCCTCGTTCACCGGATTCGCGCCCCTGAACAGCCCCGCGGTCACGATCCTCATCTCACTCGATTCTCCGGTGGGATTGCACGAAGGCGGACAGGTGGCGGCACCTGTCTTCAAGCGCATCGCCGAGCAGGTCCTGGCCTATCTCGACGTGCCGCGCGACGTCCCCATTCGCCCGCGGCTGATGCAGGCGTCGCTAGGAAAGGGGTCGGAGGCCGGCCTTGCGGAGCTGAGCGACTTCACTCCGGCCGATCTCGAGACGGGCACCGCGCCGGCCGAGGAGCAGATACCAGGAGCGAATGCGAACAGCGCGGCGGCCCCGACGGTCGCGGTTGTCGAAGGGGGCGACATCCCGATGCCGAACTTTTCGGAGAAGACGATGCGCGATGTCACCGAGGAGTGCTTGCGGCTGGGGCTCAATCCGGTTTTAGTTGGCACGGGCCTTGCTTTGGAGCAAGCGCCGTCGTCGGGGTTGCGCGTGCGCCGCGGGAGCAAAGTCACGGTGCGTTTCGGGCACCCGGCGGGGAAGCGACGGAGCGGAGCAGGTTCGTGACACTGCATGCGGAAGCAGGACATGCTGGAACGGTCGAAAGAGACGCGTTTGAGGACGATATGGGAGTCACGGGACCATCGCCTGAACAGCGAACTGGAATGAAGCTCGCCGGCCTCCTAGCAGGGGTTGAGGTCTTCGCGCGGGGGGGCGAGGTGTCGCGCGAGATCTCAAACGTCGCGTGTCATACGCAGAGGGTGCGGCCGGGAACACTTTTCTTTGCGTTGCGCGGAGTGAAGACCGACGGCAACCAGTTTGTTCCCGCAGCGATCGAGCGAGGCGCTGTGGCGATTGCGAGCGAGCAGCCGCGACCCGCCGGCGTGCCGGAATCGCTTTCGTGGGTTCAGGTGAGGGACGCGCGGAAGGCACTGGCGGTGGTTGCGGCGAATTTCTATAAGCAGCCAGCGCAAGCGTTGCGGCTGGTCGCAGTCACGGGAACCAACGGCAAGACGACCATAACGCACCTGCTCGATTCCATTATCAAGGCAGCGGGACACAAGACTGGCCTCTTCGGCACGATCGCTTACCATACGCCGCACGCTAACTACGCCGCGCCCAACACGACTCCTGAATCGCTCGACCTGCAGGGTTTCCTCGCCGAAATTCGCGACGCCGGCGGAAAGTACGCAGTGCTCGAAGCCAGCTCGCATGCGTTGTCGATGGACCGACTCTGGGGCTGCCGGTTCGACGCGGCCGTCTTCACCAACCTCACCCGCGAGCACATGGACTATCACAAGACGTTCGAAGACTACTTCGCCGCGAAGCGGCGCCTGTTTGAAGGTACGGGCGCGGGCAGGCCCTCGTGTGGCGTCATCAACACGGACGACTCCTATGGCAAGAGCCTCGTGCGCCTGGCCGAGAAGACGCTGACGTATGGCGTCGAAAGCGCCGCGGATATCACAACGAAAAAATTTCAACTGTCCTTTTCGGGAGTGTCGTTTGTGGCACAGACACCAGCGGGCAAGATCGAGATCGAATCGCGGTTCGTCGGCCGCATCAACGTCTACAACATCCTCGCAGCCATCGGGGCGGCGCTGGCGCTGGGCATTTCTGCCGAAGCGATTCGGATGGGAATCCGCAGCCTCGAAAGCGTGGCGGGGCGCTTTCAGCGGGTCGAGATGGGGCAGCCGTTCCTGGTCATCGTCGATTACGCTCACACCGACGACGCCATCGAGAAGCTCGTCCGGACGGCGCGCGAGCTGAACCCGAAGGGGCGCGTCATCACGCTTTTCGGCTGCGGCGGCGAGAAGGACCGCACCAAGCGGCCGGTGATGGGCGAAGTGGCGGGGCGCCTGAGCGACCTCGTCGTGGTCACGAGCGACAACCCGCGCGGCGAAGACCCGCTCACAATCATCAGCGACATCATCGTGGGCCTGCAGAAATCGCAAGGCAAATATGCGATCGAACCGGACCGCGAGAAAGCCATCGGTCTGGCGCTCGACTCGGCGCGTGCCGGCGACGTCGTGCTGCTCGCCGGAAAGGGCCACGAGAATTCGCAGATCCTGCGCGATCGCACGCTCGAGTGGGACGACGGCAAAAAGGCGCGGCAGGCACTGCGCGAGAGGGGGTTTGGCACCTAGCGCGCAAATCTGGATGGCGCAGGGCCACGGGGACTGTAGGCAGGCAATCCGAAGGAGGGAACCTAGAGACCGGTGAGACCCGACCCATTGGGGAAGCTATGCGGTGGACGCTTACAGAAGTGGCTGGCGCTTTGGGTGTTACGCCGGGCACCGGGGTCGACCCCCTGGCCCGGCTGGCCGGTGTCTCGATTGATTCTCGCACGGTTCGTGCTGGAGAGCTGTTTGTGGCCATCCACGGACCGCGTCACGACGGACACGATTTCGTGGACGCCGCTCTGGCACGCGGGGCCTTGGCCGCGCTGGTGGCGTCCAAGAACCTCGGCCGCTTTGCAGAGAACGTCCGTTTGCGCTGCCTCGCCGTGGAGGACACGCTGGCCGGGCTGCACCGGCTCGCGCGGGCCGTGCGCGATGCGTGGGGCGGGAAAATTGCAGGCGTCACCGGCTCCGTGGGCAAGACCACCACGAAAGAGATTCTGGCGGCACTTCTGGGCGCGCGGCTTCGCGTGTTGAAGTCCGAAGGCAACCTGAACAACGAGTACGGCCTGCCGCTCATGCTGTTGCGGCTCGAGGAGACGCACGATGCTGCCGTGCTCGAGATGGGGATGTCGCGCCCCGGCGAGCTGCAGCGGCTCGCGGGGATTGCGCGGCCGAATGTAGGCGTCGTGACGCGCATCGCCCCGGCGCACCTCGAGTTTTTCGCCTCGGTGGACGAGATTGCGCTCGCCAAGCGCGAGCTGATCGAAGGGCTCGACGGAAAAGACTCCGTCGCGGTCTTGAACGCGGACGATCCGCGCGTGGCGGCGTTTGCCACGCACGCCCCCGGGCGCGTCTTCACCTATGGCATGCGTTGCGCCGCTGACTTTCGCGCGGAAAAGATTGAAGACCGCGGCGCGTTCGGTTCGGAGTTTGATTTTGTCGGTCCGAAAGGCCGTGCGAGGCTCGAGCTTTCCATTCCCGGCCGCCATGCCATCGCCAATGCTCTGGCGGCGCTCGCGGCGGCGAGCGTGTGGGGAGTCGGAGCGGCGGAAGCGCAGCGCGTGTTTCCGGAGCTGCAACCCGGGAGCATGCGCGGCGAGGTGCTGCGTTTTGAAGACGGCTCTGCCGTGATCAACGATGCGTACAACTCGAGCCCCGACGCGCTCGCGGCGATGATGGAGTTGCTCTTCTCCACGCCGAATTTTCGCCGACGAATCCTCGCCGCCGGGGAGATGCTGGAACTCGGGCCGAGTTCGGCGGAGTTGCACCGCGAGGCCGGGCGAAAGACGGCGGCGAGCGGGAAGATTGATTGGATTTTCGCTGTCCAGGGCAACGCCGCCGACATCATCGAAGGAGCAGTCGCGGCAGGGCATCCGCGTTCACGCACCAAGTTCTTCTCCGGTTCGGAAGAGGCGGCGAAGTTTGTAGCCGAATTCCTGAGGCCGGGGGATTTGCTGCTGGTCAAGGGTTCGCGCGGAGTGAAGATGGAGCGCGTCATCGAGGCGCTGCTGTCGCGCGAAACGCAACTACGCGGCGGCGCGCCCCGGCCGGTTGGCGAGGCGCGTCACTGAGATGCTCTACTACCTCTTTTACGAGGTGCTGCGGCGCTACTTCAGCCCGCTGAACGTCTTCCGTTACATCACCGTCCGCACGGCCTACGCGAGCCTGACGGCGATGTTTCTGGCGCTCGTGCTCGGCCCGTGGGTCATCGGCAGGCTGCGTGAATTGCAGATCGGTCAGTTCGTTCGGGCCGAAGGACCTCAGGCGCACCAGTCGAAGGCCGGGACGCCGACGATGGGCGGGGTTCTGATCGTTCTTGCAACAGCCATTCCCACCCTGCTGTGGGCCGATCTGACCAACGCGTTCGTCCTTCTGGCGCTTTTTTCCCTGTTCGCATTTGCGACCATCGGCTTCTTCGACGATTACTCGAAGGTGGCCCAGCGCCACAACCGGGGAATCACCGGAAGGACCAAGATCATCTGCCAGGTCCTGACCAGCACGATTGTTGGCGTCGTTTTGCTGATGCTGGCGACCTATCGCGCCTATTCGACGGAGCTGGTGTTTCCGTTTTTCAAGAGAATTCATCCTGATCTCGTAATTCATTCTCTCCAGACGAGCCCCTACTTGCTGCCACTGGCCTACTTACCGTTTCTGGTCTTCGTTGCTGTTGTGATCACCGGCTCGTCGAACGCCGTGAACCTGACGGATGGTCTCGATGGTCTCGCGATTGGATGCACGGTGATCGCCGCGGGAGCGCTGACAATCATCACCTACCTCAGTAGCCACTACCGCTTCGCGACGTATCTCGAAATCCAGTACATCCCCCGAGTGGGCGAGCTGACGGTGTTCTGCGGGGCACTCGTCGGCGCCTCGCTCGGGTTTCTCTGGTACAACGCCCATCCCGCGGACGTCTTCATGGGCGACGTGGGTTCGCTCGCGCTCGGCGGCTCGCTCGGCGTCGTGGCGGTGATCATCAAACAGGAAATTCTGCTGTTCTTTGTCGGCGGCGTGTTTGTTCTGGAAGCACTTTCGGTGATCCTCCAGGTGGCTTCGTTCAAACTGCGGGGCAAGCGCATTTTTCGCATGGCGCCGCTGCATCATCACTTTGAGCTGATCGGCTGGAGCGAATCAAAAGTTATCGTGCGGTTCTGGATCGCCGCGCTGGTTTTTGCGCTCTTTGCGCTGACTACGCTGAAGCTGAGGTAGACGGTGAAGCAGGGAATCGATCTCTCGGGGAAAAGGGTGCTGATCGTGGGGCTGGCGCGCACGGGTATTGCCACGTCGCTTTTCTGCGCAGCGCATGGGGCGAACGTCACCGCGACGGAGTCTCGTTCCGAGGCGGACGCCGCCGAAGCCGCCGGCAAGTTGCGCGCGGCAGGCTGCCGGCTCGAGTTGGGGGGCCACAGGGAATCCACTTTCCTTGAGCAGGACTTGATTGTCCCCAGCCCCGGCGTTCCGGCGGATGCGCCGCTGCTTCAGGCGGCGCGCGCAAAAGGGATTCCCGTCTGGAGCGAGGTTGAGTTGGCGTGGAGATTCCTCAAAGGGAGGCTGATCGGAATAACCGGCTCGAACGGGAAGACGACGACCACATCGCTCCTCGCGCATATTCTGGAGGCGGCAAAATTTCCCGTGATTCTCGCTGGCAATATCGGCACGCCCCTGATTTCGCGGATCGAAGACTCGAGCGACGAGAGTCTCACGGTGGCCGAGCTCAGCAGTTTTCAGTTGGAGCTGATCGAAGCGTTTCGCCCGAATACGGCGGTGTTCCTCAATTTGACTCCCGACCATCTCGACCGTCACCCTTCGCTCGAAGCCTACGGCCAAGCCAAGGCGCGCATTCTCGAGAACCAAACGGAAGGCGACGCCGCGGTGCTAAATGCCGACGACCCCGCAACCACGCCGTACGCGCCGTCGCGCGCGCGTGTGTACTGGTTCAGCCGGACGAAGCGCGTGGCCCAAGGCGCGTTCGTGCGCGGAGAGGAAATCGTCTTCCGGCGCGAGGGAGAGGAGATAGTGCTGCTCAATCGCAATGCTATCGGGCTGCGCGGCGCGCATAACGTCGAGAACGTCCTGGCGGCTGTCGCCGCCGCGCACCTTGCCGGCGCAGAGCCCGAAGTTATCGCCGAGGCCGTGCGCAGCTTCGCTGGCGTCGAGCACCGCTTGGAGTTTGTCGCCGAGAATGGCGGCGTCAGCTACTACAACGACTCGAAGGCTACGAACGTGGACGCCACGCTCAAGGCGCTCGATGCGTTTCCCGGCCGTTTGTACGTGATTCTCGGCGGGAAGGACAAGGGCAGCGACTATACGGTCCTGCGGGAACCACTTCGCCGCAAAGCCGTCGCCGCCTTATTGATCGGCGCGGCAGCGGAGAAGATCGAGCAGCAAGTTGCGGGAAGCGTGCCGGTTGTACGCGCGGAGACCATCGACCGTGCCGTGCACTTGGCCGCGGAGCGTGCCCAGCCTGGCGACACGGTGCTTCTCGCGCCGGCGTGCGCGAGTTTCGACCAGTTCGATAATTACGAACATCGGGGCCGCGTCTTCAAGCAGTTGGTTCGGCAGCTCGAGCAGAAGGCCGCTGGCCCCGATCGCATCGGGGCAAGCGCCCCGGGCGGAAAGAGGTAGACGTGCCGCGAAGGCTCGAAATCGATCGCTGGCTGTTTGGCGCCACCGTGGCCCTCTGCTTTATCGGAGCGGTCATGGTCTTCAGCGCCTCAGCGGTGACGGCGCGCGAGCAGTTCGGTCACGCCTATATTTTCTTGGTTCGGCAACTCGTGTGGCTCGTGCTGGGTCTCGCCGGCATGCTCTGGCTGATGAACAGGGACTATCACCGTTTGCGCGAGCCCGCTGTCGTCTTTACGACGATCGGCGCGGTTTTGGTCCTGCTTGTCGTCGTCTTTTTTGTGGATCGGTCGCACGCCACGCACCGCTGGATCCACTGGGGACCTTTTCGCTTGCAGCCCTCCGAGTTCGGCAAGCTGGCGGTGATCCTGTACCTTGCCTGGTTTCTCGAATTGAAGCGGCGAGCTGCAGCGGGTTTGGAATTCACGAAACAGGATCTACAGAACACGCTCGTCCCGGCGCTAGCTCCCGTCCTCGTCATGACGGCGCTTGTTGTGGCCCAGCCCGATTTCGGGACCTCGAACGAAATTCTGTTGATCGGTGTCGCAATTCTTTCCGTTGCAGGACTCCTTTGGAGATGGCTGCCCTGTGGCCCC